>Ga0116231_10009250_pt1 | contig 16736 bp, 10 predicted proteins | sample S1TSphgellanicum_2_FD_89695 | JGI IMG/M metagenome (GOLD analysis project Ga0116231, IMG submission 89695) | Host-associated microbial communities from peat moss isolated from Minnesota, USA - S1T2_Fd - Sphagnum magellanicum MG | ecosystem: Host-associated > Plants > Peat moss > Unclassified...
CTTCAAGGAAAGACATGTGGTTGTTTATTGAAAATAAACCTTGCTTCCTTGAGATATATTATTTCATAGATTGTGTGAAGTTAGTTTCTACTTTCACAAACCAAAAAGTGGGTACCATTAGTCTATCAACAACATGGTTCTACTTAGTATCACCCATGCATCGATTCATGTTGATAACACAAAACCATAATTTATGAAACTTGAAGAGTGCACCTAGGAACTAAGACCACAAACCATAGTAAATTGGGGCAAAATACCAATTGTAATGGTGTTGGAAATTATCTTTACAATGCAAGACTGTTTCATGGCATTTTGCAATGCTGAACATTGTACATGTGACATTGGTGGACAACGTTATATGAACCACAATCCATCTTTGTACGGCATTTCCAAGACTTCAACACACCCATCAAAAGGAACTATGTGTGGATATCGATTAAAGCTAAAAGGAAATCTTTCTAATTGCACACATGATTGTCAAACTATGTGTTAACATGTGGGTGGGAGAAATTGACATGATCGTGCTGATGGGAATCCCTTTTTAATCCATAAAGCAAGTTTCATTTATGTTTGAAATAGCCAAATATCTCTTCACCTTCCAAGTGGGTGACTTTGATTATCAAGGTTGTCCTAGGGGTGTATTTCTAAACCACATTTACAAGTTGAATAGGATCATTGGACATGGTCACTCTTCACAATAAGAATTCACTTTTGTTGATTCCTTGGTTAGAACGACCACCTTTCTTGAATTGGTAATGTAACATCATTTGTTTGAAAGCTCGAACATAATCATCAGTTGGCACAACCTACAAACAATATCCTCTTTTCTTGGACTGTTGTAACCAAACATTATGCACAGTTTTTGACAAGTTGAACGTAGGCATGTCTACAACCTTTTTTGGAGAGAATTTCTATAGAATAACATAAATTTGTCAACCTCCTTTTTAGTTGTGTTATAATTTTTTTGAAGACGTAACCAATAAGGGATGAAATGAGGGATGCGGTAGAGTGTTTAAATATTGACATGTTTCATAAACCCTCCCCATTGCCATACAAAAGAGTGCCAAAATTAAACCAATTCTCTAACTTTTGAAATCCAACTTCATTAGCAACCCCTAAAAAATACCACCAACAATGAATGGCCACATACTAAACATCAACCTCTTCCAATGATGTGGCATTAGTATATTCATAGCATAATGGCTTGTGTTATTCACATAGCTCTAATTTAATTTGTTGTTTTGTGTGTTTATCCATGGATGAAATCCAATGAAAGTAACAAGTACGATCCTTATCAACCATCAGTTCGTTTGGGTCATCAAAATCATACACAATGCACACAATGTTCCAATTGACATGAACAATGTTTGCCATGAAACCGGTGAAGTTTGGATTAGGAACATTTTTTTTCACCATCACCTTGTTTATTTTTTGCCACATCCCACATTGAATATATGTGTTTTATCACAACAACACATTATGGCTTTTTTGACTGGGAAACGATTACTATCTTTTTCAACTAGAATTATAGTTATTTTTAGTCACAAAAATCACTATGTAGTTGCAAAGGCCATTAAAATGTCATGTGATGTCATGGTTTTGCAACTATAATTAATATGACAACTAGTGGGCTTTTTTGGATAGATATATTATTATTCTTGAAATTGTAATAATATGCTTTAAATAAATTCAAATTAGTTAATTAAAAATACTTTGACTTTTGTGACTATAATAATGACTTCTAGTTTCACAACACTATGATGTGGCATTTCACATGAAAAACATGTCTTTTATGACTTGTCCTATTCAACTACAATGGGAAAAACAACTAGAAAATGACATAAACAACTTTAAAAACAACTATAAATATGACTATAATCAAATAGGACCAATCATAAAAGACATTTTTTGGCATTGTGGTGGTAATAGAATATTTGACTATTAGTCAACATGATGGTTCATACACTACTTTGGATAAAATGAAACATTTATTGGTCGATCACTATGTTAAAGATGATCTCCATTCCCTCAATGAAACTTTTTGCACCAAGATGCAAATCCAAAAACTTTACTTCACTACAACAAATACTCTCCTTTGAACCAAACACAAAAATGACTATTATTTTTTTCAAATACATATATAATTACTTAGTCATAACAATCATTAAGTAATGGCAAAAGACATCAACATGCCACATGGCATCGTGGTTTTGAAACTATGGTCAATATGATAACTGATTAGTTATTTTGGTAAATTATCATGTTATTTTCAATTTTTGTTCATTATTTAGTTAGTTACAATAATCATCCACCTTTGTGACTAATAATGACTCAATCTCCCATGATGATGTCATGGCATGCTATAATTTTTTGTGTGCCATGAAGTTTTTGAAATCATGAATTCACATGCATGTGTATGTGTACTAAACAATCTATTATTAACTTGTAATTATGATTATAATATTAATATTTGTTTTGAAAAAGGTGATACATAACTCCTTGACTTTTTAACTACTTAACACACTAACTTAGGTTAACATACATATTAAGTTAACCTATGTATGTAGGCTATTTAGTAAAAACATACTTCGTAATATAAGCTACTTTGTAAGTTATTTAACTAAACATAAGAAATTTATTACATCTGGAATGTTTAAATATACGTAGAATAGGTTACCCTATTAATAGGTTAACCTAGGTGGGCTTACATAGCTAAGTTTCAAACTTTAGATTTTTTTGCCAATTCAATTTAGGTAGCCTCATTACAAGATGTTTTATCAAGTTTGTATCCACTTCAAAATTGTGTGACTAAATGCAACTATGATGTGATTAAATGCAATTAGATGTGACATAATTATCTTAAGTTAATTTATTTTTTAGCCTAAGAATGCATAGGTTAAGCTATGTTAAGTTAGTAAGTATTATAGATCAACAAACTAGTCCATCTTAAATCAACCTAAGGAGGTTTAGGTCTAGGCTAGGTTGGTAGGTAATAGGTAAGTTGACTTATGTCAACCTAGGGTGGCCAAGGTTATTTAAAGGTTTAAAATTTTGAGCTTTATAACTTTGTGTTAAATATAATTAGTACAAAAAAAATGTGGTAGTGTAATGGATGAGGACTTGAACCTTAAAGTGTAGGTGAGGGGTTCAAGTCTTCACTCTTGCAACCTATGATACCTAAGCCAAGTGGCTTAAGTAGCCTAGTCTAAGTTTCTTCGGCTAGGAATTTGACATTTGTTTTAAATTTAAGCCACCTAGCCTAGATTAAGTAACCTAGGTTGCTTCACATAAGTAACTAGCCTAATCAAGTTAAGCTATGTTGATTTTTGGCTAGGTGAGCTAGGCTAGGTTGCCTAGCCTAGCTAGGTTAAACTAAGTTGATTTTTGGTCATGTGCAATGATTCATAATGTGATTATAGATTTTTGGCACATGTCATCCATCCATCAAACCGTCTTTTGTAACATTTAGTTGAATAAAATGACTAAGTTGAGATGGCATGCATTTTACATGTCATATCAAAGTAAATGATGACATGGAATTTCATTATTATAAGAGAATTTTAAAACTTGATCATTAAAACAACTAGGTTTTGCAACTAAACATCCTTTGTGATTAAATGGATGAAACGACATGGGTTTAACAACTCACTAGTCAATAGTTACATATGTCCTTCTTAACTAGTATGTAATTATAAAAGCTAATTGCAAAACCTAAAATGTGTTGTGTATGATTGCATGTCACATATAGTAATTGTCATCACTTAATAATAAGTTGGATTATTCACATGGCAAGTCAAGGTGATGACCCATCGATGCATTTCACATGATCCAACATGTTTGAAGGTCACCCCTATGTTACATCCACTACACCAAATCAAATCCACTAACATCTATGTGCATGGACATCTTGAAAAGGAACATTTTTTCTCTAGACTATTAATTAGGAAAATAGTTATCCTGAATGTAGTCATAACCAATTTTATATTTGAAGGACATAATGTTAGAAAGGTAATTTTCATTATTTGGACAATGCTTCAAGGATGAAACTAAGTTCCTAATGTTGAAAGAACAAAACTTTATGAACTTGTCGATCATTTCATTTAGCTTATCATCTTGGAAGGGTTCCATGGGATCGTCACCATCCTTGTACAACAAGTGCATAAATATAAATGTTTTGCTTGCAGCCAAAATGATTATAAAGTTTGTTATAGATGGTGAGTGCAAAACCTCTTCATGGAACAAGAGTTTCACTTGTGGGACAAGTTCTCTACACCTCCCATTAACAATTAAATGGCAATGTGTACCAAGTTGGATCAATGCTCAAGTCAAATTGATTTGCTTGTGGACAATGTAATACATGTGTGTAACACATGCGCTAACACAAAAGGGAAAGGTGGAGCAAATTTTGCAGAATGGTGAACTAAGATTAAATGTTTGCTTCCTAAGATGAAGGACAATGTTGCCAATCCAAGTGATTTTGTTTTTGTAACTATTAAAAAGAAAATATTTACATTTGTCAAATTGTAACATTGCAAATGACCCAAGCACTATACCTTGCAAAAAGTAAAATTGAAATCATTCTTTATGTTAATCATCTTCACCTTGTACACCAAACATGATTGTCATATTTCTTGTTCATTCCTTGCATCTAACTAAAATGGCCTTCCAGGTTTTGAACTAGATGAAATTCAATAAGGACATCATTATTGAATTTGACTGGAACAAATGGAACCTTCTAAATCAACAATCATAGTCTAAAAAATATAATTTGGAAGTAATGTGAAAGGCCCAAAACATGGCCCGAATGCAACCAACAACATTTAGGACAAAGGACATGCCATTAAATGACAAATATGGAATGGATTTCACAACTCATGCAAACCCAAAGGAATCAAAGGACCTTATTGAAGGGTAGGAAGAATTAGGGACTGCTCCATTGTCCTTGGAGGATTCACACAACTCAATGAATGATGTATCATGCTTTGAACAAAACATCAAGGATTCATTTCCGAAAAGGGTCAATTCCCCCCTAACTTGCACACCATGTTCAATGTCATTGGCCACAAAAATGACAGTCCTTAGCATGAACACAATGTTTTGAAAGGTTTTGGACATAATATCGTCGATAATCTTGAATTTGCTAACATTGATCAACCATTGCAAGCCTTCCAAACTGAATACCAAAGATTGATAAATAGATGTGGTGGCATTGTTGTTGTCATCATATGCATCATCTTTTGAAATGTGCATATTCCTAGGTTAAAGGTGAAAATGTCACAACAAATATTTTTTAGTAATAGATGAAATTCCATAAGCATATGGAAGAATGGTGAGTTTAAACTTTCCTTCTGGATGAAATATCATCATTTTGCACAAATGCAATCAAAAAACAAAAAAGAACAATCGAGCTAATTATTTCAGGAGACAAAAAGAACATGGATTACATTTGAAACAAGTATAAAAAACATCACAACCCATAGACCATAAAATGTAAAATGGAAAACATAAACCTCAAACACATTTAATATGTTGTAGTAATAATATTAACTTGTATATAATAAAAAATTAAAAATATATCAAGAATGCACATTGACCTTTCAAGACAAAGTTCTATAGACAATGTGAGCTAAACAAAAAACTTTGAATTCAATATGATTTTGCAACCATGAGTTTAAGGAAAACATACAAGTAACACCACTAATAATGACCATAGTGGCAAGTTGCAAATTTTCAAGTAGAAACAAATTAGGCCTCAAAAGGAAGATCTAGCCTTCAAAACTTCAATGGATATTTTACCAACTAATTGATGACAATGACAACAAAAACGCATGTGTTAAATTATAGGAGGATCAATTGCAAATTTAATTTGGAGAAAACATAAAATGAAGGGGCAATAATGCATTATTATCCATTCAAAAAAATTGTCCAATATTATCTTTGGCCAAATGGAATTAGAGTTTAGCACATAAATTTCTTGGGGTCTACAAAAAAATGGCAATTCCTTCATAAAGAATAATGATGTAATTCACCAAAGCTTTAAGCAACTTTCATATTTGAAAAATGAAGATGAAGATATTGAAAATTTGTAGATCCATACAACTAAAACTTACATGGACCATGGAAACTAATGATTTTTTTTTTCAATTTTCTCATTTAACACCATTGGCTAGCATCCCAATAAGGATTTAACATTAAATGGAAATAGGATAGGCAAGGCAGTAAAAATGTTTTGCATTCTTGCTTTTATTTAACGACCCATAGGAGGGGATTTTAAATATAACGAAACTAGCTCAAAACTTTTTTTTTTGGTGATTTTTTTCAAAAATTAAAAAAATCTGCGATAAAATATTCCTTTAATTTATTTATTTTTCGCATTTTGGCAAATTTTTGTCACCAAAAAACATGTTGATGGGAACATGGACCTAAATCTGGATTCTATCAAGGGTAATTTGTTTTTTGCAAAGGTTCATTTGTTAATTTCTTCCTTTTTCATTGGACTTAATAGTAAATTTCATTTAACTCAATAATGAGAACAATGAATCAATCTTTAAATTAATTTACAAAATCCAATTTTATTTCAATTTAACTTAATATCTTAAAAAATCAGCAATTTGGATTAATATGTCTAAAACTTAAATTAAGGAAAATTCAAATTTAGACAATCATTTACAACATGTTTAACAAAAAACTTGAAAACTTCCAATCACCATACAAAAAAATATTGTGAAAAGATTAATATACCAAATCCCCAAATGGCATTTTAAATCAATAATATCACCATGTGGGGCGTTATTGTTTGGGTATTTAAAATTTCAAAGAGTAATTAGAAAATGGTGTATTGAAAAAAATCATACAATCCACTAGTAAAAATAATGAAAACTACAAAAATTCATTTCATTCTTTTAGACGCACTACTTTTTAAGTCAACATCATTACTATTGACATTTATTATGTGGTAGCAACAAGCTTGGGAAAGTTGTTAAAGTTGTTATAAAATCTTGTTAGACATGATACAAAATTGCTAGAGTTGTAACAATATGAAGGGATTGAATCATTTAATCAAAAAAAAGATAGAAACAATATTAATAACTAGTTTGAGTTCACCTATCTGTATACACCAAAGAGATGTCCATCAATGAATTGAAAAAATATGCAAAATCGTTTTGGTGATTAAAATGTAAATTAATAATGAAGATGAGGGAATGGAAACGACAACAATATATATTTAGGGCCCAATGTTCATTCCAAAAAACTTCTATTCCATCTCTAGGCAATGTCACATAAAACATACAAAAGTGAGAAGTTAAGAGGTTAGAAACAAAAAAAATCACCTTTCATGTGGATGAAACCCAAACAACAAAGGAAGATGAAGGGCATCATGGTAGGCGTTTGAAAGTAGACATTGTAGCTTCAGCTTTTGAAAAAACAAAAGAAAAGGCAAGTGCTCAAGGGATTAATATTGTATCCTTATGTTTGAATTCAATGCTACTATTCTCTAACAAAGAAAGTGACTCCAATTAACATTCAAGGAATTTGATGCATTGTCTCAACATGCATGGCACCAATCATTTATTTGTTTTCATTCATGCAAATTTATTTCAATCGACATTTCCATTCATTTTTTTACGTTCAATGGTTTTGGAAGTAAATTTTAATATCAACAAGGTGTTTTGTAAGCTATTTGATAACTTCCATGACAACATTATGGGATTTTCAAACATGCAATTTTTTTTCCAATGTTGTTTTCACCTTTACACACATCACTTTTATTAAGGTTTTGTGATGGAGTGAAAAATCATTCACACTTTGTTTCGGCACATACTTCTTTTCAAACTACATGTTCATCAACATATTATGACATAATGTTTCTTTCACATCATCGCTTATTTGCAAGCTCAACTAGACTTTTGCACTTTCGCCCATAAACATATTTTGAGTTCTTTACAAATTTTCAAATTCAATTTCAAATGCTTCAACACTTAGAAATATTATTTGAATTACATCTCATGATTGTAAACAATCCAAAAATCTATACATGTTTTTTTAAACAATGATTCATTGAGAAAGGACACATGTTTGTAAGCCCAAAAGTACTTGAATGTTATTTGCATATAAGGTGCATAGAAGACATGGACACAAAAAGACGATGTCTTTTTAAGCAATGGAAACTATGTCAAGTAACTTACATGTAGACCATGATTCAACATAATTTTTGTCACATTCATCCTTACAAAATTAAAATTTATGTTACCACCCAACATGTACACATTTCATTACAACAAAATGTGTCCCTATACGCCAAGTGATTTCATTGTGAATTCATTAATCCCAATGAATGGGACGATGCAATGAATTCATTGGTTTGCTAAATGGGGACTAGTGAATTACACCCACATAGTAGTGTCTATGCATTTAAACCCTTATTTTCACCCATGTTTTTCAAATGAATTGATTTTAAAAATCAAGATTAATGTATTTTTATTTTTCAAATACAAATCAACATTATCATGCAACTTTTGGAGTTGTTATTTTTCTATCCAATCAAATATGGTCTTATTCATTAGTGTTACATATCCAGTTACACTTCCTTCACTTATGTGTTATATTCGATGTAAGATTTCAACTATTAGTTGGTAAAAACAATTTTAATTTTGTAACAGAGATGAATTTGATTTTGTCATCTTCTTGATGCATTTGTTTGATTTTTAAATGATTGTGTTGATATGTTGGGATAATATATCATTCTCCTTCCCTTGGGCCTATCTCTTTTCTTCACCTCCATTTATTTTTTGGGTTCATCTCCCACCTTAAACCCTATATTCATTCTAGTGATTTTTTTTTGTTTCTATTCTTGTAATATGGCAAACAATGGGCATTACTATCATCATAGTAGCCCAATGGAAAGCCACTAATTTGAATGTTATTCCAACAATCACTTTCCATTGCATAGTTGGATTGGCCTTCAAATTTATCACTAATGAATACTAAACTAACTACTTTCTGTCTAACTTTTAATTACAGATATTTCGAAGTTGGTCAATGTTGAAATATTAAAGTTATGAAATGTTTGTGATTTGAGTTAAATGAAAATTCTAATAAAAAGTAATTGTTTTAATAAATTCTGTCACAAACCCCCCTAATCAAGGATGTCCTTAAACATTTTAGATTATTGAATGATCTTGGAGTTGTTATAATAGATTCTATCACAACAACCCCTAATGAATGATGTCCTTGGACATTTTAGATTATTGAAAGATCACAAATGTTTTCAAAATGGAAAGAGGAAGTTGAACAATTTGATCATATCAAATTCAACTATGACAACTGCATATTGACAATCCCCAATCCATGTTGTGTTTTCTAAAGTTGTGCAACACATGTTGAAGATAATTTAATGGATGGACAAAAGTTACTTGATTTGTGGAAAGTAAAAAGATTGGCGTTAATACACATGGGGGACTATCTTCCAAAATATTTTACATAACATATACACTATTTAGTGGGATTGTTGATAGGGTGTTTATAGTTAATTGAAATGGACAATAATGAAGGTTAGTATGAATGAAAAGTTCATGACATGATGAAAGATTTTGGAGTGACTATGAATTGCTAAAGACCTAGAAGTCATCTTTATTGACTAAGCAAATGGGGTACGTTTAACAACATTTACCTAACATTAAAAAAAATTCATTTCCTTAAATTGAAACTAAAATTACAAATAAACAACACTTGGTGCAATAATTAATATGAAGTCCAATTACAATGATTTCTCCACCATAAAACTCATATTTTGAAATGAATCATTTTATAGGCAAATTTTTTACCACTTTCATCCCATGAATATGCATATTTTGTGCATGATTTCTACAATGTAGCGTTGCCGATTCTTGTCAAATTTGAAAATTAGCCTAATATATCATTCATTTAGTTCTCCACCTAATTTGTTGGCCTAAACACAACATTGAAAAATGACTAGATGATTAAATTTGGCTCCAATGTTTGTTGCAATGATCTTATCTTTATATTGTTTTCAAATAGAACCTTACTTGAACAAGCAAATAAAGGCTAACAATAACCATGGGCATAAGGCACCAAGATGAATCATTTAATGTAATAATCAAATCATAACGTCTTGGGGGTGATGAGTGATTGCTTCAAATGGGCCTTCAAACTTTTCAATTTTGATGCAATGAAAAGGATAAAATCCTTAATGCTTACAAAATTGCAATAAACATAACCACTTGCAAAACTAGTGTGTGATTGATTGAAAAGGGGTTTGAGTGAATATGGTCATATATATAATTGAAGAAGTGGAGGGTGCTTGAATGTCATAATAAACATTGGTCAACTCACATTATGGTCTTTAAAATGTGATGATAGTGGGACATATGCAAGGGTGGAAGGTGTACTTTTCCATGTGACATCAATCTAATAGAACAATTTTATATCATATTTTGGGTGGGGAGATCATAATTTAGAAGGAGCTAAAAGGTAACCAAATTCAACCTTGTTTTTGTAAACGTAATATGTAATAAATCATACTTGCATGTTATATGAAAAAGAGGTGTAGTGAATAATCAAGATAAGGTCTACAAATTGATAGTTGCATGGGTAGATCAATACTACATAGTGTGGTTTTTAACTCCAACAATATCTTAGTTCATAAAGTTTTTAAAAAATTAAAAAAAAGGAAAACATGTAACAATGTTGTTTTATTACCTCTAATTCACCATTGCAACTTGTGGACAATCTTAGGGGTGTTAAGGTTTTAACATTACTATTGAAAGTTCTTGAGATGAATATTGTGTTCATTTATTTTCTCAAAAAATAATTGTGATAGATGCAATTTATTTATCATGTTGCACCCCTAAAAGCTTACCACAATGTATTGATGGTAAATTATTCAATATGATGCATTTGGAAGACTTGTCAACCTTGGGCTTGTTCCAGAATTTTTTGTGTCAAAGCAATAAGGTAGCAAAAGAACATTAGGAAAGGACTATGATGAAGTGTTTCATGTTAACCTTTCAATCACATCAATTATTTGAACCAACAAAATATTGCAACTAATTCAATTGGATCTCAAATTTTGGTTCACAAATTCATAATGTCTTACAAACGACCAAACTCTGAAGAGACACCACCCTCCTCTTTATATATACTTTGTAGTTATTTGTGGGCCCAATATTAAAATGGTTAGTTTTTAGGTAAGACTCCCAAAATGCGTTCACAACATTGGGACATTTTGCGTCCTTAATTTTTGGAGCATCATAACTTGTTCAAAAGAAGTTTCTTTTGAAAATAAAACTCCACTTTCCTATAGCTCACAAATATATATTTCTCCAATGAGCAAAAAATCATTTGATTTGGAGATGATTTCATGTGTTCTAAACATTCAAGACCTCTTGATAGTCTTAGCTCCTATTTGCAAAATGAAAGTTTTCATCTAATTCTAAGTCATGCCTTCCATGTGACTTCACACTTTGTGTGGAAATGTATTTCATTTCATCTCATTTACGGCAAACCAAACATAATTGCATTGGGTCTTGATTCAAAAGGTAGCTTTCAACTTTCTTTCATCTTGCAAGGGCAAATACATAATAAGGTCCCATTAATTAGTTGTTGGGTACAAATTATACAATTCAATTAAATATATAATAGGACTATGTTTATTCTCAAAATTCAAATATAACTAATATAATGCATGCATTAAAAAATGTAACATATCTATAAGAGGCTTATACTAAATATTAATTATTAATAGGTTCACTTAGTAGGATGAAGAGGGTGTAATTTATATTAAATTTAGGTTAAAAATAGATGAGGTAGCACTAATGAGGTGAATTTATTTAGTTGTGATAGGGTTGATGAAAATATGGATGTAACAACTTGTTGGCTCATTTATTTGAGTTGTAATGCACACCTTGTTTGTTTTGATTGTGAACCCCAAATTTAATTTTTATTTTTTTGTTTTTTTTTTTGCAATGCAAACAAACCAAATGTTTATTATCTATGATGACTATGTGCGTGCCATACATGGTCTTTATAATTAAAAATGTGATTTGGTATGAAAGTGTTTCTTTATGTGTTTCTACATTAAATTTGAACATTTCATGTATGATATTTCTTTAGTCATGCATAATCATCTTACTTCCTTCATCATTCCTCAAGTTTTCAATAAAAATTAAAATTAAAAAAATGATGCCAAAATTCAATGTGTAAATATAAAAATTAAATTAAATTAAGATTAGTATAAATATATGAATAATATTTCCCTGATATTTGGATAATAATAGGGCGAAAAATATTAAAACTCCATCACACATCCCAAACAATACCCTTTTTGACACACATAACAAGAAAAATAAACACACATAAGTGAACTTGTCTCCCCCGCCCCTCCCCAAGGTGACAATTTATGAATTACTTAAAATTCTTTGATTTTTGTAACCTATTATATATTTTGTGTTTAGCTCATGATCATGTTCATGGAAAGAAACATGGCAAGCAAGGAAACATGATGTTTTATTTTTTCCAATTGCCAAATATTGTAACACCAACAAATCATGTTGGAATCCAAGACTTTCAAATATGTTGTGAACAATGTTTATATGTGTTTTCTTTAGTTTGTCTCATGAATTTTTCTTGTCTTATGCTGCCTATTTTGGAATGGAATTTTTTTGATTCTTCAACTTTTGTCACCATCTTTACATGCTTCCCCAATCTTGAGATTCGCAACTTTTTGGATTCCTAAAGTCATTTTTAACACACATTTTGTAATCTTCCAAATCATGTTCTTTTTCCAAATGTAATAAAAGCTTTTCACTAACACATAATGTTTCCCTTCAAAATGAAGAAAAAGCAAAGGAAGGAGATACAAGGAGGGGTGGGGTTTTGCTAACATTGCTCTTGACATGGATTAAGACATGTGAAAATTTCATGGAACAAGAAAAACCAAAAATGACTTTTTTTCATTTCAAATTCCTTTTGACAATTGTAGTATTGAAGAAACAAAAGAAAAAAAAAAAAGAAAAAAACACACAATTCTTGAGCAAAACATGGGGAGGGTGGGGTTGGCTTTGCTTTTAGTCATGGCTGGTTACTTACCCACATTCATTGCACTTGACACACAAAATTGTTAATTAAGTCAAATTTTAAGATATATTGCCCCATTTATGTTGGCCTCCACATTTTCATGCCCTACAAAACCTTCCCATTTTCTCATCCTCATATTTCATCTATGCATAAGATTGGATAAGTTCATATTCTATTGCATGGAATCAATGATAGGCTATGTAGTCATGGATAATATTTACATATAAAGTCAAAATTTGCATAATTAAATGATGATTAATGATTTGGTATTTAATGATGATTGACAAGGTGGGTTGAAGTTGTCAATTTATAAATATTATATTCATTGGGAATTTGAATGGTTGTCTTTGAAACATAATACATGATGCTAGATATATATGTTATTAGGTGGGCCTTCTTACAATTTATTTAACATATATTGGTCGTTTTATACACACAATGATTGAAAATTGCGATGTATTTAGATGAGTACCCATGCAAACACAAGTTTTTCATGGATATATAACAAAATTGGATTTTATACCTTTGACAAGTTCCTCTATTAAGAAGAATGTACACATTAATCAACCCATCCTAAATCTATAGTAGGATAGCTTATTATCAACTTTCAACAATTCATATCTAATTCAAAATTAATCCAAAAAAAGAATTACAAAGAGAAGAATAATGAGTGTGCCTTATTCTCTCTCCTAAAATATGTTGATAGAGTTTTACATGAAATGCTCAAAAGGAATTAGAAAGGCTCCTACTGCACACACAATAGGATGTGATACATTATCAATTAGAGTCAAGGAACCCCATTTAAATTTGGACCTTTTCAAAGATGATAATTTTCTATGAGCTCACCAATGATGAAATTCACACATTTTAGTCTCTTGGCTTTTAGTTGGTAGTCTACACAAGTTTAACACTTGGGAATAAAATCTCACAGGTGAAACAACTTATCTAACATTGTTTGATTTTATTTCAAGCATGGTAACATTTTGTTCTCATAACATTTGATATCTAGTAGACATTATCGCACAAATGAATCAGGAATATTGTTAGCCACGTCAAAAAAATTAAAGATGTTTGACCTACATAGCCTAAATTTTTAGATCATTCTTAAATTTTTTGTTAATGATGTGTATTTACTCACCTGTATTTGAGTTAAAGTATTGTTCATTTTGATATCTGTTTTGAGTAATAGTCAAATTGTCATTGATCCAGTTGATTAATCAAGATAACTCTATATAATTAAAATTTATGTTTATTTAATTATAAATATGATTTAAGAAAAATTGAATGTTTGATTTGGTTCAAACCCCTTTTTAAAACTAGAGACCTAATCATTTTTTCTTCAAAGCAATTAATCAAACTTTCATTTTAATCAACTAAATCAAAATAAACGTGTTGCTTCAACCACTAAGACCTTTAGTCAAATTGACCAAATTTAGCTGAAATGGAGAGGCCAATTGAGTTGCAATCACAATTGAGAAATCAATTGTAATTTCTTGTAGTGAGGTTTACCATAGCATCCAAAATTACAACAATTTAAGAGGATACCTATTACATAAATTTTGACGATTCCCAAGTCCCACTCCATTGGGTTAGAATCCAACCCAATTGGGTTAGACTTAGTGTTGGGCATGTATTCAGTTTGGGTAGTTTAGAAATGCCTAGTTCCAGTTAGTAAAAACCAAACTGGAATTGGGTTTGGGTTTGATTTTTGGAACTCCTTTTGGACCTCAAATTAGTTCATTGGATAATTCTAAAAACCAGACCTAGAATGGGGTCCTAGGTTCTTTATACCTATGCATGGAATCGAAACCGTAATTGAAATTTTTAGAAAAAAGTTTGCAAAAAAACTAACTAGAGTTGAGAGGACTAACTAGGGGTTAATTGGCACTTAATCGCTGATTTCAATTGTGTTCTACCCACAACTAGACCAATACCAGGTTTGATTTTCAAAATTGGAATCAAAATTTTTGTTTCAAAGAATTGGACTCGTGTTGGTTTCAATGATGTGTGAAACCACACAACCGGATGCATTTGCATCTATTTAATGAACTTTCTTCATGGGTTCTTCATAAGGTTCTTAAAGTTTCAGGGTAAAAAGCCCAACAATGGTTCAAAGGTGAAAATTGCGCTATAAGTTAGTCACATGCATGAAAAGTTGGGGTTTTTAAATGACATCCTAATATTGTGAAACGAATAGGAAAAGATGGGTTTCAACCTTAAAGGAGGCATTTTAGTTCATTTGCCACATTACAAAAAGATGGGGTTGGTTTGCCAAACCAACAAAAAGGCTATTAAGTTGTATGCACTTTCTAGTAAGAAAGACTTAAAAAATGTCAAGGCAATTTGACAAAAGATGTTAACAATTGACATTTTAGGGAACATCCCACAAGTTTTTATTCTTTTCAAATGCTCAAATTTTTTTGCAATAATTATTTATATTATTTGAGATATTTTTATGGTGAAATATCACAAAATTGAACTCTTCCATCTAAACATTAGAAAAAAATGGCAAATTTTCAAAAAAATTGTCAAATTTTGGCTCCTAGAAAACCAAAAAAAACACACATCTTGAACCCCAAGTTCAATTTACTCTTTTTTTGGGGGTGGTGGGCCTCTTTGATTGGGCCATAGCCAAAAAAAATTGATCAAAGTTGGGACAATCCAAAAATAGATACATTGAATTTTTCTCATTTGGAGTATCAATATAGATTGCAAGAGGGAGAACTTTGAGCAAAAGATATGAGATAAAGTGTGTTATTAGAAACACATTGGGAACTTATTAAAAACTTGGGGAGCAAATTGAGAACCTAATGAATAACCATTGGCATAAAACATTGGTAATAAAACGAGGTTTAGATCAAGTTTTAATATTGTTTATACTATATTTGTCAATTGTTGTTGTAATTATTTAACAAATATCTCAAATCATGTGCAATAAATGGTCAAATTCAACATTTGAAAACTAGTTTCAATGAAATTCAAAAAAGTGATTTTGGATGTTTTCAATCACTAGAAGCCAAATTCATATACTTGGTTTTTATTGTGTAGCCAAAAATATAGAAAGATGATTTAAAATATTTTTATTTTATTTTTTATTTATAGCCAGATATGGCTAAATCTTCCTAGGGATGATCAACACTTTGTCTTACAAACAAAAATTTCTAAAAAAAGACACTAGTGGAAAGAGGTGGTTTTAGGGTGATAAAAAACATGAAGGAAGGCTTATTTTATGGACAACTTTAATAAATCCACACCATTGATGGGCTAACTTGTAACCTCAAAAGTAAGTTGCCCAAGTTGCTTCATAATTATTTTTCAAGAAGAGATGAAGCAAAATCCTTTACATTATTAGATAATGAATACACCCTTGACCATTGTGTGGGGCTAAAAAGCTTATCCAACAAAATGGTTAAGGGTTTTGCACATTTTACTAATACTTCTCAAGCTTAGGAAAAAAAGCAAAAAAAAAAGAGAATGGTAAGATTGTACACTTTGGGAAAATAATTTGTACCACTTTGGGGGGCCTTTTTTTTTTTTTTTTTCCAAATTTTTTTAAGTAGGGGGTCTGGCCTTCAACCAAAAAAGGAATAAGCCAAATGTTAAAAATTCTTCAGGTAAATGTTGGTGTCTCATTTTTCGAC
>Ga0116231_10009251_pt1 | contig 16735 bp, 13 predicted proteins | sample S1TSphgellanicum_2_FD_89695 | JGI IMG/M metagenome (GOLD analysis project Ga0116231, IMG submission 89695) | Host-associated microbial communities from peat moss isolated from Minnesota, USA - S1T2_Fd - Sphagnum magellanicum MG | ecosystem: Host-associated > Plants > Peat moss > Unclassified...
CACCGCGGGCGCAGACGCCAGAGCACTGGGCCGATGCCCTGGCCGAGCTGCTCACCGCCATCCCGCATCCCGTGCGCCGCCGCTTGGGACGAGCGGCCCTTTGTGCAACCTCGGGCACCGTCTTGTTCGCGGACGCGCAACGGCGGGCGGTCGGACCGGCGCTGGCGTATTTCGACTCCCGCGCCGCGTCCATCGGGCAGCTATTACGAGGACAACTGCCCGAGCCGGCCCAGGTCGAGGCGCTCGCCCGCCTCGTCTGGCTCTGGCGGGACCTGGGTAGTGGCAAGTCCCTTGCGCGCGTGGCCCACGCGATGCACCAGGCCGACTGGATCGTGGCGCAACTGATCGGCAAGGCCCCAGCCACCGACTGGCACAACGCGCTCAAGTCCGGTGCCGACGTGGCGGCGGCGCGCTGGCCGCCGGCCGTCGCTGCGCTGCCGTTCGCCGGCCTGTTGCCGCCCATCGTCGCGCCGGGTTCGCCGCTGGCGCTCGTCGACCCGGCGATGGCCAGGCAGCTTGGCCTCCCGCCGCTGCTGCGCATCCATGCCGGGACCACCGACGCCAATGCCGCTTTCCTGGCGACCGGGGCATGCCGTCCGGGTCAAGCGGTCACCAGCCTGGGCAGTACCCTGTCCCTCAAGCTGCTGTCGACGCGGCGCGTGGATGCGGCGGCGTTCGGCGTCTACAGCCACCGATGGGGCGACCTGTGGCTGGCCAGCGGAGCGAGCAACGCGGGTGGGGCTGCACTGCGCCAGATGTTCACGGATTCCGAACTCGCGGCGCTCAGCGCTCGCATCGATCCCGAAACCGATAGCCCGCTCGACCTGTATCCGCTGCCCGCCCCGGGCGAGCGCTTTCCGATCCACGATCCTGGCATGCCGCCGCGCCTGACACCAAGGCCCGATGACGATGTCGCTTTCGTGCATGGCCTGCTGCAGGGCCTGGCGCGCATCGAGGCGGCCGGATACGCACGCCTGGTCGAGCTCGGTGCCAGTAGGCCGACCAGCGTCATCTCGGCCGGTGGCGGCGCGCGCAATCCGGTCTTGACGCGCTTGCGCGCGCGCGCGGTGGGAATTCCGCTGCTGCAGGCCGACGTTGCCGAGGCAGCGTTCGGTGCGGCATGCCTGGCCTTGCCGCCCCTGGCTGCCTCGTCGCCTCTCGGCGCATGATGAGCGCCTGCGCAAGTGCGGCGCGATGGGCCCAGGCGCGGTGTGTCGCAGCGCGTCGAGCCCCGCAAGACATCGCGGTCCGCTCCTGCCTCAGGGGGCCGCGGGGACCTCGATGCCCTGCAGGAAGGACCGCAGCATTTCGACCGAGTTGGCCGAAGCAAGATCCATGAAGGTCAACATCTGGTTGGCGCCCTCTCCACCACCGGCCAGGTCGGACAGGCTGCGAAAGACGATGAACGGCTTGCGGTTGGCGTAGGCCACATGGGCGAGCGACGCGCTCTCCATGTCCATCACGCGAGCCTCGAAGGTGGCGAACACATACCGGCGAAACTCCGCGTTGTCGACGAAAGCCGAACCGCTCACGCCATTGCCGCCGACGACCACCTTGGGCTCGTGCGCAAGGCAGCGCTCCGGTGTCGCGCAGGTCTTGAGCTTGACGCTGGCCGCCGCCTTCCTGGCGGCGGCCAGCAGCTGCGGGTCGACATCGAACCAGAATCGATACCGGCTGGGCTCCGCGGCGTTGCCGACCAGGACGCCATTGGGGAAGATCATGCCGAAGTTCTTGAAGATGGGACTCTGGCCGTAATTGAACGGCTTGAGGCCCAGCGGCGTCTCGCGCGCGAATGCGGACTCGAGGTATTCCCCCCAGCGGTCCGGCACGACGACATCGCCGATGCTGAGCGCCGGATCCGCGCCACCGGCGATGCCGGAAAACACCAGCCGTTCGACGTTGAAGCGATCGATGACGATCTGCGTGGTCATGGCCGCATTGACCATGCTGATGCCGCTCATGAACACCACGACCGGCCGTCCTTCGATCCGGCCGGTGATGAAGCTCACGCCGTTGATCTCGCAGGTGGCGCTCTGGCTCACCAGCGCCTTGAGCGCGCGCCACTCGGGCGCGAAGGCGGAGATCACCGCGGTGCGCGGGATCGGGTCGGCGTGCTCGCACTCGGCCGCTCGACCGGCAGCGGGCATCGCGAGCGTGGCGAGCAAGCATGCCAGCAGCGCCGTCCCGCGCAAAGTGGCTCCCGGTCCAGCGGTGTTCGACCAACGCATCCTTGTCACCTTTCAGTTACCCGAAGGTAAACGCTACGCGTCCTTGCCGTCAATGGAAAAGACGCGATACCGGGCATTTGTTGCGCGGCCGATCCTCGCTGCGCAAGACGGCATCGGCGCGCGTCGCGCCGCGGCGGCCTGGCCGACCGAGCGGCTGTGCGCCATGGCTGGCGTCAGCGGCCGGCATGTGGCATCTCTGGCCACCTGCTGCCTGCCCTCCCGGCCCAGCGCCACGATCCGCTCGCTGGGGTGATCCTTGAGTTGCTCGAAGGTCGCTCCAGGCTGTCGACCACATCATTGATGTAGTAGGCCAGGTGCGCTTCGGGCAAGCACTCCTGCAGCGCGCAGGGCAGCGACTGCTGCTGGGGCGGTTCGTACGGTTGGTAGCTTGGGGTCATGCCACATTAATGCCGGTTCGGCCTCGTTCGTTCACACCTAACCAAGAAGAACACCCTCTCCCCAGCCCTCTCCCGCGCCGCGGGAGAGGGGGAACTGCGCGGCCCTCTCCCGCGCCGCGGGGGAGGGGGAACTGCGCTTCTGCCGCGCAGGCTTTTACCGCAGGCTCACCGTCGCCTGCTTCCAGGCGACGTCGGACCAGAGCCCGAATGCCGCCAGCTGGCCCGGATCCCCGGCCGACTTCTCGGTCACCAGCGTATCGGTGCGCAGCACCTCGAAGCGGCGCTTGACGCGGCCGCCGGCGATGGTCTCGCGCACGATCAGCACCTTGCCGCGCGAGGCCGGCGACCAGCCGGCCCATTCGACGTAGCCCAGGCCCGTCCCGCTGCTCTCGGGCGTGACGACGTCGAGCTTCCAGCCGTCGGGCTCCTGGTGCCAGATCCACAGTTCGCCCCAGCCGTCGACGGGTTCCACGCTCAGCGCCAGCGCGCGTCCCTCGGGCATCGCCCGCGCCGAGGCGGCCCACACGGCACCATACGTGCAGTGCTCGGCCAGCGTGGCCGGCGTCTTGGCGAAGCGGTCGCTCAGCCGCACGCAGGTCTGGCCGGCCTCGCCCGGCTGCAGCTGCACCTGGAGCCGGGCCGTGGTCGCAGCGGCGGTCTGCGCGGCCCAGCGCACGACGCCGACGCGGATGGCCGCCTGCGCGTAGTCGGCCGAGTCGCCCTCCTGCAGTTGCGACTTGTCGACCGCGGCGAGCTCGTCGATCGCGCGCTGGGCGACATCCTGCGAAGACTGCTGGGCGCGATAGCGGTCGAAGGCGATCGCCGCCAGCGTGGCCGCGCGGCGCATGTGCAGCCGGTTGTCGAGCGCCGGTTCCAGCGGTGCGCCCGATGCGGCATCGATCTGGTCGAGCAGCTTCTCGTTCTCCTCGTTGACACTGGCGCGCGCGCCCGGGGACAGCGTGGGGTCGATGCATTCGGGCCGGCTCAGCGCCAGCACGGCCCGGGCGCGCTGCTCCGGCGTCGCCACCGCACTGCCGCCCGTGCCGTCCATCCCGAGCACGCGCCGGAACGCATCGCCGTCGTAGCACAGCTGCACCGATTCGGCACCGCTGGCACCGCCGCCGGCGGGCTGCGCGCTGGTATAGCTGACGAACTTGACCCCGTATTGCGTGGCCACCTCCCTGTGCGCGGCCACGGCGTCGATCTTGCCCGGGCGCAGCGCGGCGCCGCGCTCGAGGCGCTCGGCCATGACGCCCAGCGCATCGAAGACCTCTGGCGTGATGCCCGCGGCGGGGGTGGCCTTGAGGTAGGCGGCTGCGTAGGCGATGCCCAGCGATTCGGCACCCGGGGTATCGCGCAGGAAGCGCAGCACCGCGAGCAGTTGCGGCGCGTCGTCGGTGCCCGTTCCGATCACGCGGGCCTCGGTCTCGCGCACGTAGCCGGCGCGCTCGAGGCGGTGGTCGTAGACCTGGAGCTGGCCCAGGTGGCGGCCGCGCACCTCGACCAGCTCGCCCTGCCATAGCTGGGCGTTGGCACTCGAGGTGGTGGCGGGCGTGGCGCGCAGGGCGACCTGGTCCTGGGCGATGATGGCGAGCATGGTCATGGCAGCGGCGGCGGTGGTGGACATCACGGTTCTCCGGTGGTGGTGGTGGAAACGGCGGCCGCGGCGGCGGGCAGCTCGCCCACCAGGCCGGAGCCGATGAAGTGGCCGTCGGTCCCGGGCGGCGCGATGATCACGCGCACCTTGTCCGAGAGCTTGTCGGCGATGGTCTTCTGGATCAGCAGCGGGTGGCGTCCGAGCAGTTCGCCCTCGCGCGCCATCTGCTCGGCGCTCGCCTTGCCCAGCTTGTCGAGCCGGTAGACCTCGGCGTCGGCGAGCTTGACGCGCGAATCGGCCTCGCCCTCGGCCTCGATCCGGCGTGCCTGGGCGTTGGCCTCGGCGAGCTTGATGCGCGAGGTCTTCTCGGCCTCGGCCTCCAGGCGGCGCTGCTCGATCTGCTTCTGCTTGAACGGCAGCACGTGGCTCATGGCCTCCTCCTGCGCCTTGGCCGCGATGATCTGCTCGCGCGCCGTGGCGTCGGCGGCGGTCTCCCGGCGGACCTTGTCCGCCTGGGCCTCGAGCTGCGTCTGCGTGACCTGCTTTTCCTTGAGCTCGAGCGTGTAGCGCATCTTCTCGGCCTCCAGCTCCTCGGTCAGCAGCTGCTCCATGCCGTGGCGGTAGTCCGCCGGGAGATCGACATTGCCGATCTGCACCGCCTTGAGGGCGATGCCGTCGGCCGCGAGCCGGGGGCGCAGCTCGCTTTCGATGCTGCGCTGGATCTCCTCGCGCTTGGTCGAGAAGATCTCGCGTACCGTGTAGCGCGCGAAGGTGTTGTAGGTGACGCCCTGCACCTGCGGTGCCACGACCTGGGCTTCGATGTCGGCGGGCAGGCTGCGGGCGATGCGCGCCACCTGGTCCGGGTCGACGCTGTAGCGGATCGCGATGTCGACGCCCAGCGACAGGCCTTCGACCGATTGGTAGGGCGCAGCCCCGGTCGCCAGGCGGCCCTCGGCCGGGCGCAGCACCTGGTCGCGCAGCGAGAAGCGGCGCACCTGCTGCAGCAGCGGCAGGCGCAGCGCGGGGCCTTCTCCCAGCACGGTGCTGGTACCGCTCCAGGCGCTGGCGCGCACGCCGATCTCGCCCGGTCCGATCGTCACCAGCGGGGGATTGCGCACCGCCGCCCAGGCCGCGAGTCCGAGCACGGCGCCGGCCACGAGCAGCACGCGCAGGCGCAGCATGGCCGCCGCCGCGCGCGCCGCGGCGCCGGCGAGCAGCGCCATGATCCATATGGCGGCCGCCTGCAGCCGGTCGAGGAAGGTATTCATGGGCGTCCCCGTTTCGTGTGTTCGAGGGCTCCCATTGTTCGCGGCGCGCGCGGAGCGAAAAAGGCCGCGGCGGGGCGGCTTTGCTGGCGCCGCGGAAGAAAGCTTCCGTGCCCCCTGCCGCGCCTGTCCTGCATAATCGTCCGCATGCCTACCGTCGCCGTCATCGAAGACGACGTCCCCACCAGCGACCAGCTCAAGCGCTGGATCGAGTCGGCTCGCCCCGGCATCCTCGTGCAACAGTGGTTCGACCGCGACGCGGCCGAGCGCGCGCTGGCACGCGAGCGCTACGACGCCGTCGTGCTCGACATCGAGCTTGGCCGCGAGCGCAACGCCGGGGTGGCCATCATCAACGCCATCAACAAGCGCGGCGGCACGCCCGTGCTCGTGGTCTCGGCCATGCCGGCGGCCATCTACCGCAGCATCATGAAGGCGCTCGACGCCTGGGACTACCTGCAGAAGACCAGCTTCGAGCAGGCCGATTTCGTCGACACCTTCCTCGAGGTGCTGCGCAGGGGGACGGCGCAGGCCGGTGCCGCGCGCCCGGCCAGCGAGCTCTCGCTCGATCCACTGCGCCAGGGCGCGCCGCTGTGGCGCGGCCAGCGCGTCAATCTTCCGCTGACGGCGCAGCGCATCCTGGCCGTGCTCGACGCCCGGGCCGGCGACGTGGTGAGCTACGAGGACCTGTATCGCGTCATCAAGAGCGGCCGCAACCGCGACAACGTGCGCAAGCACGTCGGCACGATCCGCGAGGCCTTCCGCGAGATCGACCCGGCTTTCGACGGCATCGAGAACGTGCCGATGCGGGGATTTCGCTGGGTCCGTTCGCGGCCGTGAGCGCCCGCCGTTGCGACACCGGACCTGCGGCGGGTCACGCGGCGGGCCACGCGCGGCGGGGCTTGCGGTGCGGCGCGTGAGTGCCTGGCGCCTGCCCGGGCGCCTGCCGTTGCGCCTGCGCGTTCTCTTTCGCGGCGTCTTCGTGCTGCTGGGCGCGACCATCGTCGGCCTGGCGCTGTCGGTCCTGCAGGATGAGAAGGAACGCGCCCAGCGCGGCTACGCCGACACGCTGAAGAAGACCGGATCGCAGATCGCGGCGCGCCTGCGCCACCCCACCGGGCAACTGGCGCTGCTCAACCCCGTGGCGGCGGACCAGCCGGCCCAGCCGGTGCATCCGCTGGTGCTGCCCTTCGCAGCCTTGGACTTCGACGACCGCGACAAGGCCCGGCAGGCGGTGGAGATGGCCGGTTGCGGCCTGGTGTATCCGTCCGGCGCGACCCTGTGCGCGGCGGTCGGTTCCAATCCCTACGCCGGCGGCTTCGTCTACCTGGTCGCCGGCCTGGCCGCCGGCGAACTGGTCGCGCACGAGAGCGGCGACCGGCAACTGGCCGGCGTGCACCGCGCGGTGGTCGACGTCGACTATCGCGGCGTGCACAGCCGCTGGGTCGCACCCTACGAACAGAGCCGCGACGGGCGCGGCCGGCTCACCGGGTACCTGGGCGATGCGCCGCTGGCCAAGGGGGTGCGCCCGGTGCGCGACTTTCGTGGTTGGCTGTGGCAGGAAGGGCGTTGCGTCGATCCGGCCGCACAGGCGCCCGTTTGCGCGCGCCGCACCTTCCTGTCGATCCGCCTGCCCGTTTCGGTGTTCCAGCAGGCCCTGGACCTGCGCCGGCCGCAATGGCCGCCGCCCGACCTGGACCGGATGTCGGTGCGCCTGCGCCTGCTGGCACCGGGCGAAGCGGCCGCCGTCTTCGACAGCGACGCACCCGGGGCCAGCCTGCCGTTCTCGCTGGACCAGTTGCGCGAGCTCCTGCGCCCGGGCGAGCGCCTGACCGTGCGCCGCTCGGGCGCCGCGACGCCGCGCTTCGTGCTCGACGGGCCCGACGGCGCCGACGACCGTGTCGCCCCGTGGGTGGCGCGCCTGATCCGCGCGCTGCCGGTCCAGGGGCCGGACCAGCCGCTGCGGGAACTGGCGCTGGTCGACACCGCGCTGGGCCGCTACGAGATCGAGCTGAGCGGCGATTCGCGCTCGACCCAGCGCACGCTGGCCGCCGTCACGACGCGCCTGGCATGGACGGTCGGCGCCATGCTGCTGGCGATCGGCGCGGTCTGGATCGCGCTCGAACTCCTGGTCATGCGCCGCGTCACCTTGCTGACGGCGCGCGCCGCCGCGGTGTCCTCGGGCGTGCGCGGCGCCCCGGGTGGGTCCGGCATCGCCGACCTCGACCTGTCGGACCTCGGGGGCCGCGACGAGCTCGGCGTCCTGGCGCAGGGCCTGAAGGACCTGCTGCAGCGGGTCAAGGAGGACGTGCAGCGCGAGCAGATCCGCGCGGCGCAGGAGAAGGACATGTGGCACGCGGTCGGCCACGAGATCATGGCGCCCTTGCAGTCGCTGATGGCACTGCACGGCGGCGAGGGCGACCCGAGCACGCGCTACATCGCGCGCATGCAGCAGGCGGTGCGCGTGCTGTACGGGCAGGCTTCGCCCAGCGAGGCCTTCGAGGCCACGCGCCTGGCGCTCAAGCCCATCGACCTCGATGCCTTCCTGGGCCAGATCGCCGCCAATGCGCGCTACATCGGCATCGACGGCGTCGAGTACGCGCGCCAGGAGCAGCCCTTGTTCGTGCGCGCCGACGAGCATTGCCTCGAAGACGTCGTCACCCATGTCCTGCGCAACGCGCAGCGCCACCGCCGCCCGGGTACGCCGATCCGCCTGCGCGCGCAGGCCGATGCGCGCGCGGTGCGCGTCACCCTGCACAACGAGGGCGCGTCGATCCCCGAAACCCTGCTCGAGCGCATCTTCGAATACGGCGTATCGGCAGGGGAGGGTACGAGCGACGACGGGGGCAAGCCGCCGGCCGCCGCCGGGCAGCGCGGCCAGGGCCTGTTCGTGGCCCGCACCTACATGGCGAAGATGGGCGGCACCATCGGCGCGCGCAACTGCGCCGACGGTGTGGAGATCACGCTCGGGCTGCCGCGGCTCGCGGCCTGAACGCCGGACCCGCGCTCAGGGCCAGGCGACGGTGGGCAGCGCCTCGAAGGCGGGCCGCGCGAACAGGTAGCCCTGGTACAGCCGTATGCCGAGCTCGTGCAGGTACCGGTATTCGTCCAGCGTCTCGACGCCCTCGGCGATCAGCCGGATGCGCATGTCGCGGCACATCGCGATCACGGCACGCACGATCGCCTGCCTGGCCGGCGCCTGGTGGATGCTGCGGATCATCTCCATGTCGAGCTTGATCAGGTGCGGCTGGAAGTCCTTGAGCAGGTTGAGCCCGGAGTAGCCCGCGCCGAAGTCGTCGATCGCCGTCAGGAATCCCTGCCGGTCGTACTCTTCGAAGATCTCCCGCAGCTTGTCCCGGTCCGTGACTTCCTCGCCTTCGGTGACCTCGAATATCAGCCGGTCGAGCCGGAAGTCGTAGCGCCGTGCGGCCGCCAGCGTCGCGCGTATGCAGTTGCGCGGCTCGTACATGGCACCCGGGATGAAGTTGATCGACAGGTAGGAGTCCGACTGCGACACGCCCAGTTCCGCGGCCAGGCGGATCGCGGTGATGCGGCAGCTCTGGTCGAACGCGTAGCGGTTGCCCACCGTCACCTTCTCGAGCACGCTCATCGCGCCCTCGCCGCCGGTTCCGCGTACCAGCGCCTCGTAGGCGAATACCGTCCGGGCCTCGACATCGACGATCGGCTGGAATGCCATGGAGAACGGGAACGGTGCCGCGATGCCGTCGGCGCACGCGCCGCAGCGGTCCTCGTCCTGCTGCTGCGCAGGTGCATCGCCCGCGCGCAGCACGGGTACCGACGGCTGGATCCGCACCTCGCCAACGCCCGAGAACGCGCGCCGGTTCGCGGCGCCTGCCGGGTGATCGGTCCGCGCCAGCGGCGCCCGCGCAATGCCGCGCTTGTGGGCCTCGAGCGCCGTCATCACCGCCGTGGCGAGATCGGCCAGCGCAGCGCGATGCACGGCGCCGAGCGTGCGCGGCTTGACGTCCAGCAGCGCGATCGTGCCGATCGCCAGGTCCCCCTCGGCCAGCAGCGGAGCGCTGGCATAGAAGCGCACCCGCGGTCCGGCGGCCACGAGCGGGTGATCGGCGAAGCGCGGATCGGCCGACAGGTCGTCGACGACCATCAGGTCGCCTGGGCTCGCGATCGCGTGGGCGCAGAACGCGATGCGGCGGTCCAGTTGCGGTAGTTCCAGACCCAGGCGCGATTTGAACCAGAGGCGATCGGCATCCATCAGTGCGATCAGCACGACCGGCACCTCGAACAGGGCGGCGGCCACCCGCGCGATGGCATCGAAGCGCGGGTCCGGGTCCGTATCGAGGATCTCGTAGGCCCGGGTCGCCTGCAGTCGCTGTGCCTCGTTGGCCGGAACCGGGCAGGTTCCGAACGGAGCATCGGTCATCACGGACATGGGAAACGACCTTGGTAGGAATGGATCCTGCGCTGCGCGGGTCCGCGCGACGGGTGGCTACGGCCCGAACCTGCCGCCGCGTCAGGCAGGTCCGAACCCGAAACGCCAATTCGAACCGACTCTACGCGCGGCGCCACCGCGCATTCGCCCGGTGTGCCTCGTAAAAGGCGCGCATTTCGGCGCTAAACCACGATTGTGAAATGGTAGTTGGGCGCTCGCCGCGCGCCGGCGCACCGATGCGCGCGGATGTGGTGGGCGGCCGGGCGCGATGCTACATTTCCGCGCAATCCGTGATCGATCCAATTCAGAGGGAGCCCAGATGTTCTTGCCGGTACCGACCCTGCGACCGTCCCGCTTTGCTCCATCCTGGTTCGCCGCTGTCCTGCTGTCGGCCGCCGCGGCCACGGTCCAGGCCCAGGTCGTGCTGGCGCCGGCTACGCCGCAGATCGGGTCGTCCAATCCGGTCACGGCCGAACCGCCGGTCGCCCGGCCGCACGTCAAGCCCTGCGTGGTCGCGCTGTTCCAGAACCTGGAGTTTGCCGACTTCAATCCCAAGACCTACGCCTACAGCCCGCCCGAAGCCTGCCCGGGTCCGTGGGCGAAGGTGGTGTTCACGGCCGACTTCACCGTCACCGCGGGCAACCAGTTCGACCGGACCGCGGCGTTTTACCTCGGGCACGCCAACATCTATTACGGCACCACGGCCGAGCCGCGGGCGACGCTCAGTCCGTCGTGGCACGTCGAGCGCGACGTCACCGACCTGTCGGCGCTCTTCAAGGCGCCTGCCACGGGCGAAGCCAACATCGGCAATTTCGTGGGCGTCTACAACGGCGTCACCTACAACGGCATCATCTATGCGAACGCGGCCCTGGAGTTCTATCCGGCGCCGTGGTGGCAGGATGCGCCGGCGGTGCCCGACATCGTCGTGCCGGTGGAGGGCAGCGGCGGCGATGCCGGCACGCTCAACACCACGTCCGACCAGATCACGCAGGCGCTGAGCCTGCCCACCAACGTGGAGCGCGTGTACCTGGACGTGATCGCGCAGAGTCAGTCGAACGACGAGTTCTGGTACTTCTGCGTGCCCAACGACCAGGCCGCCAACCTGGAGAGCTGCGGCAACACGGCGTTTCGGGAGACCGAAGTGACGATCGACGGGGCGCCGGCAGGCGTCGCGCCGGTCTATCCGTGGATCTTCACCGGCGGTATCGATCCCTTCCTCTGGGAACCGATACCCGGCGTGCAGACGCTCGATTTCAAGCCGTACCGGGTCGACCTGACGCCGTTCGCCGGCCTGCTCGGCGACGGCGCGACGCACACCATCGGGGTGGGAGTTTTCAACGCCGACAGCTATTTCCTGGCCACCGCCAACCTGCTGGTCTACACCGACCATCATTCCCGCCGGGTCACCGGCGGCATCCTGAGCAACGACCTCGCGGCGGCGCCCGCACCGGTGGTCAAGGAGAACATCGCCGTCGATCCGACCGGAACCGTCTACACCGGGTCGGTCCTCGTCACCTCCAAGCGTGCGTTTGCCATCAGCGGCTACGTGAACACCTCGCACGGGCGTGTCGAGACGATCGTGCGGCAGAGCGTGGATTTTTCCAGCTACCAGACGTTCCGGGTGAATCCGTCGGCCGGGGTTCCGGATATCCAGAATGCCCGGCAACTCACCACCGTGGATACCCAGACGACGACGCGCGACGCGGGGCAGGAGAAGACCTCGGAGCAGCACCTGCGCTACCCGCTCACGATCGACTATGCGTTCGTGCAGAACGCCGACGGCAGCTACGCGCAGACCACGACGGTGGCGCAGAAGGACATCGAGAGCGAACTGCTGCGCGTGGACGGTACCGGCACCCGGGCGAGCGAACGGCGCAACGAGGTCAGCGCGACGGACGTGCTCAGTTATGACGCCAGCTTCAATTTCCTGGGCAACGCGGGCAGCAAGACCACGCAGACCTACGAGGCGCGCGACTCGGACGGCGGCTGCTACCGGCGCACGCTGGTGGCGCTGGCGCAGAAGCTCAGCAGCGTCGAGGGCGGCCCGGGCTGCCGATGAGCGCCGCGCGAGCGCAGGGTGGCCTACCGTACAGACTCCCGCTGATGCAGCATGCTCCAATCTCCGCGGGCGCGCTTGCGCCACCAACGGGAGTGGAAGATGGACCTGCTGATCGTCATCGTTGTGCTGCTCCTGCTCTTCGGCGGCGGGGGAGGGCTCTATTGGGGCATGGGCGTGGGCTGGGGAATCGGCCCGATCGGCTTGATCGTCCTCGCCCTGGTAGTCGCCTACCTGGTCTACGGTTACCGGGGCCGGCGCAGCCGCTGACGGCGGCGGCCGGTAGGGGGCGCCGAGCAGGCGCGCCCCAGGCCCGGAACTAGAACGCGCTCTTGACCACCCCGCCGTCGACGCGCAGCGCCGCGCCGGTGGTGGCCGAGGCGAGCGGGCTGGCGATGTAGGCCACCAGCGACGCGACCTCCTCGGGCGAGGCGAAGCGCTTGATGAGCGAGCTGGGGCGCACCTTTTCGAAGAACTCCCGCTCGAAATCGGCGAACGACTTGCCGTCGGCCTTGGCCAGCGCGCCGACGAAGTCCTCGACGCCGCGCGACCGCGTCGGCCCCGGCAGGATGCTGTTGACGGTGATCCCCGTTCCTGCCACCGCCTCGGCCAGGCCGCGGGAGACCGCCAGCTGTGCCGTCTTGGTCATGCCGTAGTGGATCATCTCGGCCGGTATCTGCACGCCGCTCTCGCTGGAGATGAAGATGATGCGACCCCAGTTGGCGCGCCGCATGGCCGGCAGGCACAGGCGGGCGAGCCGGACGCCGCTGAGCACGTTGACATCGAAGAAGCGCAGCCAGTCCGCATCGGGAATCTCCTCGAACGGCTTGGGTTCGAAGATGCCCAGGTTGTTGACCAGGATCTCGATGCCGGGGTGCAGGCGCACCAGCGCCTCGGCCGCCGCGGCGGTGCTCAGGTCGCCGGCAAAACCCTCGACCTTGCCGGCGCTGGCGGCGGCGATGCTGGCCATGGCCGCATCGACCGCGGCCTGGGTGCGGCCGTTGACGATGACCCGGGCGCCTTCCTTGGCCAGCGCCGAGGCGATCGCGTAGCCGATCCCGGCCGTGCTGCCCGATACCAGCGCAATCTTGTCCGTAAGAAGCAAATCCATGCTGCGTTCCTTTCCAGCGAGTGCGGGATGCGGTGCGGGTGGAGCGGACGGTGCCGCCGCCGTCAGGATGCGCCGGCTTCCTGCTTGGCGCAATCGACCGGGCGTGCGCCCAGCGGCGCCACCAGGACCGATGGCGCCAGCGAAACGAGGAAGCCGCGCCGGCCGCCGTTGATGTAGATGCGCGCCAGCGACAGGATCGATTGCTCGACGTACACCGGCAGCGCCTTGCGCGTGCCGAAGGGCGAGGTTCCGCCGACCTGGTAGCCGGTATGGCGCTGGGCGGTTTCCGGGGTGCACGGGGCGATGCGCTTGGCGCCGCACTGGCGGGCCAGGTTCTTCGTCGACACCTGCCGGTCGCCGTGCATCAGGATCAGCAGCGGGCGCTGCGCCTCGTCTTCCATCACCAGCGTCTTGATCACCGCGTGTTCGTCCACGCCCAGCGCCCGCGCCGATTCGGCGGTACCGCCGTGTTCGACGTAGTCGTACGGATGGGCCGCGAACTCGATCGCGTGCTGGCGCAGCCATTGCGTCGCGGGGGTCTCGGAAACATGGTTCAGCTTGCTCACGTGGGGTCCGGCATCAAAGTGCGCATTGTCGATCACGGCCGGCTTGCCCGACAAGTCGCGCCGCGCGGGATCGGCCGGGTGGATCCGGCGCACGCCGCGTCGATGCGTCGCCGGCGCAAGTCTTCCACAATGGCTACTATGGCGGCTGAGGCCGGCGCTAGGGCCGGGTTGCGCCGATTGTGACGCTGGACCGGCGCGGCAAGGTGCAAAGGTGGTCGTTTGAAGGAATCGGTGCGCGCGCAGCAGGGCGACGATGCGGGATTGGCGCTGACGGGCGTGGCGCCGACGCCGCTCGCGCCGTTACGTGCGGCTCTGGCCGCCGCGGGTTTTGCCTTCGTGCAGTCGGACGTAATGCGCGATCTGCTGCAGCGCCACGGACTGCGCGAATGGCCCGGCTTTGCCGCGAGCTGGGACGATCTGGGCGTCGACCGCTACATGGCCGATGGCGGGCGCTACCGGCGCCGCCGCTACGCCGCCTTTGCCGTCGGTGCGCACCAGGTCGTGCGCAAGCCCCATCAACCCCATTACCAGAGCCGCGACTACAACCCGCTCAACGGCGGCATCGAGCGCTGGTTCGAACCGATCCGCGAGGAGATCGCCGATCACCCCGCCATGCACGCGGCATTGCGGCTGGGCTGGTCGATCTTCGATCCGCTGACCCCGCCCGAGCGCCGGCCGGCCGCCTGGCACGTGGAGGTCCACCAGTTCCGCATCGAGGCCGATGCTGCGCGCGCGGGGCTGCCCACGCCGGAGGGCGCGCATCGCGATGGCGTGGACTGGGTGTTGATACTGCTGGTGGCCCGGGTCAATGCACTGCACGGCACGACGCAGATCCTGGACAACGCGCGCCGCGATATCGGCAGTTTCACGCTCGAGCAGCCGCTCGATGCCGCGCTCGTGGACGATGCACGCGTCTATCACGGCGTAACCCCGCTGGTGCCCGCCGGCGCGGGGCAGGGCGCCCATCGCGACGTCCTGGTGGTTACCTTCCGGCGCTAGCGTCCTCGGTGGAGGCCGTTCGCGCCGGCGCAAGGCGGGGGCGCGCTCCTTGCCCGCAGATTCAGGAAACCTTGGTGCTGCGCGCCACGCGGATGCCGTCTTCCTGCGCCGCGCCGTGATGCCGTGCCTGTGCGACGGCGGTGTTCGCGTTCGCGGCGATCTGCGGGGCAGCGTCGGCGGCGCCGACCGGGCCGTGGATGGCGGCAAACAGCGTCCACGCGAAGGCGATGGCGATCATGCCGCCGCTCAGGGTGGTGTCGATGCGGGTGTTCTTCTCGAAGGTGTTCATGGTGGTGCTCCTGGTTGGGGTTCCGGTTGCGCCCTGCAAGGCTGCAGTGGCGATGTCCATGCACGCAATCTACGCAGGCGTGTCCGCGGGCGCACCTCGATTGCGACGGGATGCACTAAGCGGGGCGTGAAATGCCGGCGGGGCGGGCGAACGGCGGCGGCCTGGGCGGCGGGTGGGGATATGATCGCTGCGCGCCGGCGCCGGGTTTCCCGCGCGCGCCGGTTCGAGCCTGCGCATCGACCATGACCGCGACGCCGTACCCGCCTGCCCCTTTGCCTTCGTCCACGCCCACCGCCGCGCCCGCGCGCTCTGCGCGGCCGCGGCGCATCTTCCTGCTGGGGGCCACCGGCACGATCGGCCGCGCCACGGTGCGCGCGCTGCTTCGCCGCGGGCATGAGGTCGTCTGTTTCGTGCGCCCGCGCGCCGGCGTCGGCGGCGCGCTGGCGCCGCCGGATACCGTGCGCCTGCTCGCCGGTGCCACGGTGCGCGTCGGCGATGTGCAGGATCCGGTCTCGCTGGCGCGCGACGGGTTCGCGGGCGAACGCTTCGACGCGCTGGTGTCGTGCATGGCCTCGCGCACCGGCACGCCCAAGGACGCGTGGGCGATCGACCACCAGGCGCACGTGCACGCGCTGCAGGCCGCGCGCCAGGCCGGCGTGGCGCAGGTCGTGCTGCTGTCGGCCATCTGCGTGCAAAAGCCGCTGCTGGCCTTCCAGCACGCCAAGCTCGCCTTCGAGCGGGTGCTGGTCGAATCGGGGCTGACCTACTCGATCGTGCGCCCGACGGCGTTCTTCAAGTCGCTGTCGGGCCAGGTCGAACGCGTGCGCCAGGGCAAGCCCTTCCTGGTGTTCGGCGATGGCACGCTGACCGCATGCAAGCCGCTCAGCGACGAGGACCTGGCCGACTACCTGGCCGATTGCCTGGACGACGAGCAGCGGTACAACCGCATCCTGCCCATAGGCGGCCCGGGCGATGCGATCACGCCGCGCCAGCAGGGCGAGCGGCTGTTCGCCCTGCTGGGTCGGCCGCCGCGCTTCCGCCAGGTCCCCGTGGGCCTGCTCGATGCGATCATCGGCGTGCTGGGGGCGGCGGGGCGCATCGTGCCCGCACTGGCCGAGAAGGCGGAGCTGGCGCGCATCGGCCGCTACTACGCGACCGAATCGATGCTGGTCCTGGACCCCGCCACCGGATGCTACGACGCATCGGCCACGCCCTCGACGGGTACGCGCACCCTCTTTGATTTCTACGCCGAACTGGCCGGCGGCGCGGCCGCGCCGGAGCGCGGCGACCACGCGGTGTTCTGAGACGGGCGTCGGCGGTGCGGGACCGGCGCGCCCGCGCGACGCCCGGTGGTTCAGAACGACAGCGTCGTGCGGTCCAGGATGTCGCTGATCAGTTCCAGCCGCAACACCGGGCTCTCCAGCGCGAGCAGGTCCTGCTTGCGCGAGGGCGACAGCGGCAGCAGTTCGCTCCAGCGGTTGGCCACCCACGAGCAATCGTCCAGCTCGTAGGGCGCGCGCATGGGCATGTCCTCGTTGCTCACGCCGCGCGACTGCAGCGTCTTGATGAGGCGGCCGAGCTTCTGCGCCACGTGCAGCAGGTCGTCCGGAATCGCCACCGCCTGGTCGGGCTCGATGCAGTCGACGTCGGCCACCCACAGTCCGTGGCTCAGGCGCTCGTGGCGCCGGATGCGAAAGCGCTGCTCGCCGATGCACTGGATGCGCATCAGGCCCGGCATCGGTGCCTCGAAATCGATGATCCGCGCCAGCGTTCCGAGCGGCTGGAACTGCGCGGCGTGCGGCTGGCCGGCCTTCTCCA
>Ga0116231_10009252_pt1 | contig 16735 bp, 19 predicted proteins | sample S1TSphgellanicum_2_FD_89695 | JGI IMG/M metagenome (GOLD analysis project Ga0116231, IMG submission 89695) | Host-associated microbial communities from peat moss isolated from Minnesota, USA - S1T2_Fd - Sphagnum magellanicum MG | ecosystem: Host-associated > Plants > Peat moss > Unclassified...
AACTTTTGATCCCTCAGTGAATTTTCTTTTTTTTTTTTTTTTTTCTCTCAACACCTCACCCCCATTCTTTTGCCCCTTCTCCCCCCCCCCCCCCCCCCGCATCGAATCTCAATTTTAGGTTTTTTTCCCTCTACACCTGACAAACTGAATGGTCTGTGACATTGGGTTTTTTTCCTTGGCTTGTACTAAAGGTGACAAAAATTTCAATTGTTGGAAGTGAGTGAATCTCTGCATCTCACAAACATCAACCAGCCAAAAAGGGGGTAAACTTTCACCATCTTTCACAAAAGAAGTTGTCTTGGAGTCAACAACTAATTAATTAGCTTTGATTTGAGTTTAATTCTATGTTCTGGACTTTTTCCTTCATCTATTTGTTATACTCACATTCATTTTCACCCTTCCTAGACATCCAAACAGATCTCCCAAAACCCAAGTTAATAATAGCATCAAACAAAAGGTTCTTAACATGGTTACTAATGTGTGCCACTTGTCTTATGAAATGCTGCTTATTATAACCAGCTATTTTTTATTCAATTCTTTGATATTGAAAATTTGGCAAAAATTTCCAAAATATTAGCAAAATTAGTCGAATTAATTTACACTAGAAAAATAAATTAAAATTGCTGCTTATAACGTGCGATACTTGTTTGTCAATTGCTCAAACTAGGTGGTTGTTGTCTCTTGAGTTACCTCGGCCTGTACCCAATTTTTGTTACTTTCGAATCAACCTTTGCAACAATGGTGCGGAAGAAAAAACAGGGCAACAAGGAAAGCAGCAGTGCAAGTACCAGTGCTGGACCTAGCAGTACAGTATCAAGCGCGGCACCCACCAGGCCCACCTCCCCCAGGGTGCAACCCCATGCTGCAGGTCCAGGTCCAGGTCCAGGAGCACCCCAAGAGGAGCCTGAGGATAGTGGTTGGTCACAAGTGGACACTAAGAAAAAATCCTCAGGTACTTCTTAATCACAAAGTTCAAGGCAAAAAAAACAAAGAAAAATTTCCCTCAAAACTCTGAATTTTCTCAAACGGTTTATCTAGGAATTTATTTGCAAGACTTACATGTTAAGTTGTTAATATATAACGATTAGCCTATACACAAGCTCCATAGCATTAATCAACTCATTGTTGGAATTAAATTTGGGAAGATTTTTCATAAAAATGTGTTTTTGTGAAATCTAATATCATTTTGGGGGATTTGGTGTCTCCATCAAATTTTGTTATAGTGTGTATGGTTGTAATTAAATCCTCTTGTGCCCATTTGTGTAGGAAAAAATGTAGCTTCTTCAAGTCAACAACCATATAGTGGCGGATATGGGAGGGGAAACTCACCACAACAATGGGACAACCGATCACAACCGCGCGCCAGCACATTTGAAGAATCTAGAATCCCACAAGGACCCACTCCACGTGGAAATCAAGGTGATGATTCTCGTAATGCACCTCAAAGAGGTGGTCAAGCGTGGAATCAGCAGCCTGACAGGCCAGAGGACTTCCCGCAACTAGGTGGTAAGTATTGTAAGCCTTCTATGGTTAACTATGGACAACACCTCGATTGTTTGCATATTCGCATAACATCCCACAACTTGCACACTTTACTTCATACTTACTTGATTGATCACCTTAGTGTATAACATATTGAGACAAATTTTGGAAATCTTCACCAAGGAGTTATTAGACTAATTTATTTATTTTGGGGGGAAAATTTGGCCAAATGTTCAATAACACTAGAGTGAAAAATTAAAATTAAAAAACCCCTCATGTGAACCAACTAATTATATATTCTATGGTATCTAAAACTTTTTATTTTTGGTGAACAAAAAATGGATCCAAATTGAATGGTATAGGGATGGTTTGGAATGATTTAACACTCATCAAATTATAATTGGATACTATGCCCATGGTGATGAAGATCACATCACCCAACCATTAGTGGAGGAGGCTTGGTTGTAACTCATGCAATATAGGCAATTCTACAAAAGCATCTATGTTATTGTAGGTCATTGATCCTAGTGCCAAGATGGGCATTCTACATATACCGACTCACCTATGAACATACATTCATCCCATCTTCATAATGCAGAAGTTCTAAATGGTTTTGAAATCTTTTAAACAATTGCAAGGAATGGAGTCAAAATGTGAAATGGCTACCTTAGCTTCAAGAGTTTTAAGTTGACTTCTTTTCAACCCACACTGATCCATAATGGTGGGTTAGTGGTGTTGTTTCACCATAGCCATAGATGAGCAATATGTGATATAATTCTAGGGCAATCTTGTGACTTTTCTATAGGTCTTATCAAACTTACCAACAAGTGAGACTTGAAATTGACATGACAAGAACATCAAATTAAATGGCTGAGACTAGTGGTTTAGTAATACTACTATGCCCAATGTTTTCTAAAATAATATTGGGAGAAAAAAGGGCTAAATGAAACTTGTGTTCACCTTTACTTGAGGCATTGTCATGGTTTGAAAACCCATTTTGGTGCGCAATGAAGAAACAACACAAGTGGTTGCACCCAAAGAAAAATATGATTCCATCCTTTATATTTTAATAAATGGTAAAAGAAACAAGTTTATGAATGCTTCTAAAAGTTATGAATTTATTATTGGTGCAATGTTCCAGGAGGCCCTGCACCCCAACAAAGGGGCCAACAAAGGGTGCCACAGGGCCCTGTGCCCCAACAAAGGGTGGCCCAGGGCCCCGCACCACAGGCCCCTGGTGGTCGGCTTGCACCCAATCAACCATCTCCAATTCAGGTGCCATATTCTCAACAGCAACCTGAGAGCAGTTCATCTGCCCCACAACCAGTGGTTTTTATGTGGGGTTCACTTCCAAGTGATCCCAGCTCAAGTTCACAAGGTGAAGCAAGTGGATTTGTAACCACAAGCCCACCAAGCTCCCCATCTCTACTAACTTCACTTGCACACAAGTTGGAGGAGACATTCAAGATAGCCAAGGATATTAAGGACACATTTTTGGGTCCTAGTTTATCGGACCTGAGAGTACCACCTCGTCCTACAAAACCAGGCACTGCTGGCCAGGTAAAAGACTTCAGTACTTGAAAATCCCTTCCAAATGAGTTATAAGTCCAATTCAAGTCCATTTGAATTAGGCGCAACACTACCTTGCAACTCAAGGATTTCCAACAAGGATTTCCAACATGCATACCCTAACACGAGGAGATGATGGATGATTCCCTTGTGAGAAAATTGTCTAACTTTGCCTTCAAGAACTTCTAACTTCACCTTCTATATGTTTCAACACAAAATGAGGTCAAAATTGGGATTTGGCAAGGTGTTTGGGTTGGGGTAAGGTTGTTTTACTTGCCCTTAAATTCCATTGACACTAGCAAACAAGTGAGAATTTGTATTCTATAGAGTTGGCTTATAAAGTGGCACCATGTGTACACATACACACATACATACCTCTAAAGGATGGATGTCAATTCCTTAGAAAAGGCACACCACCAACATGGTGCCATTCTCCCTCTTTGCTTTGACTATATTAGGGCCTCTATGCCCTAATTTAAGTGTTGTGGGTTGTGAAATGGAACCTGTGTGTGCAGGCCAACATCTACTTTGCAAACCACTTTAAGGTCTTGGATGGGTTCACATTTCCTACTATCTACCAAAATGAGTTCAAAACTGATCACAGGCTAGACAAAGTGATGATACGCAAGCTCGTTCGGAATTGGTCTGAGAATTTGAATTGCGCTTTTGTTTTTGATGGCATGGAAACTGTGTACAGTCCTACCTTTCGACCAAAAGAACAACAGCACACACATCCAAGAACCCATGAGTAAGGGACCTTTCAACCCTTCTGTGCTCCACCTTGAATTCTCTAAAGAAAGGCCTCAATTTGTCTTAAGCTAACCCACCCTTATTTGTTCTTATAACTCATGAAATCTCATCTTCAAATACAATTTGGGGATGTTATGGCATCTTTCACTTTTTTTCTTGAAAAGTAAAGTTATATGTTATTGTTTCCAAGTTTTGGGGGTGAAACTTGGATCTTGAAATTCCTTCCTAGAAAATCCTCAGAAAATGTGGGAGTGGATTGCGGTTATGTTCCCAGGTTTAGGGTTTCTGTTCTGATTGGCATCTTTTACAATGTTTAGTGTCCAAGGGTCTCCATATGAAAGGGAAAACTTGCTTCATTTTCAAAGAAACTTGAACAATGCTGATAAGCCCAAGTCTTGAATGCCACACACACTTACCAAAAGAACCCAAGGCTTTATATCAAGCTCCAATTTCAAATTGTATAATTTTGAAGAACTGAGAACGGGCAACATCCTAAACAGTCAAGTTGTTCACTTTGCTTGCAGTATTAGTTATTGTAACATGTCACAATGATCAAGTGTCAGATAGAATTTTATTGAAATACTTGTAAATTATCCAATTGCAACCACTTGATATCAAAGATTTAACATTCCATGAAATTCAAGATTTGGTATGAATTTCCAACGGGAGCTAGATCAGCTAACCAAGCAAAACAATACATGAACCCACCACTTTTTCCAAGCTCCTGGCACTTTGTCATAGAATGGTACATCAAATGATAGATCACTTAAGGAGCCTAAGGTGCCCAATATGGATTAAATAGGTGATCATGAACCATTGTAATGATGCTTGGGTGTTTCCTTATTGATACTCACACAACACTTATCAACCCAAGCCACAATTTTGCGAACATTGAGTCAAAACCCCTAAACTATTGAAACTCAAGTTGATAGACACTAGTACCTCTTTGGCCAGAGGAGGATCAGTGGCTTCCACATAAATGTGGGGTTTTTTTCTAAGGACTATGATATGCTATAGTATAAGTGCGGTTATACTTGTTTTCGTCTTTACCAAATATTTTATTTTCTTTCCAACCAAAATTTGAACAGATGCAGAAGTCTACCGAAGCTCAGATCTCAAACAATTTGACCTAAGAAAAATCTCAAACTAAACCTATGGCTAGAAGCTTCCAATCCATCACACTTTCGTGTGTTATAATATGGGTAACACTCTAATTTTGTCTATGCTTCCAGCCTCTAACAGTTGATTGATAGAGCGCATGTGAATGCAGATATCCAAGGGATGTTATTACAACAATGAAACCGAAAAGAACAACACTTACTAACAAGGATGGTGGCCTTTCGGGAGATGCTTTCAAGCAGCTTGTCATGGGCCAAGAAATTCTTGAAGCGAATAATGAGAACTACCAAGAATATGTGAGGATATTGGGGTACATTGTTCGGGAAAACTTTGGGCGAATGAGCCAACAAACCCAACAATATGGTCAGAGTCTTTTCACCAATGATGATATCCAAGAAATGAGAAATTGTAGCTACTTGCAAGTATGGAAGGGTTTCTTCCAAAGCTTTCGACCCACCATGCAAGGCTTGGCTCTCAATGTTGATGTCTCCAATTGTTGCTTCACGAAGGAGAGACCGATCCTTGACTACCTTTCAGAAAAACTCAAATGGGGCTGGAAGGGCTGGAGAAACATTCCTGCCGATTTTAGCTTTTATGACTCTGAGAGGTACAATCTGGATTTTGTATCAAATGGGTTCAGTGTAAGGTACCTGGTAAAGCTCCCAGCTGGTAAGGAGCTGAGGATTTTGGAATGTCAGGTTGAGCTTACCCATTGTAAAAACATGAGGCAAAGGTTATCATATAATTTGTGAGTTATCAATTGAGGAACGAGAACTTCATAGTTGCCACATTGTGAACTCAAAGGGAAAATATTTCAGCTTTTTTTCAGCGGAAAATCAAGGCCTGCAATTCCCAGGGGAAAGCCATAGTTAGCAAACTTAGCAGACCTTCTCTAGAATGGGTTTTAGCAAATGCACAAATGCTTGTAGTTACAAATTGCAAGCAAGGCGCTTGTTCACTTAGCTTTAATGATATCCTTGTTTGGGTGGCTGGTAATGTAGAGACATGGTGTTAAATGCGGTTCGGAACCTGACTATATTTATAAAGCATTCAACATCAGTAGAAAGGCGCAAGATGAAGGTGATGGGCTTGTCAGAGGAAACCACCGAACACATTACTTTCAATCTTGCAAATACCAAAGTGACGAAGACCATGGTGGCATACTACCGTGAGACATACAATTATGCAATAAGATTGAAGAAGCTGCCATGCTTGCTGATCAAGTCGAAGGTGAAGCAGTACATTCCTATGGAGTTATGTTTCATTCAAGCAGGAGAAAAGATGCCCGGGAAACTCACTTCCCTTGAAATGGAAGGACTGGTGTTACTTACCAGGGACAAACCAAGCAACAGGAGATTAGCCATTGAAGAGATGATGAGAAAGCAGCATGGACCATATGATCCTAGTAATCTAAGGTTACCCATTCCACCTCTTTCTTTCTTCCAACACGTACTCCAAGAGTAGACCAATATTCTTACACATCTTAACAACCCGTAAACCCCCCAAATGTGCTCTCTTTTCCAGTGTATTTTCAAATGCTATGCACACTATTTACAAATACATTATATATATTGTAAATTCTGGAAAACTAAATTTGAAACTATCAAACCTCACTTTTCAAAAATAAATACGTATTCAGCAAAGAAGTGCTGAACATCAGTCACAGCGACAACAACATATAACATCAAATCAATCAAATTGATACTAAATTTCTAATTGCTTGCCAGCATGACCAATGTGTACACCCACGCATATACTCTTGCATTCAACCAGAAAATGACTGAAGTTGTGGGTCGAACCTTGAAGCGACCCTCCATCAAGTGCCTACAGGACAACCTTATAGAACCCCTGGCTGATGGAACATGGGTTTGGGGCCATAATAGAGCACTTGAACCTGGGCACATCAAGTATTGGGGGCTGCTAGACTTCAGCGGTGGTGCCGTTAACACAGATGAGTGCAAGGACTTTGGCCACTCGATTTACACGTAAGTCCCTTCCTTACCCTTTTGTTTGTAGGGTGCCCTTCAAAGACACCCGGATGCCCTAAACCTTAATGCACTGTGTTCATGCTTTCAAAGGGAGCTGATGGTCATCACTAGCTAGCACAAAAGCATGAAAGAGTTTCTTTTCTTGTTTGTTCAACTGAAAGTGAAGGGTTAGGAATGATCTACTAGGCATTGAAAAGCTCATATTCCTTTATTATGATATCAAAATCAAGGAACTGGAAAACACTGGTGTAAACGTCAGTTATGCAGTGTGATAAAATTGGGTCTCTGCTGGGGCAATTGGTGTGCAGACGGGCAAAAAATATGGGGCTTCAATTGACTCAAGACTATGTGCTTAGACAACTTCCCCCCGAGACATCAATCACAGCTGCTTTCACCAGTATTACCGGCGAACTCATGGCCAAGAGTCAAGGAATTAGACCCCAACTCCTTGTGGTGGTAGTCGAAAACAAGAGAAGCCCTCGCTACAAAGACATCAAGCATTATGGTGATACCAATGGCTTTACAACTCAAGTAGTGACCAGTGAAACTGTAAAGAATGGTGAGCACTGAAAATAGAAAGCCCCAACAAAAGTTCCACTAGATTTCACTCCAAAAAAAAATTCACCCAAAAATGTTTTTAATCCATGGATGATGCTTGGCTATAAACATCATACAATGACCTCATGGTTCTTTTGGTTTATGAAATTGGGTTAGCAAATTTTGTGTCCAAAAAGTCGTGAAACCAAAAACTCCTGCAACTTTAAATTTGTCTCCAACATTGTTTTAGATCATGTACTTGGGTCTTCACATTGCTACACATTATTAGTGACAACGATTGCTCACATAGAAAGGAAGGCAAGAGTAAGATAGATAACAAGATACAAATAAACAAAAAACAAAAAAAAAACGATTTCGAAATGAAATTTTATATATGACAACAAATTATAATCCAGAATGATTCTGAAATTGTCACAGTGATGATCACCAAAATACCCATCCTACATAAACCAGTTCTAATGAAACATCATAGTAAGTGAAATTGTCATTCAGTTGGTAATTTTGTGACTTGATATTTAACTTTGCAATTTACTTGCAGGTCATAAGAATATTACAATGACAAACTTGCTGTTGAAAGTGAATGTGAAATGTGGGGGTCGCAACTTTAAGGTCCTGCCACACCCATCTACATTTGTTGGCAACAAACGGTGCATATTTTTCGGGGCGGATGTTACACATCCAGATGCTGGGGATGCCGAAAGCCCGTCTTTGGCAGCTGTGGTTGCTAGTAATGACTGGCCAGATACGGGCCGCTTCCTGGCTTTACAGTCTGAGCAAGGGCATCGGGTTGAGATTTTACAAAACCTTCAAAGCCTGGCTGAGGAGCTGATGAGGAAATGGAGTGAGAGAAATAACTTCACAGCTCCAGATGTCTGTGATCCTTTTTCCCTCCTCCTTTTCCACAATTTTTTTTGACTCTTCCATAAGGTAAACGACCGGTAGCTTTGGTAAGACCCATATTCTCATCCATGTGTTGTTGCCTCTTTGGGTTGGTAGAATATCATATTTTTCCGCGACGGTGTTGGAGAAAACCAGTTCAAGCAAGTGCTAAGGGAGGAAGTGGATGCTCTTCGAAAGGCAGCCCACAGTGTATTCAAACCAAAGAGACCCAAGATTACATTTGCGGTAGTACAGAAACGGCACCACACTCGGATGTTTCTGAACCAACGACCCGGGGCACCACCACCACAAGCACAACAACAGCAGCCACAAGGACAAGGAGCAAGAGGAGGATACAACAACAGACCTCCACCACCCGCAGGACCGTCAACAAATGTGCCATCGGGTGTGGTGGTGGACACCGTCATCACGCATCCTCGTGAATTCGACTTTTATTTATATAGTCACGGTGGCAACCTTGGCACTAGTCGCCCCTCTCACTACCACCTTTTGTGGGATGAAAACAATTTTTCGTACAACTCCTAACCTTACACGCATACCCCTCCAACTACAAATCACATGCACTATTGTTGCTTTTGTTCACTTGCTTGCTTATAAAAATTGGTTCCTTAGGGCATAATATCATCATCATCATCATCATCACCTTGCAAATTGATCACCGGTTTTCCACTCCACTTGGTGAATGTTCAGTAGGGTTTACAATGTAGAGTTTAGGGTTCATAATTTAGAGTTAGGGTTTACAATTTCGGGTTTAGGGCTTGTAATTTAGAGTTAGGGTTTAGGATTTAGGGTTTATGGTCAAGGTTTTGCACCCCGAGATTGGGGGAAAGGTAAAAATAGGGCAGTTTTCTAATATAATATACGGTAGGCCTACAAGGGAAGAAATAGAAAGTGATGTTTGTAGTGCCTGAATGGGTGGTCTTTTGTTTGGCTTATGCACTAACCTTGCTTTGTGGTGTGGGTGGATGGACTGTTCAGGGTTTTGAACATTTTGAGAATCTGATGCAAAGACTTTGTGCTATCTATTTTGCACATTTTTTGAAGTACTCAAAGAAAACAAATTGTAGTCAGACTTTGTTGTATTGAAACCTCTTTGGGATTTCTTTGCTTGTTTTCCTTTCACTAACCATGCTGAATGTGAGCTGGCTGTGCAATGTTCAGGATTTGACAACATTTATGGAAAGCACAATCATGTGTGCTGCTACCAGTGAAAAAAAACTTCAAAGCATTTTGTCATTTTTATGACAAAAAGAATTGGGAAAATTTTGGAATTTTTTTTTGGTTTTTCTAGTAAAAATTTGACTAATTTTGCTAGTTTCTCAAAAAAAAACTCGCCAGCTTTCCAATACTATAAAATTAAAAAAACAAACCCTGGTTGCTAGTTGCTACCTACCTCCAATGCATTTCTTGAAATACCTCCTCATCCACTAGCTTGTAACCAATATGAATTCATTACTAACTATGGACTTGTGTGTGGGTGGATGAACGGACTTTGTTCAGGATTGACGATTTTGAGGCTTTGACTCTCAATTTATGCTATGGGTATGCTCGCTGTCCGAAAGCTGTGTCTATGGTGGCTCCTGCATACTATGCTCATCTTGTTGCTACAAGAGCCCGCAACCTGTACCTGGCTGAAAGAAACATGAGGCGAGAACAAATGAACCGGGGAGCTGCAAAACAACCAATCAAGCTCCCTGAAATTCATAGCGATATTAAGGCAAAGATGTACTGGTGTTGACCTGTAGGATTTAGGGTTTAGGGTTCGGCCATTGTCTTTATTGATTCATGATCCAATGAGAACAATGCATTTATACCTTCAACACCCATCCCCGTTGTTTCATGCATGAATTTACATTCCAAACACATTATTTTCCGCTAATGTTGCAAGCATGTTTTGTTGCATGCCAATCGTCCATACAATATGTAGGCTTTAGAAATTCAAGAAAATGTCCAAGTGGACACTAGACCTTGGGTTGCAACAAATTAGTGTAATTTGTAGAGGATGACCATGAGAAATTGTTTGAGATTTTCTTACCAATTTCATTGTTTTAGGCTTCTTTTTTCCATTTGTGGGAACTGATGGTCTATCAATTTAAAAGACCTTAACCTCAATGGTCACCACTTTCATTATGGATTTGGCTTGACAACTTGTGTAATATTAAAGTACTCTACCCTTTGGTTAGTTTTGTCATTAAATAATCCATTTGAATATTCAAATGAAAGTTTGTTAAACTATGATGTTGAGGTGTTGAAATCCATCATAATTGATGTGGCAACTGGCAAGGCAGAGTATGGATAATTTCGTTACTCAAGTAACAAAATTTTAGTAGACGTTCGTAGATCATGAGAAATGTTATAATTTCAAATTAAAAATATTTATTCATTTATTTACATTTTTGGGTCAACTTAACCCTAGTCCAATTAGCACCTTAATCAAGGTCCATGATTTTTGTTCACTCCTCTTTCAAAAAATAGATAACTTGTTAGGATATTTCACAATTACAAACAAGCTAAGTGGGCATTCCAAACTTCCTATTGCACATAGTTAGGATAGTTCCAAACTTATCAAGCTCTTCGAAGCAAAAGATCCTATCCATAATGACCATGAAAGCAAGGCGTGACCATAGGAAGGATACTCTTTAGTATAAAACAAGAAAATGGGTGAAGGTTCTTTGATTTCACCCCTTTTGAAGAACCTATTCGTATATTAATCCAATTTGTACATTCCTGAATTATTTCCATTTTTTCTTTGAGTTGTTACAATTATCTTCAATATTTTGGAAACTAAGACTAAATATTTGTATAGACGAATGACAAGTTTTACCAACACTAAAATAAAACATACCATGAGCAATCCATCCAAAGAGTTCACTTTTGACAAATGTAGAGATAAACACATCCAAGGTAAGTGAATCTAAGACATGTAAATGAGACATATAAACTAATCTCAATATGACCAAAAGATTTTAATGGGACTTTAGGAAATGGTTGCACATAATGGAGGCCACAAAATAAAGAACTCCTCCACATTAACCCCCAACACCATCTGTTAAATTAGAAAGCTAGGAATGATAGTTAACCTTTATTAAATCAATAATCACAAGATATCATCAAAAATCAATTTATGCATTATTGATTTATTATTTCCTTTCATCTCCCTCAATTTGATACCTCCACAAGGCTACATTTCAAAAACTTTGTGGAGAGAATTACTTTGTTTCGTGAAGTTGTATACATTACCCTTACCCTTACTTGGACATATCAATAAAAACTTGGGTTCCATGCTATTACACACCCAGAGACAATTGGTTGGTTTTGTGAAAATTAAGTCCCATTCAGATAAAAATATTGAATGACATTGCATGTAACTTGAATTTGAATAAATTCAAATTCTTAAATTAAATTGAATCAAATTTAAGAATTTAAATTCTTAAATTTGATTCAAATTCATTGAACTGAATTCAAATTCAATCCAAACGAAATGGGATGCAAATTGGTCCAGAAGACATTGAAAACCTGCTTGTACCTATTGTGTTGAAAACAAAATAAAAACCCTGAAAAAAGTCAGAGATCCAAAAGATTCCTTTCCATCTGTCTTTACTTGGAAATCAGCTAAACAGATTTTAGTTTGAAACTGTCCAATGGACTACTCATCCAATAGATTGACTTATGGAACCTAAAGGTGTTCTACCTACCAGTTTAGACAAATCATCATCACTGGAATTAGAGCTTGCATGAGAAGAAGCATTCATGCCATCCCGGCTAAGATGGTACCCTGCCCAGTGGTAGGTTCAGAGACTGGGTCAGTACTACAGAAATATGCATCATATTCACACTGCAAAAAATTTAGGGGACTATACACAAAACAAAGTCACCCAAATTGGTGAAGAATTTGCAAACTGCTCCAACACTCATGAGTCATGACAATCATGTCATTCTTACTGGTGGAGATCCGGTTGCCATTTGAACCTATGCTGAATGAGCCGCTAGCACACACAAAAAACACTGTGAGTTCTCTTTCAAAAGTAACTAGTGCTCATTGAAGAAAAACCCATGTAGTAAACAACAGAAATGCCTGCAGTGAGGATGCCCCTGCAGACATGATGAAGGGGTGCAGGTATGTGAAAGTGTTCAGGGATTGCAAAGGCTTCACTATCACACAGACCAAGATCCAATTGACCACCTGCCCCCAACTGGCATGCCAAGTCGTAGCTGAGTGAATCTACAACTATGAAATGAGTGATAACCTCTATTGATAAGGCCTGTAGCGTGTTGGCCGCCTGTATCTTGGTGCTTTCCTGCAGAGCATTACATTTTTTATTATAAGAATGGGCACAATCATGCCAACCAGCGAACCACTTGATTATCCTTTCTTACTAATTTCTACATGCAGATATGCCTTGACTGTTTCAGAGAAAATATTCTTGTTGTTGCTAAAGCAACCACACATTGCCTCCCAACCTCATCCTCACTGGCTCTGTAAACATCATCCAAAAACATAAAACAAAATCCTACATCATCAAGAATATGAGCATCATCACTGAAGAAGCTAAGCAGTCGCTGGCAAGCATAATCGCATATGTTTACATAAACATGTGACCCTACACACTGCAAAAACAAACACCAATGAAGAGCCCATAAAACTTTGGAAACTAGGGTATGAAATATGCAACCGCACTTGTCAGAAATAGGGAAATCCATAGAGGATACCCACACATAACTATAGGGAGCATACCCATAAGGAGGCAGATAGGGCCTCCTGGGGCGGTACCCCGAAACTGAATTGTCTCGACCACCTCGGAAAGCCTTCATTCCTGGAACATTTGTCCTCTTTGCTGTCACCTGCATCCATGCCCCACTCCAAAAAGCCTTCCTCAGAACAGTGTGTCCCACCAGACACTCTTGAACACCTCTTATGAAGCACACCACAGCAGATGTGGTATACCTACTAAACCACAAGCAGCTACTAACCATCACAATAGCTAGCAAGTATCAACCATAGCAGGTCAAAGAGATTGCTTTTTCTACAGATGGCTGGAAAAATGCATGATGGGTTGTGATATAGTTTTTAAGATTTGGAAGGGATCAGGCAGGACTCTGCATTCCAAGACACCGAGGTATGCGACCTGCTATTCAGTTGTATATACACAAGAGCCATGCTAAAGATATAATTGAATGCAGGGCTATAGACTAAAACAACAGCATACCCAAACCTAGAACTATCTGCTATCTCACTGTGAAACTAGTGGTGCACAGAAAATTGTGATGCACATTTAGGTTAAAAACTGAAAACCTTTAGTTGGCGAGCATGTAATTCAGATTCACTGAGCAGTACTGCATTTTGGACTGCCTCCTCCTCCAAAAACTCCACATAAGCATATCTGCAGTTCCAAACAAGTAGATAGATATCCTCAGTGTGTTCAGGATGTGAAATAGCAAAGCCAGAATGTGGTTCTTGCTAATAAAAACAACCGGAGAGAAAAATATGGGAATACAGAATTTCTTTAGATCCATGTGCAGCATACTATTACAGTACAAAACATCTTTAGATCTCCAAAATATACCACATAGCTATGACATTCCAGAGAAAATCTCCATGACAACAACACTTGGAAGGTTGTAACACGACAATGAGTGTGGTCATAACCTTATGAGAGTCACTCACAAAGTGTCAGAGCATCAACCTTCTCCTCACAAATCACAGTGACGAGCTGCCATAAGGTACTACCCAATGACTTCATCAGCTTGTGACTGTGGGTGTAGACACATATACAAATCCAACCCAAATTTCAGGCAAAATCTGAGCAAATCCTGAGCTTCTGCGACATATCTGTAAGCAATGGGAAGACTCAATCTTGCTGTTGACTAGCACTCTAGAGACATAGCTGATAAAAGAAAATGTCAATAGCATGCTGAATCAAGCAGTAGCAAGCTTTGTGAGGGGGCAAGCTTCATTCCATTTATATGGTCCAATATGTAACATACCCTAAAAAGCGCAGGAAATAAAAGACTTGATGTGTTTAGGTGCTCTGACCCCTTTGGCTGTCCAAACTTGTCCGTCAGAATTGTAACTCGGTTAACTGTACCACATGACTGGAAATGTTGTTGCACCTCTTCTGGAGTGCAAGAATAATCCACCTGACAAAACACAGCAAACAGTCACAACAATCCCAGCCTGCCATCTTGGCCCCTTGTTGCAGGAGGGTATCATGGCTGGCACACATTCATGAGATTGTAGAGAAATTTCCATAATACAGATGCTAAGAACTCAATTGCAGTTGGGCAGGGAAAGAATAGTACATTGCCAACAAACACCGACCGAGCATCAGCCTCTTTGTTTGCCTGTGCCACAGCTTCTGCACCTGCAGGACCTGCAATTGAGCAACTACAATTAGGTGTGCCAACAGTTTGTTTGTCATGGGTGGAATCGTGATTCCTTCAAGTCCCTAGAATCCATTCTTCAAATTTACTTTGGGAAAGTTTGGAAGTCAGTGTTTCACAATTCCTTCATGAAGTCTTCTAAAACAAGTCCAGAAAGAAACCCTAACAACAAACATGCCTTGAACAGCAGCAGCAACCATCTCTTTTTCGACTTTGGCTTGCATATCACGGAGTGCGGCAGCTTCCTCTTCCATTTCCTTCAACCGCTTCTTCATCTCCTCTAGCTCCTCCTATAAGATAAGAATAGAGAAAAGAGAAAAATTCTCGTCAAGGGTTGCAAGCAAGCTGCCATTAGGGTTTCTGAAACCCCTACCTCGGCTTTGAGTCAAAGCAGAACAACAGGCCCCAGAAGCGCGACTCTCTCACTCACCTTAGGAACGGCATCGTCCGGGACAACATCGCCGTCGACTGTGATGCTCTCGTTTATGGGTTTTCCATCAAGGTCGCCTTCTTCCGGAAAAATGTCTCCCCCATAAACCTCATGCTCGTCTTCCATCATCGCCAGAGAACTCCGAACACGAAGGAAATAAAACCGGTTACCCTACTACCGCTCTTCTCCGCACTCTCCCTCCAAATCTCTCTCTACTCCTCCCCAAAACAAAAAGAACCTTCAGACTCGCAAGCCGCAAGATAGGTCTGAGGGCTGCTAGAGGAGCCCACAAGAAAACCCTAATTCTGTAGCTTCTGGTTGAACTGGGCAGATAATACCTTTGCAGATAATAATACTCATGCAGGATTGCATCTTCTTTTGATGGAGGTTGTCAGTCTCTCTGTTTGTTCACTAAATGTTTTCATAACTCGAAAGTTTCGCTGTCTAATGATCTTATGTAACTAGCTAGTTAGCTTGGTCTCATGATGCTGCTCCACATGTATTCTAGGGTTTCGGATTCTAGGATGAAGTTCTTCACTGGAGTGCAGGGAATACAAAGATATTAGAGACATTTGGACACTTGGGTTGTGAAGGTTTTCATTTGAAATTAGTTGCAGAATCTCCCTGGTGAGTGCTAAAGTGATCAGCTGTATGAAGTGTTTGTTGCATGGTGTTTCAAGCTACAAGCATGCACATCCACTCAAGAATAAGGATATTCCTCTTATATTTCGTTTAGCCTAAAACCAGAGTATAGAACTTGACATTACAAATTGTCTAGGAAATGTTGTAGAGTCTAGACAGCATGTGACCAACAAGATGATGATGATGATGATGATCTGTGTATGTAGGTAGAACCTTGAGGATACCATGATGTAATACATGTATATCTTAACTTGTGTGCTATATTGTTGGGCTTCCGCATTGTTGTGTAAGGTTTTTTGAAGAAAAGAAAGGATTGTAGCAGCTTTACAACAGAAGCTGGTTAGAAGTTACCATGAAATGCAAGACTTGGAAAACTTGATCCTTGGCTTTCTTGCTCTGTGAGAAACATTGATGGTGGGACTTGTGCTACAATCATGAATGTAAGTTATTCTGCTGAATATTCAGCAATGCTTCATACCTTTGTCTCCACTGTGTGTTAATGAATGCACACATGAACTATTGTGGAAGTATGAATGTGCACATATGCTGTACTCTTTAAAAGTCTGTAGCAAACATCAACTTGACATCTCAATTTAGACCCAATTAGAAGGGCATAGAAGAATGTCATGTTAGTTATCGATTCCTTGGGATGGTTACAAGGCTATGTGATTTGTATGAAGGTTTTCAGAGGCCAAAACTTTGCAATCATCATAAATTGACAATCTTATATATTAAAGCAACAATGGTGTCTGTTTACTTGTCTGTCTGTCTGGGCAGTGCCTGGAAAATTCTTGAAACTTCCTTAGATGTAACTTCCCCAGATGTAACTGACTCCAGAAAATGTCTATCTGTGTGGGTAGTGCCTGGAAAATTCTTGGAGCTTCCCCAGATGTAACTGACTCCAGAGAATGTCTAT
>Ga0116231_10009253_pt1 | contig 16733 bp, 17 predicted proteins | sample S1TSphgellanicum_2_FD_89695 | JGI IMG/M metagenome (GOLD analysis project Ga0116231, IMG submission 89695) | Host-associated microbial communities from peat moss isolated from Minnesota, USA - S1T2_Fd - Sphagnum magellanicum MG | ecosystem: Host-associated > Plants > Peat moss > Unclassified...
AAACCTTGTTTTTTTTTATTATTTTGTTTTTTTATGTTTAAGGGGAATTTGGCAGGGTTTGTGGGTGTTTTTTTTTTTTTTTTTTTTTCCTGGTGAATTTCGCCACAAAGTGAATTTTTAATTCTCTGAAATGGTATTTTTTTTCAAAATAGTGAATAATAATTTTTTTGGGGATTTTTCAGTCACCAAATTTATAAATTATATATATATATATATATATAGATTCTATATTATGTTCCAGTAAGTTATCCACAAGTATAGAAAGATGCTTTAGTTTTTCTTTTCTTTTTTTTATATGGTTTGATAGCTAAATTTAGCTGAATAGCAATATGGATGATCTCCACTCCAGGTACATCACAAAATTGAATTTCTTTTCCTGAAATGGTGAAAAGAAATTGTTTTCCAGGGTTTTCAGTTGCCAAATCTAGAAATTCCTTAATTAAAAAAACAAATCTCCAAATTACCAAAAGTATAGAAGAATTCTTTTTTTAATAATAAATTCTCATTAAAAAAAATTCTAATAATAAAATTTCACTAAATAATTTTCTTACAGATGATGATCTCCACAATTTAGCTACATCAAAAAATTGGAAAATTTAAATAATTTTAAAAAAAAAAGAAGTTTTAAAATAATATTAAATGTTAATTTATTGGAAGCATTAAAATAAGTAATTTTAAATTATTTTATTATTATTAAATAAAATCTATGACTGAGAATACAAACAAAAGGTGGGTAGACAAAACAAAACAAAGCCTCCTTGATGCAAGTTACATAAAGGACTTTGTGACACACTAGGCCTTTTGGTTGCGTGGAAATTCTATTCCTAATATTGGCTGCCACTATTTTTGGCCTGGACTAATAGCCCTTCTTAAGAACAACACCTTACCTATTTAGATTTAGTGTCTTCTATTTGATTAGTGTATTATTAGTGGTATGTTCCATCCCCGCCTTTTAAAAAATATAAATAAAATTACACACACACACATATATATATAGGGTTTTCCTTCTTACTTGATCGGATAAAGGCTATAGGGAGGAGACTATCTTTGAACAAGGGGTGTTTCACACTATGGCCTTGCCATTTACATTAAAAAGTAAGTATCTTAAGGATAAAGAAGGATTATGAAAACTCTCAAATATTTCACCAGGCAAAAATACAATCTTTCAAAAATCCTCTAAAAAAAGCCAAAATCCTTCAAGATATTATAATACCTCTATAACTAATCTCAAGTTTCAATGGCAAGCCAAAATATCATCTTTCAAAAATCCTCATATAAAAATAGACCTATTACCTAGGGACCAAAATCCCTTAAGCTATTATACTCTATAATGGATGTGAACACAATATCCTTGCCTTGGTAGGCAAGGCCAACATATTATAATGATTCCACACAAAATGGGTTATTAATGTGATCCATTTGACATATCCTGAATCGATGTGCCAATATAATCATATATGTACCCACCCCCAAAGGCTTTACTTATACATGGAGTCCGGACATGCCCCCCACCCCCTTGCTCACATCCATATCCATCTCAAGTCCCTTGAGTCGAGGTGAGGTAAGTGGCAAGAGGGTGTTGGTTATTGCACATAACGGATGGCAATGAGAATTGAGATGTCCTCTTTTCATCCAAAAAGAGTGCGACTATGACATTCTCATCCAAGAAGCAAAAGGGTTACAAATTCAGGGGAGTCAATGAGAATTGAGGGTGGTACCTTGTGATTTTCTCCTACTTCCATATTAGTTCATGTGGTCAAATTAGGCTAAATCACTTTCAAGATGATAGCCACCTCGGCTACATCACAAAATTGGAAAAAGAAACCCCGCTTTAAAGAAACCCTGGAACTTCCCACCCAGGGTTTTTTTTAAAAGGATTTTGTGACGTAGCCAAGGTGGCAACCATCCAGAAACTAATTTAGCCAATTCTGGCTACATGCCAGATATGAAAGTAGAAAAAAACCAGGATCCTTCTAAAATTTTTGGCTACCTACTGGAACTTAATGTAAAAATATGGCGATTTGAATTTTTCTTTCTTTTCGAAATTTGGCGAATTTGGACCAATTTTCCATGAAAAATCCTTTATATTGGTCGAAATCACATTTTTCAGGTAGGGATTTCGCGAAAATTCGCCAATAATAAAAAACACTGTGAATCCCACCCTGCCCAAAACCAGAGCATGGGCCCCATCCCTCGCCATTATGGCGCATGTGCTGTTGCTCCGGGTATCATTAACAAGGAGCATGCGACTTGGCTGTACGCCTCGAATCCCACAATGGCCGCCGCGCCCGACTGCAGTCTGCACACTGCAGGGAGGGAGGGAGGGATGGAGGGAGGACCCCAGGAAGAGCCCAGCATGTGGGTCCCAAGTGTTTTTTGCCTTGAAATATACTCTAAGATTTTTGCTTATAGATTTTGATTCTTCTTCTTCTTCTTCTTCTTCTTCAACCCATCATCATCATCATCCTCATCATCGGCATAATTCAGATAACCCATAACGCTCTGCGTCATCATTTGCTCTTTTCTTTTTGGTTGCTTCCTTGTACAGACGATAACATCACCAAACCTTGGCTTGAAGTGTGTGTGTGATAAAGATGATGACACAGTTGTAGTAGTAGTAGTAGTTGTTGTTGTTGTTGTTGTTGTTTTTTACACACTCGCTTCTGGAGTCTGTGAGTCTGTCTGTCTGTCTGTCCGGCTGTCTGTCTTGTGGTGCAGATCGGGGGGTTCTCGTTTTCTCTTCTTGATTTGCTCTATTTTTGGGATATGGCAATGAATGGCATGATGATTAGGAGGGAGGAGGACATAGCTTTTTAGCTTTGAAAGGAGACCCTTTCTCTCATTTTTTCAAAAGAGCTGACTCCTTGCTGCTTGGCGGTGGTCCCTCTGTTTCTCATCAGCAGGCATCATACTCCTATTGATTTCATGATGATTGATATCAGTGTTGTTGGGTGGGTGGGCATTGTAACCCTAGAGTAAGTGTGTATGTTGGGTTTCTTTTCTTTCTGTTTTTTTGGGTGGGGTTGGAAAGGTCCTATGCGATTAGGGTTTGTGGCTATGTAGGTGGAGAAGGAGTGACAAGAAAAGGAAGGAAGGCAGGCAGGCAGGCAGGCAGGAGAGAAGGAGTAAGAAGGGAAGCTAGAGAGAGGTGACAACCATGGGGCAAGCGAGCTCTGCAGCAGCTTGTGCACTTGGAGCAGACCATGAGCACGAAGAACAGGAGGAAGAAGAAGGGGAAGGAGGAGGAGGAGGAGTAGGAGGGAGGTTTTCGGGGTTGGATTTGACTGCTTTTGCGCCGGATGAGTGTCTCGCTGCTGTTTTTCAGAAGCTAGAGCCGGCTGACAGGAGGCGATGTTCGCTGGTGTCCAAGAGATGGCGTAGGGTGGAAGGCCAGGCGCGGCAGCGGCTCTCCCTGCAAGCTTGGCTTGAGATTGGGCCGGCTCTGCCGGCATTGCTAGAGCGGTTTCAGCATGTGACCAAGCTGACTCTAAAGTGCGACCGGAAGCGGGGCAGTATTGACGACGATGCGCTTTGTGAGATCGGGCAGCGATGCCAGCAGCTGCAGAAGCTGAAACTGAAGGCTTGCAAGGGATTGACGGACAGTGGGATTGATCGATTTGCACTAGTTTGTGGCCCTTTGCAAAAATTCTCATGTGCTTCTTGTCAATTTGGTCCTCCAGGTTTGAACTCCATCCTGCAGCACTGTGCCAATCTTGAGGATCTCACAGTGAAGCGACTGAGAGGCTTCATGGAATCATCTGAGTTTGTCCGCCCAGGGACTTGCAGTATTCGAAGACTCTGTTTGAAGGAGCTTCCCAATGCACAGTTACTTGGACCTCTCATTGCAGGCTCCAAGAATTTGCACACTCTTATGCTTTCAAGGGTTTCTGGTAATTGGGATAGACTGTTTGAAGCCATCACTGTGCACATGACTAGTCTCATTGAGCTGCATATGGAGAAAGTGACCTTAACTGATCAGGGTTTACAAGCAGTTGCACGCTGCACAAACCTACAAGTCTTGTATGTTGTGAAGCCTGCCGAGTGCACAAACAAGGGGCTCTCATCGATTGCAAATGGTTGCCCTGATCTGCGCAAGCTGCATGTTGATGGCTGGAAGAACAGCCGAGTGGGTGATGAGGGTCTTGCCACTGTGGCCAGAAAATGCAAAGACCTACAGGAACTTGTTATAATTGGTCTTAATGCTACAATGTCTAGCCTCAGCCTTTTGGCCTCAAATTGCTTAAGCCTTGAGCGATTAGCAATCTGCACAAGTGATACATTTGGGGATTCAGAGCTTTCCTGCATTGCAGACAAGTGCCTGGCTCTGAAGAAACTGTGCATCAAGGGTTGTCCAATCTCTGACAGGGGTATGGAGGCACTCGTGGGTGGATGCCCTAGTCTTGTGAAGATCAAAGTCAAGAAATGTAGAGCAGTCACCCCAGCCAGCATTGCATCGCTGCTATCAAACCGCGTATCTCTAGTTGTCACACTTGACACTTCTGCAATACCAGTTGCACCAGAGGCGCAGGTGATGTGCTTGACTCAGAGTCCAAATTCCAAACTTAGGAACAAGGGCCACATGTTAGTCAATTGATGTTTGAAAAGGTTTTTTGCATGTGTGGTGGCTTTGTTAGAACCCAGATGATTGGGACCTTTTGATTGACAGAGCTTGTTTATTGCCCAGTATGTTTATTGACCTGCAGCTTTACGTCTGGAATGGTGCATATGGTGTTCAATTTTCTATGCAAAGGTCATTAATGCCACTTGGAAAAGTACTGTTGCAAATGCCTGACATTGAGCTCCAGTGTGCTGTACAGGTGAGACCAGTGCAAGATAACAATATAACTCAGGAGAATGCACCTGCACCTTCAACACGGTCACCACTGGCCAGGGCAAGATTTGCTATGGCAGTTGTTGCATGCACATTCATGCGGTGGTCGGCCTCAAATGGCTCTTGACATTCTTCTCTTCTGGTTCTTTTATCTTCTCCATTGATCATAAACTATGGACATCTTAGCTCATATTTGAACTAAAAAGATCATAGTGGAGTGCAGCTAGGTTGAAGAGCAATTTCTGCCATGAATCTTTTGAAGGGAAAAGCAAGTCCTCTTTCCCAGCAGCTAAACCATTGAGCTGGACAGAAATGGGTTCTGTGATTTTGGGTGATCACAGGAACTGATGGTGTGAGCTTTGTTTGTGTAGATTCAATAAGCTTCTCTGGACCAAATGCTAGGGTTTAATGTCTGAAGATGAAACATCTTGGTTGGACAGATTGATTAAGGTTCTGCATTTGATTGTGTATGGAGTTGAACCTAAAGCCACAGGACACTCCATCATCCTTTCAAAGTTTGGTTTCACCAAACTCTAACTTTAGATGTATTTTGTGATTGAGCTTGTTTTGAATCTCACCAAGACAGGTGAGTTTGTACTCTGAGAATTCTGATCTGCCAACTACCACTAAATTCAGGGGGTTGTTAGCAGGCTGCAATATGTTACTTGTATGCAGAGTGATTGTCAACCTTGAAGCTGACATGGAGCTGGTGCTAATGTGATCTCTGACATCTGTGTGACAATCTGTGATTTTAATGTATTGTGGTCAAGTTGCCCACAATCATGAGATACTATACCACATATGCTTTTGAAAAGGTTTCCTTGTAGATTACTGTGGGTATGCAGCACAACTAATCTACAATGGTAAAACTTGAGGTGTCCTATTTTAGGGCCTCTGTTAGTTGGGCATCTTTGTGTATTAACTTTGAACAAGGCCCAAAACTTGGATGAATATTTGTGAATAATGTTAAGACATAGCCAAGCAACCAAAATCTGAGGCATGGGCAAAGAATTTATTCCATGGTAGTATGTAAAGTACATAAATTGTGAGTTTATCCTTCTCAAATACTGAACTGTTTGGAGTATATGCTTTATTTGAAGACACACCTGATAAAGGCTAGCCAGCTATCTAAGAAAAAATATACAATATGTGGTGGAGTAGAGGCAGAACAAGCAATGGGAAAATGAATCACCTCTGAAGCAAAAGTGATGTATTGCACCCTGCTAACTGGAATATGAATTGTAATCTGCAAACTTTTTGTCAATATTGATCATTACTAGCAGTTTGGATAACACACAATTGGTTGGCAGCAAGGATTATCAATCTGATACTGTGCACTTTGACTATCATGAGAGTAGTAGCAATAATGGTGCACATCTGCAGCATAGGCCCAGATCTCACCATAGACAAGTGCGGCACATGCCACATCTCTTTTGCAATGGATTCAAATGATGTGTCCATTTGCATCTATAAACTTGGATATGCACAGATCATATAGTTTACCAATCAATCCTTCTGGTTTCAATTGTAGAAAACATGAACCCAGGATTGCAGCTGCTCCTCATTAATGGTAATGCAAAGTCTAGCTGCATCTTCAATATCTGGTACATTTGAGGGTACAATCTATTCCAAAAATATATATCAAACCCATTATCAGATGTATCAGTAACTTTGTTCCATCAGGTCAAGCAATTGGTTAGCATAAACATGAACAGGACTATATGAGACAGAAATTGTTATTATATACTAAAGATCTGGATCTAGAGTAACAAGTCACTATAGACCAAATGTCCCCAATGGCATACATAAGATATAAGATATCAATAATCTGGCTCCAAAGAACATAAACCACCGATGCAGCTAAAACCCAGACTGGTTATACCCCAGATAACTGATACACCCATTGAACACCCACAGGGCATGCACACCCAAAATAATTCACCCTCCTGTAATGTCACTAACCTTGTGCTGCAAAGTATGTTGATCTTGCAAGCTCTTGGAAATCTTGATACTAGTGGTGAACTTTGTGCTGATTTGACTGCAAAAGGACCCATTAGCCCAGCACTCCCAGTCTTTTAACAGTTATATGTGGGTTGTAACTGCGTGTTGAAATGTGAGTGTGGTGTGGGATATTCATGGCCACCATCAACATCCAAGTCTGAAAAGCTGAAATATTAAACTCTTTACATCTCCCAACTGAGAGAGAAAGGAACCAGAACTCAACAGGAATAATTTTCAGACATTTCAGTTCTGGCAGATAAATAAGTTATAACCCTGGTATGAAGGTATTGAAGATAAGCTTTTTTGGCTGCCTGGACAATTTTGAACTGCCCAGGGTACTATCGGCTGCCCGAACTGGTCAAATACCATTACACCTGCCTACAAGTACAAGGATTGTGCAACCCCATTCCCTAATGTAAGAACACTGACCTGTCTGCAACACAAGTGGAAAGGATAAGGCATGTGTGTCCACTTCAATTGATGCCAGCTCCAAAGTGTTTGTCCAAGCTGTGAATGACCCACTCACTGTTAGTTTAAAGAACCATGGCATTGAATACCATAAACTTGCAAATTGCAGCAACAGGTGCTGCCCAAGATGACACAACTGCAACTCTTGGAATCATGATATCAGATGATAGATCTATTCCTAGGGTCTCCTGATCTAACACACTCCCCTAACGTTGTGCCCTTTTCAATTGCCTCCATCTCTTCTAGCTCCCCTGTTCCCATCAATGCTTCCACAGTCAATGTCAAGCTTATTCACAAATTATCTAGAACATGTTGCTGCTGAATCAAACTGGTTTTCAAGAAACTCTACCAAAAACTTAGAACCAAAAACTTAGAGAATGGACTTGAGGAAGTTGGACAAAGGTCCAGTTTGTCAATCATATTATCCAAAAGAGATTCTAATACCCCAAGTACTATGTTGCAAGTTTCTAATGTGTTTAGACGACAATATTTCTAATATATTACGGGAATACACACGCAATTTGGAATGAATCTAATGATTATAAAACATTCTAAAACATTTCTAAAACATTTGTAACTAAAGATTTTTCTGTTTTTTCAATGTTTGAATGAATTGAAACGCATTAAAACTGACATAACCTTGAACAATAATTCTTCACACCTTTACATAATAGTATAGTGTGAGTGACATTTTTCTTTGTCATGAGTTATTTTGGTCACTATAATATTCAAGGATTTCTAATCCATTTTCTTTGGTAACCAATTCTAATCTATCACATCATCTCGGCAAGCAAACCCTTTTTTTTTCAAAGCAATCACCCTAAGTGATAGGCATGGCTCCTGTTATCTTATTTGCACCTGTACGTATAAAAGGAGGAGCCTGATAGGAAAGTGTTCGTTTAGAATCAAGCTGACCATCTTTCACTCTAAGTATTGACAAGAACTTCAATACTTCACACCCTTCAGAGGTTGCCCTCCACATTTGCCAAAACAATGGCAACAATCCACACGATTAGTCATTGGGATCTCACGAGTTCCAAAACAAACTAAAAGTGGCTAAAACCTTACCCACACCTTCATGAAGCAACTTCCGAATATATTGCATGTATATGCAACTTGGTTGATCCTACATCCTAAGACTCTGGTGGATAGATTGATACAACTGGAAAAGAGATCTAATTAGGAAGCTGGAAATTGGACCATGAACAAAAAAAAATGCACTCAAAAAAGGACTCTTGTAATTTGTGTGCACTCTGAATTTCCCATGTGTGCAATTTTGTGGCAACTTTATGGGCTTTAGACACCACATCTATATGTGGTAAAGAGGGAAAGGACCCAAATACATAGTGGATATTGTCAAACCTCCTTACTAAATGATGACTTAAAAAAAGAAAAATGGACAAGAATTAAACTAAATAATACAAATTACAACTCACAAAACAATGTGATGGTGCAAGAAATGAAGGAATACAACTAGTTGTCCAAGTACAACCACAATACTAGGTACCCAATTTAGATTATTGATCATAATGCAATTCTTAATAATGTCTGAACAATACCAATTAGCAACTCAATTTCATAAACCTCAAAAATTAAGAACAAAGTGTTAATGTTCAGGTATAAAGACGTCATGGTAAAAGACTTTCACACTTTTCTAAACGTTCAATCATCATGGGACAATACAGTAACCATTCAAACACTACTTCATTTCTCATACACATGTGAGAGCATTTCTTCAAGGCACTTGAACTACCAACAAATTGGAGGTAATCGGGCTATTTAGTACAAACCTAAGTCAATTGTGCGACCATCGCATTAGTTATTTTTATTTTCAATACCACATTGATTTTGGCATTGGGTGTTTTCTTTAATTGTCATATCAATCAAATCTTGGTGTTGAGACTAGTATAAATCTAATACAAGGTTGGTATTTATGTGAAATCCTTATCAAGCTAGTATAAGGCTCATACTTCAACTCATACAAATTGGTAGGGTCCTTGGTACTAGTGTTGATAATTGATACCAAGTGCAATCCAATATACTAGGTCAATACCAGTTTGGTTTTAAGTTGGTTATTGTCAAATGTTACACTAAATGACTGGAGTCATTTAGAACTGCATCCAATTTCACCTTGGTGACCATTGCTATAAGAATTAGGTCTTATATATAGTTAGATATGTAGGAAAGTAAATGACTACTAGGTTAGTAGATAGTTTACACCTAAACGATAAATTTTGGTTCTATTATCTACTTAGTTGGTAGGTAATAAGAAAAACAATTGAACTAACCACCATGGTTACTTAGGGATTTAGAACTCAATAGAAAATTGTTTTCTAATCATTTACCAGTTCATGGTGCACTTGTGGGTGCTGTTGCACTCTAGCCAAATAAAAGTAAGATAAACACACTCATAACTGAACAAAAGTTGGTAATTGAATTGCCTTCTAGTACAAGGCAAACCTGATAGATGTTTTCACTATTTGTAATCGTGCATCAAAGCTTCTATTGTTGGGTGTTTGGTAATTGATTATGGTGTTTAGAAATTTTGAAGGATTTGACCAATAACAAGAAATATGTTGTTCGTAAATGGGTAAGTGGGGAAATTTTACTAGGAGACATCTAACCAATGTTCACAAAATTATGTTTGGTAATGTGTTGATGGTCTAATCAATCATTAAAGGCATGATGGCACTTTGTTGAATCATTCCTTTCTTTACTATTATTCCTTTTGTATTTCAGGTATGGCTTTAATGGTTAGTGAGGGTAGGGTGTACATGTATAGGCAGCAGAATGAATGGTTATGAGACATTATTGTACGATTTTTGAGGCATTTATTACATTGTCATAAGGTAGGAATGTGTTTTATGGTGGATTTGTTTTTCAAAGGCCCCACCCACTTTGGGAGGCCCCCACTTTTGCAATTTTTACCCAATTTGGAGTCAGTGAAGGACTATTGGTGGCTAGACTAATGCCTTACCAAAAGTCTTTCAAATCCAAAACCATCAAATAAATGGTCACTAAACCCTAGCTCTTTGAGTTGCTGAATATTCAATAATGCCTATCTACCTTTATCAATCTCAATGTTTTTTTCAACTTTGTGATGTAACCAAATTAATGATGATCAAACAAAAAAATTAATAGACCAGATATGAATTTTTTTTTTAAATCAATCTTGTAATGTTTTGGCAATTTATTGGAACCTATTTTAGAAATCTGGTGGTATATATATATTTAAAATTTGATGAGTTAGTACCATTTTTTTCACAAAAATACTGAAACCTCCATAAATATTGAATTTCCAACTATTGAACATGGGTCATGATCCCCTTCCACAATGCAACACTTATTATATTTAATGAATTTAAATGGAAATAATTAATTGGCCATGCCATCACATTGACTAAATGATCAATGTTGGCAAGTTTCCATGGTTTGTAGAGTTAAACTCAAGGGGCTTAAATTTAAGATGTTTTAAACATAAAAAGCCATAGAAGTTTTAGAAATATTTTAATGTAAATGTTTAAAAGTTATAATAGTTTTTGTTATAGAAGATTTTAGAAGCTCAAATTGGCATAAGGTTCCAAAACCTTAGTGAACCTTTACAAAGTTCTAGATAGGATAATATAAATAAGAGATCTTGAAAACATTTCATATAGTTCTTTCCTTGAATTTTTATCTTGTCTTTGACATAGGGTCATGTGATTTTGGACCTAAACTGACATAAGAATTACATTGTGAAATTAAAATTTTGCTAGAATTAGAATGAAAATTGAAATTGGTACCATCCATATCCCTAATTTGGGCCTTTAGTAAATTTATCAAATTCAACATAGTGTACCAATTATTTCCCAATCCTCACCCATGTAAACATGAAAAATGGGACAATATAAGGTAAAAGCAAATTAAATGCAAAAACATGAGCCAATTGAGAGTATCATTTCTTTAGTCTTGGGAAGTATACATTGTACATGGAACTACACTTTTTTTTTTTTTCAAAGGCCCAAAGGTTAAGGTGCCAAAATTAAAATCACAAGGTTTAAAATTTTGAAAAACCAAGTTCAAAACCATGCCCAATGAACCTACCATAAAAAATTAATCAACAAAACTAGGAGTAAGGACATTTTTTGAAAGGAAGAACTATCCAATTGTGGTCATAACATTTTGCCCCATTAGAAAAAAGGTCAATACCCTCATTTGTGTTATGAGATTTATTGTCAACTATCATTTCATGTGAGACATGCTTTAAATTCAAGCTTTCAACTTTGTGCTCAACTTGACCTTTTGTTTCATTACATGATGTTGAATTTTTAACATTAAATGTTGATAAACATTTAAAAGTTGAGGCAAGATTAATTCAACCAAAATGTTGACGAATGTCACAATCAAGGTTTTCTTTTTTAATTTTGTGAGGTTGGTAGGTCGACCATCAACCACAAGAAAAGTTAGTCAAATTTGGCTACAAGTCAGAGAGGACATTGGAAAAATTTAAGATTCTTGTTATGTTTTGGCAATATGCTAAAAATTATTGTTTAACTATGACAATTTCATTTTTATTTTCCTTGAAATATGGCAACTTTGAACCATTTTTTCCAAAAAAATCATTTGTAATATACATGTTAACTTTTTTTGTCCCTAGAAAATTTGCCCAAAATGAACACTAGAATAAATAGGTTAGTCACCTCACACTTAGCAACTCAGAGAGTTAGGGTTCAATGATCATGCATTTGATGGTTTTCATTTTCAAAGACTTTTCGTAGGGCACAAGTCTCACCAACAATATTCCTTTACAAACTCCAAATTTGGTAAAAAATGCAAAAGTTGGGGCCTCTCAAAGTGGGTGGGGTTTTTGAAAAAATTTGCCATATAACACATTCCAACCTTGTGACAATGCAATAGTGCCAAATAAAAAATGTAAAAAATGTCTCATAACCACTCATTTTACACCTTACACATGTACACCCCTACCCCCATTAACCATTAAACATTATCTCTTGTTTGTTTATGGGTGCATTTACCTTAATCACAATGTTAAATTTACTAGATAAAAATAATGTTTATCACCAATTAGAATCTTTTTTTAAAAATATGTTTCTTGTAGTAATAGTTCCTTTAAGGTTAAAACACCAACATGAACCATGGAACTTTTCATATAATAAAGTGAAGACTCCACCAAAGCTAATGCACAAAAATGTGATAAGTTTCCCCAATAATTTTGAATGAACCCAAAACCTTTTACAAGGAGATGAAACATAGAACCTTCAATTGGGATTCATTGTGAATTAACCCCAACTCATTCCATGTTAGATTCCACTTGGTTTGGGACATGGAAGTTTGTCACAACTCAAACTCTCTTTCTCCAACTCAACTTTCCCACATCATGGTGCACTACCCACCTTGCTTCATCAACACACCTCCTTAACAAGCTATAAACCTCAACAATGGCAAATCTCAATCATGATCAAATACCCCCCACACAATGTTCACTCGTCATGCATGAGGACTTGTCATATGGGCAAACCTCATATTATTATGTCAAGTAATGATTTGGTAGTAAAACATTACTAACATGCCCCCTTGTGTGGGACCCACCAAGGGACTGTTTGATGGGGGCACATCGAACCATGGTGGATCCACACAAGGCAACAAAGTTGTTGTCTCATGCAACTTGGGGCCCAAGTGTGGGACCCAAATGCACACATGTGCAAAGTGACAAGACACCACAAGGCAAGGGCTTGGTGCCAAAATTAGGCATGTTTCACAAAAAAACACAACATTCAACTTTTTCATAGGAGTCTTCTTTCGATTTGGTTGCGTGATGAGGCCATGGGGGTTTTAAGTGATTAAGACTGTGGACATGAATGGAGATTTGCAACAATCTAATGTTAGATTCATCTAGTGCTAGGTGAATGTTTCTTTTCAAATGAATGTGAGTTGAATGAGTGTATTCTAACATGGTCATATGTTTGTGCATGAACAACTAGGTTAAATTAGAAATTCAAAAACATACCCAAGACTTGGACAATAACAAAAAAAACTTGGAGTAACATGGTGTGTTAAGAGGTATTAAAACAAGCTTTTGAGTGGATTACAAGGTGTTGCATGGGAGGAATTGAAAAGGAGAAAACCCAACATCAAGGTAGACCCCAAAAAATATTTTAGTAAAAGCAAAAGACCATGTAGATATCTATCAATCAAGAATTGGTTGAAATGATCATTGAAAATGATGAAAGATTTCAAGAAAGAGGAGAAAATCCCATACCTTTATCAACCCACAAGAATATATATCCCACGAGGAAAATAAATGATGGGTTCAATAAAATCAACCCACCTATTAAGGTGACTCTTGAACAAGCTACAAAGGTGGTGGAAGACATCAATGTTGAAGAAGCTCAAGTAGCCTTTGAAAGGAAGACTTTGACTGCAAGCCACTCCTAGTACAAATAAAAGAAAGGGAATCTAGCTTCAACTTCAATTAAAAGAACGTAGCGAAATTTGTAAAAAAGTCTATTCATGAGTCTTTTAAACATGGTGGTGATAAAGGAAAAATAAAAACTTGAAGGGTTCAAACTACACCTAACATAGGAAGAGGCATCATAAAAAATATTATGAGTGACTTCCTTTGAATGGTTATCGAATCCACAATCTATGGCGATGTAAAAGGTTGTGTCCTTTGTCAAAGTGTTTGAGGTGGTTCAGATGATAATCTTTGGACATTCGTGCTTCCTCCCATGTAATGCACAAAGCTTGGCATAAACCACCGCAATCAAAGGCCAAATTAAAACTAAATTGTCGAATTCTTTCACAGGGAAGGGAGGTAAGGCCAAGAAAAGGCCGACTTGGTTGGTGAAATTTGAGATTTCTATGGAAACACAAATCATTATCGAGGATAACAACCAAATTCATTTGGCTCAATTTTTTTTTGGTGGACCACACCATGGAGTGATGGATGATTAAAAAGGAGGCAAAGTCAAATCTATTGATGATTTTCTCCTAGTTGGATTTTAAGTCACATTTCAATAAAATATTCACCCTTCACAACCAAGTGTTGTGCAATAGCCAAGGCAATGACCAAAGCTTGTTGACGCACTATGTGAAAGAGTTCAATGATGGCTAACCTTGGTGCTAATGAAGGATGAAGATTACAAGAAAGTTTTATTCCTCCATGGCTTGCAACCATGGCACATTGATATTCATTGTCTGACAAGGAAAAGTTCCTACCACTTGTGAAGATCTAATGGAATTCATTAAATGTATGAAAGATGACTTGGTTCATAAGAAGTTTGGTGAGGGGTCTTCAATAAGTAAAATCTCGAGGGTGGAGGCCATCACCATTTACATTCGTGGAAGATTCCATAATTTTTGTAAAAGGGTGAAAATGCAGTTCCCAAACATTATCTTCCTTCGGAAAGTAAAGACGAGGGAACAAGTTCAAGTTTTTCATACTTCCAATAAAAACTACTATCATTTTACTACAACTACTCAAGTAATAATAAAGAGCTTATGGAAAGAGAAAAAGAACGGGGTAGGGTCTATCATTTAGGGAAAGACCTACCATCCTAATTTCACTTCGATAATGTAAGAAAAAGGAAGTGCAAAAAGAAAGCAAACAATATAAGAGGGACTAGGAAGTAGCTACCCTCTATACCTTTATAATACCTACAATGCATCATAATAATGTCTAATGGGTTTGTAGCCCTTCCACAATTGGTGTTTAACCTTTATAACACTTGCAAACCTTCTAGTGATGTTGTTTACCGTCTATAGTCCCTCAACATGCCTTTCCAACACTGCCTACCATTTGTAGCAATCCCATTTATCCTACAAACTTCAATATTCAAGTCTAACCCCTTCCTACTACCATGTATTGGTTGTTACCTTCTTGTGGTAGCAAGAAACTTCCTACTCCAAAAACTAATTTAAAAAATAAATAACACTAGCATTTGGAGGAGAAAAGAATAAACAACTCACAAGTAGGACAAAATTGTATATCATATTAACATATTATATTTTCCATCTTTATATCCTACTTTTTAAATGATAAACTCACATAAACAAATTAAGATCCTTCAACCATTTTTCATTAAATAACAAGTACAATACAATTCCATGCTCCTCTCCCTCTCTACTTGTGTTACAAATACAACCTCTCCAAGAGAGATTTCTCATAACCCGAACTCCAAACTACAACACACTCCAATGAAATAGAATCCCCTTAAGTCCTCTTCTCATCCTCCTTCTCCACAAAACCACACAAGGCCCACATTGACCCCATGAAAATAGGTCTTATCCTAATCCTTCCTAGAAATTTCCTAGGTGATTAGGTGGATTATAACTAACCACTCATTAGCATGAACTAATTGATCCCATTAGCTTCAACCCTTTGGTAAAGGATAGTAAGTTTACCATTAGTAACTATCTAATTACTAGGATGCTTATGACACTAACTAGTCTAGGGATTTTACCCCTTAATAGTTTCCAAAGGTGTTTGGTGCAAGTGGGATCATCGAATGTGATTTCATGATCATGTCCCCTTTGCATGAATGCTCCTATCGCAATATGAGATGTAGGATGAAACAAAAATTTAAGTGGGTGGGTGGGTAATGGACAACCACCATTGTTCAACCAAGGTTAATAACCCAAATGAAATAGTTCAAATCAATGATTTGATTAAGAGGTTAATGTTTAATGGCCTTTGACAAACCAAAAACAAATGTGGAGTCGATATGGAACCCCATAGCAGACTTTCATTCATTAGCATTGGGTTTTGCCCAACACAAATGTTTGGTGTCCCAAATCATGCCAAAACCATCATCACAAAAAACATGTGAGACTAAGAAATTCATGATTATGGGTAAGGTTGCCCATGTTTGGCCCACCTTGTTAACAATGGCAAGAGGTGGTCAATCATCATGCCAAACACTTGTGACATCACTAGAAGAAAAACATGTATTTTCGACTGTTCTTTGCAACTAAATTTTAGTCGCAAGAGACATTTTGCAATTTAAATCCTTTTAGTTGCCTAAGACAAGTCGCATGTGAAAACTAGTCGCAAATGATAAAGAGTATTGTATGAAAGAAAAAGTCAACAAATACATTTCATCCTTTGACTCCATTATATATGTATTGTCACATGCGATTAATATGCAACTATTTTGGTCACAATTGAAGGCAAATCATGTGTTGCCATGTGTTTTAATATATGATTATTTATATTATTATTATTATTATTATTTTGAAATAATTTAAGACGTTCAATTCAAAGACTTGGATGATCTTATATTATGGCACGTGGCCCAATGTAAATATGCCACGTGACATTAAAAAAATTTAATTTAATAAAAATATTAATATTAGGTTGGTAGGTACCTATGTAGGTACATAAATAGGTGCCTACAATCCTTACCTACCTACCTACCTACTTAGGTAAAAAAAT
>Ga0116231_10009255_pt1 | contig 16728 bp, 13 predicted proteins | sample S1TSphgellanicum_2_FD_89695 | JGI IMG/M metagenome (GOLD analysis project Ga0116231, IMG submission 89695) | Host-associated microbial communities from peat moss isolated from Minnesota, USA - S1T2_Fd - Sphagnum magellanicum MG | ecosystem: Host-associated > Plants > Peat moss > Unclassified...
CGCCGAAATCACCTCCGCCTCGGACGATCTCTCCCGCCGCACCGAACAGCAGGCCGCCAGCCTGGAACAAACCGCCGCCGCGCTGGATGAAATCACCGCCACCGTCAAGAAAACCGCGGAGAGCGCCACCGCCGCGCGCGACGCCGTCACCACCGCCAAATCGGAAGCCGAGGCCTCCGAACAAGTGGTCAACCAGACCGTCACGGCGATGAGCGGCATCGAGGCCTCGTCCAGGCAGATCGGCAACATCATCGGCGTCATCGACGAAATCGCGTTCCAGACCAATCTGCTGGCGCTGAACGCCGGCGTGGAAGCGGCGCGCGCCGGCGATGCCGGCCGCGGCTTCGCCGTCGTCGCCACGGAGGTCCGCGCCCTCGCGCAGCGTTCCGCCGAGGCCGCGAAGGAAATCAAATCCCTCATCTCCGCCTCCGGCGAGCAGGTGCAGGGCGGCGTGAAACTGGTCGGCGAAACCGGCAAGGCGCTCACCCGCATCGTCGCGCAGGTCGGCAAAGTCGATGCGCTGGTCAGGGACATTGCGCACTCCGCGAAGGAGCAGGCGACTGGCCTGGAGCAGGTCAACACCGCCGTCAACCAGATGGACAAGGTCACCCAGCAGAACGCGGCGATGGTGGAACAAACCACCGCCGCCAGCCGCAACCTGGCGAAACAGGCGCAGGACCTGGCCGGCCTGGTCGGCCAGTTTTCCATCGGCGAAGCCGCCGCGCCGGCGCAAGACCGTCCCAAACCACCCGCTCCGCCCAAGGGCAAATTCAAGTCCCTAAGCCAGCCCGAACCCGTGGCCGCTTCCGGTAACGAATGGGACGAGTTCTGACGACGTGCCCTTCGGGTCATGGCGAGGGGAAGAGGTCGCTTTTTTGAAAAAAAGCTCCGCAAAAAACTTTTGCGGGCGGGTTGGGGCAACGCCGGTGTCTCTTTAATTGCCCCCGCTGGGGGCAATTAAAGAGACACCGGCGTTGCCACACCCCGCCCGCAAAAGTTTTTTTGGTTACTTTTTTTTCAAAAAAAGTAACTTCTTCTCCCCTACTGAATCTCCGCCGACCGAATAATAGCCCCCGCCGCCGGCGGCTCACACGAATACGAATACACCAAATCCACATAATTCCCGTTATCGTAAAGAATCCCCCCCATATCATTCCAGCCGATCTGCAGCGTCGCCCCATCCAGCTCCGCGCAGGTTGGGTCCGGAAAATACGGGCTGCCGACCGTATCGACCGGGCAATGATAAACATTCGCCGCCACGCTGCTATTGGCGATCAGAAAATTCTCCTGCTGCGCCGCCACGCCGGTGCCGACCGCGGCGGTGGAATATTGCGAAGACGCGCCGCTGTTATAGGTGGTCAGCGCCGGCGTGTAGGACGCGCCATTGGCGACCAGGCAGACCATGTCGGTCCCCGTCGCGGTGGACCCGCCATAGCCCTGCAGCGGATACCAATTCTCCCAATACGCCACATTGCCTTTCGCGTAGTAATTATAAGGATAAATATTGAATCCGAAAATCTTGGTCTGCGCCTTGTCCAGCGTCGATGCGGACTCGTTGATCAGGCAGGACTGGCTGGCGGCCGTGTAGCCGTTGGCGACCGAAACGACGGTGCTGCTGCTCGATGATTGATAGGTGGTGAAACATGAATCGCTGCCTAAAGGCGAAACAACCGTTCCCAAACTGTTCACATGGTAGTTATTGGTGTTCAAACTCGCCGGATAATCGGTGCTGAAAAACGCATTCACCCAGCCGATCGGGCTGCCATAGGCATTCGGCAGAAAATGATCGCCGGACACCGCGTTGGTTTGATAATAATCGAAAAACCCGCCGATATTGGTCGCTTCGGCATACGGGTCGTAGGGATAATTCACGTCGCCGTACAGGCACTCAAAATCATAAAACGCATTGGCGCCGTTGTAATTGAAGGTCGGGTCCGGATAGCACGGCAATTGCCCGGCGGTGACGACGTAGTAGGCAAAGCCGAGCCGCTGCGCCAGCCCGGATTTCACCAGCACAGCGGTTTCCGTATCCGTGGGCGCGTTGCAATAGCCGTTGGTCGCCAGCGGCGGATGTTCATCGACCCAGCTATCATCACCCAGAAACGCCGTCAGCGAGACCCCGCCGGAGGCGCCTGGCAAAGTGTCGGAGGAGCTGGGGTTGACGGTGGTGCCATCCTCATTCGCCAGCGTGCCGTTGGAGTTGCGCAGATAGTAATAGGCCTGGCTGAGATCACCCGACGGATTCGGCTTCGGATCGACGCAGATGGTCAAAAAACCCTGCGGACCGATGGCGGCGGCGGACGCCGAGACATTCATCGCCGCCTCGAACATCGACAGAAATGTCGTCGGCTGCGCGCCGGCGATCGTCACCCCCACCTCGTCCGGCGCGACGGTGGTTGACGTCTGCGGGTTCGACAGACTGGCCGCGCCGTTGCAGATATAGGAAGCGCCGGACGGCGCGGCGAGCGTGACGCTCGGCGTCGCGGAGGACGGCAATTCCCCGTTGTAGATCGGCACATGCACATAGGCCAGCGCCAGGTTGCAGGCCTGCGCCGGCGTGGCGCCGACGCCGAGCACATCGGCGCCGGCCAGTGCCGCGTTATCGGCCGCCGTCTGCAGCGCCGCGCGGTACTGGAACGCGCGCGCCAGATCCACCGGCACGCCCGCCGCCAGGATCAGCAGCGGGCTGGTGATCGCCGCGATCAGCGCGATGCCGGCCCGCCGGTTCCGCCAAATTCTCAAGAACGATGTCAACAGGACGAAAATCCGGGGCTGGGGTTGGTGGCGATCTGCAGCACATTCCGCGGCCTGACGCGCGCGATCGCCGTGAACGTAAAGCTTCTCGACACGGCGCCGTAAAAACTCGGGATGAACGGCGGCGTATAGGTCGCGCTCGCCTCCACGATGATCGTGCTGTCATTGTCGTAGGAATCGGTCAGGTCGCTCGCATTCACCAGCGCGGCCGCCGGCATGGCGGTATAGGCCGGCGTGGTGGCGGCGCTCGACGCGTCCCAGCCGGTGCAATAGCTGAAGGTGGTGGCGTTGCCGGCGGAATTGACGTTGGTGAATTTCACGCTGGCCGCGGAGATCGCCAGCGTGCCGTCCACGCCGCCGCTGGCATACATATATTGCCCCGCCACGAAATAATCCTGCAACTGCGCCGCGGAAACACTGCTTTGGTTCTGCAGAATATCCGCGACATACCGCGCCACGCGCCCGATATCATGCTGCGCCCGCACCGCCGCGCTGTATTCGAACGACGCCAGCCCCACCAGCAGCAAAACCGGCGCCAGGATGGCGAATTCCACCGCGGCGCTGCCGCCGCGCGCGCGCGCCAGGCGTGCGGCGCATCCGCTCATGTCGTCGCCGGCTCCACCTGAAACGCGACGGTCGATGTGACCGGCCCGAACAGATAGCTCACCAGCGCGGCGATCGAGGTGTCGGTATATTGCGCTTGCACAACAATATCCTGCCCGGCGCTGCAACTGAACGTCGCGCCGGTGTAGGTATCGGTCACCGTGCTGCCGGAGGTGCTGCTCGTCTCCGTCCCGCCGCTCACCTCGCCCTGCGTCGGCAACAGCGCGAATCGGGAGGTCGCGCACGTGCCCGCCGTGCAGCCGGAACTGGAGGTCAGCGCATAGGTGGTGCTCGAACCGGTCGTCGTGGTGGTGTAGTCAATCGTGCAGGAGCCCGGCAGATACTGATAGGTTCCGGCCGGCGAGGCGACCGGCGGGATCGCCTGAAACCCCGTGCCGGCGGCCCGCGACGTGCCGGTGACAGGCCCCGCCATCTGCACCGCCACCGCGATATTCGCCAGGCTCAGCACGCCAAACGAATCGCTCTGGATCAGCGCCGCGAACGCCGTTGCCGTGGTGGGCGCGGCGGTAAACGTGCCGGCGTTGTTCGCGCCCTGATTGATCATGATCGCCCGCGCCGCCTGCTCCGTCGCCAGGTCCAGCACGGTCACCCGCAGATAAAAACACCCGCCCTCGATCGCCCCCAATAACATAAAACAATAAGTCACGCCCACCAGCGCAAACTCAACCGCCGCCCCCCCACCACGGTCACCGAAAAATTTTTCAAACACCTTCATCAAGCCACAAGAACCCGCTTCTGCCACTTCGACCCGACCGCATCGGGAAGACCATGACCTCACCACAGACTCCTTAAATCTGCGTTAATCTGCGGCTAACTCTTCTTTCAAGAAAGGGCTGAGCGAAGAAGGAAGAATGTTCTTTTTTGAAAAAAAGAACCAAAAAACTTTTGGTTGTTCCCGGAGCTCGAAAAGCCGTCGTTTGGCCACTCAGCCGCCGGCACCTGCAAATCTACGGCCGAATGGTACCCAAAACGTCAGAGCCAGCACATACAAAAACAGCACCGAATAAAAAATCGCAAAGCCCCAGATCGGAATGTTCCAGTAAATCAGCCCATCAACCCAATGCGCGATCAGCGGCTCAGGCGCCGTCCGGTTGCCCGTCAAATCATTCTCCCAGATCGTCAAAAAACACGCTTTTCCAGCCAGCGCCTGCCCCGCCACCACCGCCATCACCACCAGATGCAACACCCGCAGCCACGCCCACCTAACAATCCGCCACCCCGCCCACGCCCCCACCGGAATCACCACCAGCGCCAAAACATTGAACGCGATAATCACGAAATGCACACCGAGGATCACCTCGGCCAGCACCGCATCAGACAATCTTCTCAACCGCCTTCAAAAATTTTGGCGAATCCGGCGAAGTCACGCTCGAAAACCACGTCTCCAGCCCGCCATCTTTCCGGACCAAATATTTGAAAAAATTCCATTTCGGCGCCGCCAGAAACCCGCCCTCCTTCGCCGCCCATTTGAAAAACGGATGCGCGCCGGGCCCCTTCACATCCACCTTCTCCATCATCGGAAAATCCACCCCGTAATTCAGCTCGCAAAAGCTCGAAATCTCCTCCGCGCCGCCCGGCTCCTGCCCGCCAAACTGGTTGGACGGCACGCCGATCACCACCAGCCCAGAGTCCTTGCGCGCCCGCCACAGCGCCTCCAGCCCCTTATATTGCGGCGTGAACCCGCATTTCGAAGCCGTATTCACCACCACCAGCGGCCGCCCCGCCAGCGCCGAAAGCGGATAAGCCTGCCCCTTCAGCGTCCGGAACTCGAAATCATACGCTCCCATTGTGCGCCTCCCAAAATTTCCCTTACATAAGATGACATGACCAACCCCCCGTCCGCCATGCAATCCCTCATCACAGTCATGGCATCCCTCCGCCACCCCGAAACCGGCTGCCCCTGGGACAGGGACCAATCGTTCTCCACCATCGCCCCCTACACCATCGAGGAAGCCTACGAAGTCCAATCCGCCATCGACTCCGGCGACCCCGCCCAGCTGAAAGACGAGCTCGGCGATCTTTTGTTCCAGGTCGTGTACCACGCCCGCCTGGCGGAGGAAAAAGACTGGTTCACGTTCGACGACGTCGCCAACACGATCACCGCCAAAATGATTTCTCGGCACCCCCACGTCTTCGGCACCGCCGAGTCGCGTGACGCAAAGGCGCAAACCGCCGCCTGGGAGGCCCAAAAATCCGCCGAACGCGCCGCCCGCCATGAAACCGGCGTTTTGGCCGGCATCGCCGCCACCCTGCCCGCGCTGCAAAAAGCCCAAAAACTAACCGCCCGCGCCGCCCGCATCGGCTTCGACTGGCCCAACCCGCACGCCGTCCTCGACAAACTCGCCGAGGAAACCATCGAACTCCGCGATGAGCTCGAATCCGCGGATCCCGCGCGCCTGAGTGACGAACTCGGCGACATGCTCTTCGTCCTCGCCAACCTCGCCCGCAAACTCGGCCTCAGCGCGGAATCCTGCCTCAAAGCCGCCAACGACAAATTCACCCGCCGCTTCACCCACATCGAAGCCACCCTCGCCGCCGCCGGCCGCACCCCCGGGGAAGCCAGCCTCGACGAGATGGAAACCATCTGGACCCAAGCCAAGGAACTCGGCCTATGAAAACACTGCTGGAGGGCCACGCCCGCTTCAAAACCGGCTATTTTCAGACCCACAAACACGTTTTTGAGGACCTTTCGGTACACGGCCAGCGCCCGCCCGCCATGGTCATCGCCTGCGCCGATTCGCGCGTCTCCCCGGAGGTCATCTTCGACACCGCCCCCGGCGAGATTTTCGTGGTGCGCAACGTCGCCAACCTGGTGCCCACCTACGCGCCGGACACCGGCAATCACGGCACCTCCGCCGCGCTGGAATTCGCCGTCACCGCGCTCAACGTGCGCACCATCGTCATCCTGGGCCACAGCCAGTGCGGCGGCATCCGCGCTTTGGTGAACGGCCCAGCCGGCGACCACGGCGACTTCATCGAATCCTGGATGGCCATCGCCCGCCCCGCCCGCGCCCGAGTCTGCGACGCCCCCGACGCCCCCGCCACCTTCGAAGCCAAATGCGCCCAATGCGAACGCGAATCCATCCGCGTATCGCTGTCCAACCTGGAAACCTTCCCCTGGATCAAATCCCGCGTCGAAGCCGGCACCCTCACGCTCGCCGGCCTGCATTTTAACGTGCAGACCGGGGAACTGGAACCCGTGTCAGCCGCTCAATAGGCCGCTACAGCCATTTGAACCCATGTGCCATCAGTCCGGCCAAACCGATCGCCACGGTGATCAGCGCAGCGAAAGTAATCCTAAAATCGCTCTTTTGATCCTGTCGAAGCTCACGAATGTCCGCCTTCATTTCAGTCAGGATTTCCTTTGTGGACGCGGCGATCTGCTCCAGAACCGCTAAACGAGCTTCCACATTTTCATCCTTGGTTAAGACCTGATGCTGTGAGGTATCCACCATCGATCATCCTGCAACCGTTCTGACATTGCACCTTGCCGCGCCTTTTCGCCCCCGTCAATCAGCCTCCCTCAAGCCGCCAGCACCGTCTCCACGCCCCCGGCCCGCACCGCGTCGGCCAGCGTCGTCCCATCCAGCTCATGCGCGATCGCATCGCGCACCCGTCGCATGACCTTGCGGATCGCGCAGCTTTGCTCGTCCCGGCAATCATCGCAGCGCCGGTAATAATTCACGCTCACGCAAGACAGCGGCGCCAGCGGCCCGTCCATAATCCGCACCACCTGGCCGAAGGTGATCGCCTCCGGCGCCTTGGCCAGCGCGTACCCGCCGCCGCGCCCCCGCCGGCTGCGCACCAGCCCGTTGCGGTTCAGTTCCAGCAGAATCGCCTCCAAAAATTTTTTCGGCAAATTCTCCTTCTCCGCGATATCGCTGACCAGCAGCAACTCCTCGTTATTCTCCCGCGCCAGGACCAGCAGCGCCTGCAGGGCGTACTTACACTTTTGTGACAACACGGTTTTTTACCCTTTCGCGGCAAGGCGGGAGAAATTTTTTCTGGCGCCGCGATTTATTTTAGTGAAAGCTCGTCCAAAAGTCCAGTTCTCCCATAGGCTTATCCAACCGCCCGCCTTCACCCCCGGTTGCCAGCCGCCGCGCCCTCGGTCATGTTCCGGCCAACGAACAAAACGGGGTCTTCTCATGCATCATCCAGGTCACATTCTGCGCGCCGCCACGGCCGCCTTCGCCCTCGCCGCCGCCGCGCCGGCGCTCGCCAACACCACCTTGCCGCCCCTGCGGCCGGGCTTCTGGCAGGGCACGATGATGATGCATATGAACATGTCCGGCCAGCCGCCGGACACGGACAACACGCCCATGGTCAACTACAACTGCCAGGACGCCGCCTCCATGGCCGCGGCGATGAAAATGATGGCCGGCGCCGTCCCCGGCTGCACTTTTGACATCGAGGGCGGCGGCAGCACCTACACCATCACCACCGACTGCAAGAACATCGGCGGCCAGCCCGGCAAGCTCACCGGCACCGGCACCATCACGCTGCAGGGTGAGACCGCCATGCACATCGTCGAATCCTCCAACGGCAACATGGGCAACATGCAAATCTCCTCCAGCATGACCGGCGATTCCAAATGGATCGGCGCCTGCCCCGCCGGCGTTCAGCCCGGCGATTTCGGCAAAATGGTCAACGGCGTTTTTGAAAAGGAGGGCAACTCGCTCACCGCGCCGGGGCAGTAGCGCTTTTTTGAAAAAAAGCGCGCAAAAAACTTTTGCGGGCGGGCTGGGGCACCGCCGGTGTCTCTTTAGCCCCTCCGACGGAGGGGCTAAAGAGACACCGGCGGTGCCCCAGCCCGCCCGCAAAAGTTTTTTTGGTTACTTTTTTTTCAAAAAAAGTAACTACTTTTTCCTTCCCCTACTGCAACGTCACCACCGGCGCCAGTGCCGCCATCGTCTGCTGCAGCACCTCATGCCACCCCGCCGCCACCGTCCCTGCCACAGCCTGCGCGGCCGCGCGGGAATCATTCATCACCGCCGGCGGCACGGATGCCATCGCCGCCGCGCCGGTCAGCGTGATCCCGGTCCCGCCATGATCCGCGAACGCCTTGAACGTCTCGCCCCCGAAACTTCCCGGATTGGCGAACGTAATGGTGTAACTGCTGAACGCCTCGCTCACCGTCAGCACGTCATTGCTGAACGACACGCCCGTCACCAGATTTTTCGCCACACCCGTCAAATCGATCTTATCGCCCAGCGCGAAATTCTCCACCGTGCCGGAAAAACTGGACGCATCGCCGAGCTCAAGCGTCTCCCCGGTTCCCCCGAACAGCAGATTCTGCCCGGCGGAAACGCCGCCATCCAACACCAGCCCGCCGGCCCCGAATTCGATGGTGCCGGCACCGGTCACCGCGCCGGCGATGGAGAAACCAGCACTCCCCAGCGCCAGCAGCGTGCCCGCATCATCCACCGCCTGGCTGGCTGTCAGGCTGCTCAGCCCGCCAAACCGCCAGGCCGCACCTTGGTCTATCGTGATCTGATTAAAGCCGTAAAACGTGTTGCTGAGCGTGATCGTGCCGATTGTGCTGCCCCCGGTCAGCTCCAACGCGCCGCCGCCACCATAAACTTCCCCGCCAAACACCGCGTTAGGCGTCATGATCAGCCGGCTCGAACTACCCGCGGTCATATAAACCGCGTAACCCGTCGGCAGGCGCGCGCCGATGCTCCCCGCGTTCAGCAGCGTGCCGCCCTGATCGAAATAGACGCCGCCATCACCGGTGATGGTGCCATAGTTCAACACCGTCCCGCCCCGCTTGCTCTGCAGGCCGATGCCGTAATAAATCAGTTCATCGGTGCCGAGCCCGTTGATCGTTCCATGATTCACCACGGTGCCGCCGGATTTGAGATAGACGCCGAAAAGATTGCCGCCCACGCTGCCTGAATTCAGCAGCACACCGCCATCGCTCAAACTCACCCCGGCACGCGAAATCCCGAACCTGCCGGAGCCTTCGCCAAATACATCGCCGCTATTAATGACGGTGCCGCCCTTGAAAAGGTCAATGCCGAACCCGTCAGCCCTGCCGGTATTCGTAACCGTTCCTGACTCGTAAAGATAAACCGCTTTCAGCGAGCCGGCATTCGTCACCACCCCGCCCTCGGCAAGCGTCAAGAATCCGCCGATCGTCCCGAGATTTCTCACATAGGCCGCGCCGCTGATTGATACGCCTGCGTAAATATAACCGGAATTGAGCAGGGTTCCGGCGCCGGCGATGGAAATAGCCCCACTATCGCCGATAATCGTCCCGCTGTTCTGCACCAGACCGCCGGCCGCGAGCGCGATGGCGACACCATAGGACGTGCTCGCCAGCAGGCCGGTATTCACAATCGTGGCCGCCGCACCCTTGGCCAGAATGCCCCCGCCAAACCCAACCCCGATCCCGAATTCGAAAGTCTCCCGACCAATCGTGCCGCTATTCTCCACAGTCCCGCCCGCCAGCAGCGTCACCGCCGCCGAGGCAAAACCAAGCCCCTCGATGGTCCCCGCGTTCACAATCGTGCCGGCGGCACCTTCCACCACCACGCCGCTCTCCCCCGCCACCGTCCCGCCGCCCGCGTTGTAAAAATACCCGCCCGCGGAAAACACCACGCCGGCGCCCTTGCCCTTCGCCGCGATGTCGCCGGCATTATACACATAGCCCGCCGCGGCCATCGAAACGCCGATGGACCCGCCGCCGATGCCCGCGGACTGATAGTTATAAACCCCGCCGCCATCCGCATAAATGCCCACGCCGGTGACGCTGATCCTCCCGAAATTATACGCCAGCCCCCCGCCCGCCAGCGCCATCCCCACGCCCGCCGCCTTCACGCGCCCGGCATTCGAAACATAGCCCTGGGCGCTCAGCGAAATCCCGTCGCCTTCGGCCGCCGAGATAAAACCCTTGTTGTAAATGTAGCTGCCCGGCGTGCCCCCCACGTCAATGCCGGCCGCCCCCGCCACCGTGCCGCCATTAAACCCGTACCCGCCGCCCGCCAGCACAATCCCGGCGCCCGACGCCGAAACCAGCCCGGTATTCTCCACCGTGCCCGCCCCCTGCAGATAGACGCCGCTGCCCAGCGTGGCGAGAATCTCGTTCTTGTTGCGCACGAAGCCGCCAGGTCCGCCGAAAATATCAACCCCCGTCGCCCCCCGTATGCCGCCTTTATTGACCACCGTGCTGGCCGAGCCCAGCAAAATCCCCGCATCGGCCGCACCCGTGCCCACACTCTGCACCACACCGGTATTGACCACCGAAAAATCCGTGCCCGCGGGCCCGATGACCGGCGCATAGAACGTGGCGCCGCCATAAACCCCCGCCAGGCCATAGGCATCGATGGTTTCGGTGAGCTTCACATACGGAAGCTCCGCGTTTAGCGTCACCGCTACCGTTACGACAGTGGACATTTTGGGATCCCCCAGTTCGTGACACGACTCTAATGGCATTGGGGAAGAAAGCGGAAGGAAGAAGTTACTTTTTTTGAAAAAAAAGTAACCAAAAAAACTTTTGCAGGCGGGCTGGGCAACTCCGGTGTCTCTTTAATTGCCCCCGCTGGGGGCAATTAAAGAGACACCGGAGTTGCCCCGCCCCCACGCAAAAGTTTTTTGCGCGCTTTTTTTCAAAAAAGCGCTTCTTTCTTCCTTCTTCCTACCCCTGCAACGTCACCACCGGCGCCATCACCCCCAGAGTCTGCTGCGTCACGCTCAGCCAACCCGAAGCCGCCGCCGAACTTGGCACCGCCGCGGGCGCGCGCGGCACGTAACTTACCGCCGCCGGCAGCGCCGCCGCGCCCGCGTCCGCGGGCGCCAAAAACGTCATCGCCGACCGCGAGCTCAGCGTAATCCCGGCCACACCGTGATCGCGGAAAAACGAGAATTTTTCGTGCGCGAAACTACCGGGATTGGCGAACGTGAACTGATAGATCGCGTTGCTTTCGCTCACCGTCAGCACCCCGCCACTGAACGAAACGCCGGTCACCAGGCTGGACTTAACACCCGTCAGAACCAGCGCGTCGCCCCCGGCAAAGCCTTCGATGGTGCCGCCAAACCCGCCCGCATCGCCCAGCGAGAGCGTCTCATCCGCGCCGCCCATCAGCACAATCTGACCCGCCGCCACGCTGCCTTCCAGCGCCAGCCGGCCGTCGCCGGAATCAATCGTCCCCAGCCCCGTCACCGCGCCGCCGATGGTCAGGCCGGTGCTGCCCAGCGCCAGGATCGTGCCGTCATTCGTCACCGCCAGGCTGGCGGCCAGTGTTTCGCCGCCGGCAAACCCCCAGGCCGCGCCGGTATCGATGGTGACATCCGCAAAACCCGAAAACCGCTCGCCGAAATTGATCGTGCCGGAAGCCGTGCCGGCCTCCAGCTCCAGCGCGCCGCCGCCGCCCAGAACGCTGCCGGTGATCGTCGCACCCGGCAGCAGGATCAGCTCGTTGGCGTAACCCGGCTGGAAATACACCGCGGTGCTGGAAGAACCCGGCGCCTCGATCTTGCCGGCATTCAGCACCGTCCCGCCGCCCAGGATCGTCACGCCGTAATAGGAGCCGATGTCCCCGTCATTCGTCAGCACCCCGCCGCCGGTCAGCGTCACGCGGCCCTGGATGATGCCGGTATTCGTCACCTCCACGCCGCCGCCCGCATACACGCCGGTGACGTAGCCGGAATTGCTGATGGCGCCGCCCTTGCGCAGCAGAATCCCCAGCTCCTCGCCGCCAAAATTCTCGATTCTGCCGCTATTCACCACCGTGCCGCCGTCGCGCAGCCCGATCGCCGCGTCGTTGAAATAGCCGGACATCAGCCCGGTATTGGTCACCGTCCCGGCGGCGCCGCCCACCAAAATGCCCCACACGCCCGGATAAAAATTTTCGTCCCCGGAAATGGTGCCGTTGTTCACCACCGTGCCGCCGGAAGCGGCATATACGCCGGCGGCGTTGCTGGCGTAATTGCTACCGCTGCCGTAGATAAAACCCTCGTTCACCAGCGTCAGCGCGCCGTGCGCCACCACGCCGGAAAGCCCGGTCAGCCGCCCGCCCGCCGCGTTATAGACGTATCCGCCGGCCGCCAGCTCCACCCCGGCGCCGAATTTGCCCGACTTGTTGCCTTCGCCCAGGATCGACCCGGCATTATACACATAGCCGGCCGCGCCCAGAGACACGCCATAGGGCGCGCCGGTGATCTTGCCCTTGGCATAATTATACACCGCGCCATTGGCCAAATAGACCCCAACCTTGGCGGCGGTGATGTTGCCGGAATTATACGCCATCCCGCCGCTGGCCATCACGATGCCCGCATGCCCGGACCTTATGGCCCCCGTATTGTACACATAGCCGCTGGCGGACAGCGAAATGCCGTCGCGTTTGGTGGAGGTTACGGTGCCGGTATTATACACATACCCGCCCGGCCCGCCGCCCAGCAGAATGCCCGCCGCCCCCACCACCTTGCCGGTATTTTCCACATAGCCGCCGCCGGCCAGCACCACCCCGTCCACCGTGCCTTTGACCTTGCCGATGTTCACCACCATGCCCGCGCCCTGCAGGTACACGCCGATGCCAAGGGTCGCGTCGATATCCCGCTTGTTATGCACATCCCCGCCGGCGCCGCCGAAAATGGCGATGCCGGTGGCGGCGCGAATATCGCCCTGGTTGAGCACTGTTCCGGCCGAGCCGAGCAGGATGCCGGCATCGGTGGCCGAGGTGCCGTTGCTCTCCACGATGCCGGTGTTATGCACCGTAAAATCGCCCCCCGCCGGCCCGAACACCGCGGCGTAATAAGCCAGGCCGCCGTACAGGCCGGCGGCGCCATAGGCATCCAGCGTGCCGGTGAGCCGCACATCCGGCGCCGCCGGACTCAGCGTCAACGCCATGGTCCCTATGCCGCTCGACATTGGTCTCTCCCCTCGTATCAAAACGGCGGGGAGATTAACCAAATGGCCAATAGATTTCGATAGAGAAACAGCCGCGGTTACAAAAATATTCGGGATGCCGCCGTAGGGGTAGGAAGTAGTTACTTTTTTTGAAAAAAAAGTAACCAAAAAAACTTTTGCGTGGGGGCGTGGCAACTCCGGTGTCTCTTTAGGCGCCCCTGTCAGGGGCGCCTAAAGAGACACCGGAGTTGCCACGCCCCCACGCAAAAGTTTTTTGCGCGCTTTTTTTCAAAAAAGCGCTTCTTGCTTCTTCCTACCCCTGCAACGTCACCACCGGCGCCAGCGCCCCCAGCGTCTGCTGCAGCAGGCTGTCGATCAAGCCGCCCGAGCCCCCCGTCGAGCTCGGCACCACCGATGACGCGACCGGCGCATAGCTCACCGACGGCACCTGCACCGTACCGGCCGTAGAGGCCGCCGCCGACGGCGCGACAAAGTTCATCTGCCCCCGCGGCGACAATGTGATGCCGGCCTCGCCATGATCCCGGAAGAAGGAGAACCGGTCATGCGCAAAACTGCCGGGATTGGCGAAGGTGAACGTATAGCTCGCCGAGGATTCGCTCACCGTCAGCACCCCGCCGCTGAAAGAAATGCCGGTCACCATACTCGCCGCCACCCCGGTCAGCACCAGCGCGTCGCCCGACTGGAAATTTTCAATCGTGCCGGAAAATGCCGACGCCGCGCCCACATACAGCGTTTCGCCCGCGCCGCCGAGCGCGACATTCTCGTTCTGGCCCACTCTGCCGTCCAGCGTCAGATTGCCCATGCCGGACTCGACGGTGCCCTTCCCGAACAGCGCGCCGGAGATGGTGAGACCCTCTTCGCCCAACGCCACAATCGTGCCGTCATTATCCACGCCCAGCGTATTGGCCAGCGAGCTTCCAGCGCCGAATTCCCATTCGGCGTTGCGGTCAACATCGAGCGTCGTGAAGCCCGAAAACTTGCCGTTCAGCTCGATCATGCCCACCGTCGTGCCGCGCGCCAGGTCCAGCACACCGCCGCCGCCATAGACGCCGCCATAAATCTCGGCACCCGGTTTCAAGATCAGTTCGTTAGCGAAACTCGACTCGAATTCGATGCCGATATATTCCCCGCTGATCGTCCCGGCATCGAAAACCGTGCCGCCGCCGTCAACCACCACGGCTTCGACAGCGGCTATGGTGCCAAGATTGATCAGCGTCCCGCCATTATCCGACGCCACAAGGCCCCGGATCAAACCGGTATTGGTCACCTGCACCCCGCCGGTCGTCACAACCGCGTCAAGCGCGTACACATAGCCGGAATTGTTGACCGAGCCGCCGTCCTTCACATAAATCCCGACGCTGAGGCCGCGGGCATGAAGCGTGCCGGTGTTCACCACCGTGCCGCCATCGTTAAGCAGGATCGCGCCGTCCTCGAAATACCCGCTCATAACCCCGGCATTCGTCACCTGCCCGGCGGCGCCCGAGATCCTGATGCCGGCCACCCCCTCCTCATAACTTGACGCTCCGGCGATGGTGCCGGCGTTGAAGATTGTACCGCCCGCCGCCGCGTACACGCCGGCCGCGATCGTGTTGCCGGGGCTGCCGCTGCCATAGATGAAACCCTCATTCGACAATGTCAGCGCGCCACCCATGGCCACCACGCCGGACAGCCCGGTCACGCGCCCGCCGGCCGCGTTGTAGATATACCCGCCGGCTTTCAGGTACACGCCGACGCCCAGCGAACCACGATGGTCGCTGCCGCCAACCAGTTTCCCGGCATTATACACGTAACCGGCGGCGCCCAGCTCAACGCCGAATATCCCGCCGGCGACCTCGCCCCCCGCATTATTATAGACCGAGCCGCTGCCGAGATACACGCCGACCTTGGTGGCCTGAACCTTGCCGTAATTATAGACCTCGCCGCTGCCCGCCACGATTCCGGCATGCGCCGACTTGATCACCCCGGTATTGTTGACATAGCCGAGGCCATCGATGGCAATGCCATCCCGCTTGGTGGATTTGATGAACCCGGTATTATAGACGTAATTGCCGGACCCTTCGCCCAGAAAAATCCCGGCCCCGCCGGTCACCGTACCCGAATTGAGCGCGTAGCCGCCGCCTTCCAGCTCCAGCCCGAACTGCACGGCCTTGACCACGCCGGAATTTTCCACCGTGCCCGCGCCCTGCAGATACACGCCGATGCCCAAAGTCGCGTGGACCTTGCCCTCGTTGACAACATCGCCGGCGATGCCGCCGGTGCCGAACACCAGGATCCCGCTGCCGGAAAGAACGTCGCCGGAATTGACCACATGCCCCGCCGAGCCCAGCAAAATGCCGGCATCGGTGTTCAGGCTGCCGTCGCTCTCGATCTCGCCCCGGTTATGCACATGAAACTTGCCATCCGCCGGCCCGAAGACAGCGGCGCTGAACGTCGCCGAGTCATAAACCCCCGCGGCGCCATAGGCGTCGATTGTGCCCTTGAGAACCACATGTGGATGGCCCGGATTCAGAGTGACCGCCGTTGTATCGATCGTGCCCGCCATGATTTTTCCCCCAATTATCACTAACAAACTCAACCGTTAATAAAACGGTGCGCCGATAACTTATAGAGGTTCAGAACCAATTCCCAGAATAAAGCGCGAAAAACTGATGAAGAAAAGATTAATTAAATAAGAATCGATTCAAAAGATGAGGTTTCGGTCTCGCATGCCGCGGAAAACTTCAGATTTTTGAATAACCTTTTTTAACGATAGGATTTGTATTGTTCCGCGCGGGACGGCGCATTCAACCTAGCCGCGTGTCCGCTCCACAATCGCCAGCGCCACCGCCTCGGCAACCCTGATGCCATCGACCCCCGCCGACAAAATCCCGCCCGCATAACCCGCACCTTCACCCGCCGGATACAACCCCGTGGTGTTCAGACTTTGAAAATTCTTGCCGCGCGTGATGCGCACTGGTGAGGACGTGCGCGTTTCCACCCCCGTCAGCACCGCATCCGGCCGGTCGAATCCTTTGATTTGCCGGCCGAACGCCGGCAGCGCTTCGCGGATCGCTTCGATCGCGTAATCAGGCAGCGTGCCCGCCAGGTCCGCCGGCGCCACGCCCGGCTTATAGGACGGCACCACATCCCCCAGCGCCACCGAGGCACGCGCCGCCAGAAAATCCCCCACCAATTGCCCCGGCGCCTGGTAATTTTCACCGCCCGCGGAAAACGCCGCCGCCTCCCACCGCCGCTGAAATTCCACGCCCGCCAGCACATCCCCCGGGTAATCCGCCGGCGCGATTCCCACCACGATGCCGGCATTCGCGTTGCGCTCGTTGCGGGAATACTGGCTCATGCCATTGGTGACCACGCGACCCGGCTCGCTCGCCGCCGCGACCACCGTGCCGCCGGGGCACATGCAAAAACTATAGACGGAACGGCCATTTTTCGCGTGATGCACCAGCTTGTAATCCGCGGCACCCAGAATGGGATGCCCG
>Ga0116231_10009257_pt1 | contig 16723 bp, 14 predicted proteins | sample S1TSphgellanicum_2_FD_89695 | JGI IMG/M metagenome (GOLD analysis project Ga0116231, IMG submission 89695) | Host-associated microbial communities from peat moss isolated from Minnesota, USA - S1T2_Fd - Sphagnum magellanicum MG | ecosystem: Host-associated > Plants > Peat moss > Unclassified...
AGCGTGCTGTCTGCGCGCGTACATAAGGCGGCGCAGGATTACGACTGGACGGGGGTGGTGCCCGACATCCATGCTTTTTGCGCGGCCGATCTCTCGGCATTCTATTTCGATATCCGCAAGGACTCGCTGTATTGCGACCGTCCGGATTCGCCCAAGCGGCGTGCCGCGCGGACGGTTCTGGACCATCTGCATCGCTGCCTGTGCACCTGGCTGGCACCCGTATTGTGTTTTACGGCCGAGGATGCCTGGACCGCAAGATTCGGCGAAGATGCCAGCGTGCATCAGCAGATTTTGCCTGAGATGGGCGCCCTCTGGTACGATGAGGTCGTGGGCACGCGCTGGACTCGCATCCGGGATATCCGCAGCGACATCACCACCGCGATGGAAATGAAGCGGTCGGCGGGCGAAATAAAATCGTCTCTCGAAGCGTCGGTCCGCTTGTCTCTCCCGACAGGGGGATCGGAGATTTTCAAGGTTTTTGATTGGGCGGAAATAGCCATCGTTTCCGCGGTCAGTCTCGACCCGCCGCAAGAACTTGAACAGGAGGCCGATTTTTATCGCGATCCGCGTAAATCGGGGCCAGACTCGGACTGCGCCACAATTCTCGTTCGCCGGGCAAGCGGGGCAAAATGCGCGCGCTGCTGGAAAGTGCTGGAGGAAGTGGGAAGCGTCGCGGCGCATCCAACGCTCTGCCTGCGCTGCGCCGATGCGGTGGAGAGCGGCCTCGTCTGCGCGGCGGCGGCATGACGCAGCGCGCCCGGTTTCTCGGCGGCATTGCTCTCGCTGCCGTGGCTCTCGCTGCCGATCAGGCGTCCAAATACGCGATCCTGCATGTGCTCGACCTGCCGGAACGGGGCATCATTCCGGTGGTGCCGCCCCTGCTCGATTTCGTGATGGATTGGAACCATGGCGTCACCTTCGGGCTGCTCCAGGCGGGGCATGGCCTCGGCCAGGCGCTGCTGGCAGGCATTGCCCTCGCGGTGGTGGTTGGCCTGTTCCTGTGGCTGCGCCGGGCGGAGACGTTGTCCACCGCGCTCGCACTTGGCGCCATTGCCGGGGGCGCGCTGGGCAATGTGGTGGACCGCGCGCGCTTCGGCATGGTGGTGGATTTCGTGCATGTGCATTGGGGGGCGTTCGACCCCTTCCCTTTCGTGTTCAATGTGGGGGATTCGGCCATCGTGCTGGGAGTGGCGACCCTGCTGCTGGAAAGCCTGTTGCCGGCACCTGCCCGCTTGCAGCCGCCGCCTCCCAGAGCGTAAAGAAAGCGTCTGATGATGAAATCGTTTAGACCCCTTCTGGCCCTGGCCCTTCCCTTGCTGAGCCTCTCCGCCTGCGGCGACGTGGAGCGCAGTTTCGGCCTGGTGCGCGACGCGCCGGACGAATTCACGGTCGAGACGCGCGCGCCCCTCTCGATGCCGCCCACCTACGCGATCCGCGCCCCCGAGCCGGGTGCCGCAAGGCCGCAGGAGATCACCGCACCCCAGGCGGCCGAGGCCGCCTTGGTGCCGGATACGGCGCTCGGCGGCCCGCCTCCCGGCCCCATGACGCCGGGCCAGCAGGCTTTGGTGCAGGATGCCGGGCCGTCGGCCCCGCCCGATATCAGGCAGAAGATCGCCTCGGAAGACGCGCTCGACCAACCCGCGCGCAGCTTGACCGACCGCCTGCTGTTCTGGAAATCCGCCCCGCCCCCTGGCGCCCCGCTCGACCCGGTAAAGGAAAGCGAGCGCCTGCGCGAGAACGCGGCCCTGGGCCAGCCGCCGACCGCCGGCGAGGGGATCATCCAGGACAAGCCGAAATCCAGCTTTTTGGGGATTTTCTGAGCCGGGCTTCTTCGCGCTCGGCCGGAGCGGCCGCTCCGGCGGCAGATTTTGCCTATCGGCACCATCTCGACGCCTGCTCCCAGCATCAAATCAATGGCTGGACAACGGCGCCGAGCCTGATCCTCGCCATCAACGACGCGCCGGCCGCGCGCATCACGCCGGACCTGCCGAGGCCCGATCTGATCGAGGCCGGGATCGGCCCCGGCCACGGTTTCTCGTTTTTCCTGCCGCGGCCGCTCTGGCTCGACGATGTGGTTTCCCTGCACGCCGAGGATGGCAGCGTGTTGCGCTCGCGCGTCGATGCGGCCACCGCGGGCCGGATTGCGGAACTGACCCGCTTTGCCGATCCCGCGTGCCAGACCGGGCTTGAGATCGGTCCGCTGGACCGGCCGCTGATCCCTAAGGCGCGCTTCCGTGTGTATTATCTGGATCAGGCGGCGGGGCCGCAGCTGAAAGCGCGCTATCAGGGGCATGGGGTGCATTTGCCTGCCCTCGTCGATCCGGATTTCGCGATCGGCGATGGGGATTTTCTCACCGCCGTGGGCGGTCTGCGCTTCGACTATGCGATCGCCTCGCATGTGATCGAGCATGTGCCGGACGTGATCGGCTGGCTCTGGCAAATCTGGTCGGTGCTGGAGGATGGCGCTGTGCTGTCACTCGCCGTGCCGCATAAGGAAAAGATGTTCGATGCGAAGCGGACTCTGACCACCATGGCCGATATGATGGAGCCGTATCATTCGCGCGCGACGCAGCCAACAGCACGGCAAATCATGGATGCCGCAATGGGCAGCGCGGCCTTCTACGGAAAAGATCCGCAGGAGGCTGTGTTCCAGGCATTCCATCTCGCCAACCACGCGCGCAAGACCGGGCTCTACTGCGATACACATTGCAGCGTGTTCACGCCTGAGGGTTTTGCGGATGTCATGCGCTGCCTCGATCGCTGCGAGTTGCTCGGTTTCGAGCTTGTTGGAATGGGGTACCGCGGCGACGATGAATTCACCGCGCATCTGGCCAAGCGAGCGCATAAAATACTGCCTGATCATATCCGCCCGTAAAATCATTGGCCAGGGAGAGTGAGGATGTCACTGGAAGCAAGACTGATCCCCGGTTTGCGCTATCAGGACGGGCCAGCGGCCATCGAATTCCTATGCCGCGCCTTCGGCTTTGCGCGGCAATTGGTGATCATGACCGATGATGGAAGCGTGGCCCACGCGCAACTGGTGCGCGGCGACGCGATGGTGATGCTTGGCTCCGCCCCCTCGGCCGAGTTGCAGACGTATCTGGCGCTGCCGGAGGAGGCCGGGGGCCGCGTGACGGCGAGCCTGTATCTGCGGGTGGACGATCCGGATGCGCATTATGCGCAGGCGCGGGCGGCGGGTGCCGTGATCCTGCGCGACATCGCCGACCAGCCCTTCGGCGGCCGCGCTTATATGTGCCGCGATCCGGGCGGCCATGTGTGGCAATTCGGCTCCTTCGACCCCTGGCGCGTGCCGCCGCCCGATTAAGCGCGTGCAAGCCCTCTTGCATGCCGCGCGAATGTTCCACCACAAACGGACGGAGACACGCAGAAAAGAAGGGGAGATTTGTAACTGCCCGGGTTTGGGCAATCCCCACCAAGAAAGAATTAACCACGAAGGCACGAAGCCACGAAGGCAACACGAAGATTTCTCCCTCGTGTTACCTTCGTGGCTTCGTGCCTTCGTGGTAAAATTTTCTCTTTGGACGAGATCTTCCTGGGCGGTTATGAAGATTTTAACACAGATGAACACAGATAAGGAGGGATCTACACAGATGGCAGCGCTTTGAATTGAGTTGGTCGATGAAGGCCAAGCAAAAATAAGCGGTGTTCGCTATCTGTGTTCATCCTTTCTTATCTGTGTTCATCTGTGTTAAAATCTTACTTACTTTCGCCGTAACGCACAGATGGCAGCGCATTGAAATGAGTCGGTCGATAAAGGCCAGGCGAAGATAAGCCGTTTCCGCTATCTGTGTTCATCCCGTCTTATCTGTGTTCATCTGTGTCAAAATCTTCCTTGCTTACGCTGGTCGCACACCCGGCGTTTGGCCGTAAAGCAGTTACCCTTTCCCGGTGAATCCCCGCTACACTCCATCCGCCATGAGCGCATCTGCCCGAGTCGCGTCCCCGCAGGGGCGCATCCGTTTGCTGCCGGAATCGCTGGTCAATCGCATCGCCGCGGGCGAGGTGATCGAGCGGCCGGCGGCCGCCGTGAAGGAACTGGTGGAGAATGCGCTGGATGCGGGGGCGGGGCGCATCGGCGTGTCGCTCGCCGGGGGCGGGATCGAGCGCATCGAGGTGGTGGATGATGGCGCGGGGATGGGGCCGGAAGACCTCGCCCTCTCTGTGCAGCGCCATTGCACCTCCAAACTCTCCGACGAAAACCTGGTGCGCATCGCCACACTCGGGTTTCGCGGCGAGGCGCTGCCGAGCATCGGGGCGGCGGCGCGGCTTGCTATCGTCTCGCGCCCACAGGAGGCCGCCCATGCCCATCGCATCGCGGTAGCCGGCGGCGTGGTGGAGGCAGTGGCGCCCGCGCCAGGCGCGCCGGGCACGCGCGTGACGGTGGAGGACCTCTTCTACGCCACGCCGGCGCGGCGCAAATTTCTGAAATCCCCGCGCAGCGAGGCGGAACATGCGGAAGCCGCGTGGCGGCGGCTCGCATTGGCCGCACCGCATGTGGCGTTCCGGCTCACCATCGACGGACGCACGCTGCACGATCTGCCGGTGCAGGACCGGGCGGCGCGGGTGGCCGCCCTGCTCGGGCAGGATGCGGCCGCCGCGCTGCTGGCGGTGGAGGCGGAGCGCGGGGCGATGCGCCTCTCCGGCTATATCTGCGCGCCGATGGTGAGCCGGGCGACCATGGCGGGCCAATCATTGGTGGTGAATGGGCGGCCGGTGACCGACCCCGTTCTGCGCACCGCGATCCGCGTGGCGTTCCGCGAGGTGATCGCCGCCGGACGGCACCCAGTCGTGGCAATCTGGCTCGATCTGCCGCCGGAGGAGCTTGATGTGAACGTGCATCCGGGCAAGAGCGAGCTGCGCTTTCGCGATGCCGACGCGGTGCGCGGGCTGGTGATCGGCACGCTGCAGCGGCGACTTGCGGGGGGGGCTGGGACTGCGTCGCCCAAGCCGGATATCAGGCCGAAACTGCACCTGGTGTCAGGTGCGCGCCATATGCCGCGATTGAGCGGGTTTGCCGAGGCTCAGTTGCCGCTGGCGCCGCCGGACGTGCCTTCGCTGCGGCCGCTGCAGGGGGTGGACGAGGCAATTGCTGCGCCGGACCCGGCGCATCCGCTCGGCGCGCCGGTGGCGCAGGTGCTGGAGACCTACATCATTGCCGCAACAGCGGCGGGCGAACTCGTTCTCGTGGATCAGCACGCGGCGCATGAGCGGCTGACCCATGAGGCGCTGCGCGCCCAGTTGCTGGCGGGTGGCGTGCGCAGCCAGGCCCTGCTGCTCCCGGCGGTGATCGACCTTTCCACCGGCGATGCAGCGCGGCTGGTGGACGCTGCACCGGATTTGGCGAAACTCGGGCTGGAGCTGGAGGCGTTTGGGCCGGGGGCCGTACTTGTGCGGGCGCTGCCCGCCCTTCTGGGGGCGCCGGAGCCTGCTGGCCTGGTCAGGGATATTGCGGATGAGCTGGGGGAGAGCGGAGCGCAGACGGGGTTCTCGCAACGCCTGGATGCGGTGATCGCGCGCATGGCCTGCCATGGCAGCATCCGCGCCGGGCGGCGTATGCTTCTGCCGGAAATGTCGGCCTTGCTGCGCCAGATGGAAGCCACCCCCCGCGCCGCCACCTGCAGCCATGGGCGGCCGACCTTCATCAAGCTGAGCCGCGCGGAGATCGAGCGGCTGTTCGGGCGGACATAGGCGCTTGCGAAGAAAAACGAAGGAAGATTGAACACAGAGGAACACAGATAAGCAGGGATAAACACAGATGGTCGCGCTATGAACCGGGGTGGATGGTAACGGCCGTTCAGGAATCAACAATATTCTCCAACTGTGTTCATCCCTCCTTATCTGTGTTGATCTGTGTTAAAACCTTTCTTCTTTCCCTTCGCCCATCAAGCAACTTGCATTTTAGCCACCTCAAAACCGCACGGTAAGGCGCCCGACATAGAAGGCTCTTAACCACAAAGGCGCGAAGACCGCCGCGAAGACTTTTCCTTTGGGACAATTTTGTGCCTTCGCGCCTTCGTGGTTGAATCCTTTTCGGTTTGGGACGCAAATACCGGAGTTGTGATGGGCTACATATGTACGGTTCCGCTCGCGCAGCGTTTTGTCGCCCGTTGGGCGCACCGGAGGGAGACAGGCCAGGATGGCACACCAAAAGGCGCGCGGCGCATTGGAAATGGCGGTTCTGCTCGGCCTGGGGCTGGGCCTTACGGTGCTGGACCGCGCTTCCCCCGGTAAAGCGGATACGGCGCAGGTGGCGAAGGGCTCGGACTCCCGCGGCGCGGCCAGCCCTGCCGCTCTCCCGGCCGGCGGCTGGTGGCAGATTTTAAGGTGCGTGGCGGCCGATTTTATCAATCACCGGATCATGACGGAAGCCGCGGCTGTCACGTTCTATGCTTTGCTGGCCGTGTTCCCTGCGCTCGCCGCGCTGATCTCGCTCTATGGACTGTTTGCGGATCCCGCCACCATCAGCGCGCATCTTTCCGGGCTGCAAGGCGTGATCCCGGGCGGCGGCTTGCAGATTCTCAGCGACCAGATCCATACGCTCGCGACAACGCCCCATCAGGCGCTGGGCGCGGGTGCCATCACGGGCTTCCTGATTTCACTCTGGAGCGCCAATGCGGGCGTGAAATCGATGTTCGATGCGCTGAACGCCGTCTATAGCGAGCGCGAGAGCCGCAGTTTTCTGCATCTCACCTGGCTGTCGCTGTGTTTCACCATCGGCATATTGGCCTTCTTGATCGTGGCGATCACCGCGGTCATTGTGCTGCCGACGGTGCTGGGTTTCGTGGGGCTTGGATCGACCACGGATTTCTTGCTTTCGTTCTTGCGCTGGCCGGTGCTGGTGCTTGGCCTCGGCCTGTTCCTCGCACTGGTCTATCGCTACGGACCGAGCCGCAAAGGGGCAAAATGGCGCTGGGTGAGTTGGGGCAGCGTCTTTGCCTCGCTCGCCTGGGTGGTCGCCTCGCTTGGGTTTTCCTACTATGTCGCGAATTTCGGCAGCTATAATAAAACTTATGGCTCGCTCGGCGCTGCCGTGGGCTTCATGACCTGGATCTGGATTTCCACCATCATCGTTCTGATCGGCGCTGAGCTGAACGCCGAACTCGAGGCCCCGATAGCGGAATAAAGGAAGAAAGGCCTTCTTTTCTGAAGAAAAGAAGCAAAAGACTTTTCTGTCTGGCGCTCGCGGAAAGATCCGCCCATGGCCTCGATCGTGGCAGCAGCGGAGAAGTAAAAGTCTTTTGGTTCTTTTCTTCAGAAAAGAACATCTTTCTTGCGGCACTGGCCAATTTGAGGGTCGCGCGCCCCCCTGCGGAGGGCGCGCTACCATCAGGGCTTAGCTGTTCTTGTGGCTCAGCTGGCCGGCCCGCACGTGTTGCTCGTGGGTGCCGCCCTGAGTGCCGGCATGGCTCGATCCGGATGTGGATGGCTGGCCGGATTTGGCCTGGCTGCTGTGGCTCCCCTGCGTGGAGGGCGTATTCTTATGGCTTTGTTCGCCTGCCTTCACGTGCTGCTCGTGCGAACGGCCGCGTGTATCTGAGTCTGCCATGTTCATCTCCATGTTGTCTTTCGTCTGCCGCTTCTGTGGCGGCATACGATAGAACTCGCATCGCGCGGGCCGGTTTGCCGGTGGCGGGCTTCACAGTCTGATGAAGGGTCGGGATGCCGGCATCGAGGCGGTGGAGTGGGCGCCCCACCCTACGCGATGCTGAGATGGGTATCGTGGTGGATAACAATGTCGCGGCCCAGGGCACGCGCCTGAAGGCAGGCAAGCGCCGCCGCCATGGCGCGGGGGGCCTCGCAGGCTTCCAGCAAGGCGGCCTCGTTGCCGGCGCAGTTTCTCAACACCACCGGCCAGGCGGCGCGCGGGCCTTCGATTTCCATGGCAAGACCCTGGTTGCCGCCGCTGACCCGGATCACGCCCCCACGCGGCAGCGCGGGGGCGGCGGCCAGCATGAGGCTGAGCGCCAGCCGTCGCACCTGGTCGTCGGTCGCGGTCAACTGCGTGGTGTCGAGGTGAAGGCGTTCGGCGCCCGGGAAACCCGCCTGAAGGCTGTCCAGTGCCGGCAGATCGCCACCGGTGCCCCAGGCGGCGCGGAGCAGGCGCAGCTTTGCCGTGAGTTCATGGGCCAGTGCCACGGAGAGGGTGAGCGCCTCACGGTCGTTCTCCTCGGCCGCCATCTCCAGCGTGCCGGTGAGGGCACCGAGCGAGCCGGCCAGATCGTGGCAGAGCCGCGCGCAGAGCGTACCGGCCAGCATGTCCGGGTCGAGTGCCGCAAGCGGCGCGCGGTGCGGGCGGGAAACCGGACCTGGTAACATGTGGGCGACCCTTCATTGTGCGAGCGGGGGCTGGAGCGGAAGCATGACCGAATTTGAACCGGGCCAATTCGTGAAACACCCTGGCCAGCCCGATTGGGGGCTTGGCCAGGTGCAGACGGTCGTTGGCATGAAGGTCACGGTCAATTTTGAGAATGTGGGCAAAGTGGTTATCAATACGGTAAATATCCCCCTGGAAATTCAGCCCTAGACACGCTGGGGCGGGGGTATTGAGGCCTTCTCCCCTTGACCCGGCCCCTTCACACAGCGACTTGATCTTTCATGAAGCCGTTGATTGACCCGTTTGCCCGCCCGATCACCTATTTGCGCGTCTCGGTGACAGATCGTTGCGATTTGCGCTGCGTCTATTGCATGGCGGAGGACATGACTTTTCTGCCGCGGGCGGAGATTCTGTCGCTGGAAGAACTCGAGCAGCTCTGTGGCGCGTTCGTGGAAGCGGGCGTGCGCAAGTTGAGGATCACCGGCGGCGAGCCGCTGGTGCGGAAGAATGTGATCAGCCTGTTCGAGAGTCTCGGCCAGCGTTTGGGGCAGGGGCTCGATGAGCTGACGCTGACCACCAACGGCACCCAGCTTGCGCGTCACGCCCAGGCGCTGGCCGGGGCCGGCGTGAAGCGGATTAATGTGAGCCTTGATACGCTGCAGCCCGAGCGATTTGCGCGCCTCACCCGCTGGGGCCGCATCGAGCAGGTATTTGGCGGTATTTTCGCGGCGCGGCAGGCGGGGCTGGCGGTGAAGATCAATGCCGTGGCGCTGCGGGGCGAGAACGAGGACGAATTCGACGATATGATCGCCTGGTGCGGGCGGCACGGCTTTGATCTGTGCCTGATCGAGACTATGCCGATGGGCGATATCGGCGCCGCGCGAGTTGACCAGTATCTCCCGCTTTCTTTGGTGCGCGCGCGTCTTGAACGGCGGTGGACGCTGGATGAGAGCGATTACCGCACGGGCGGGCCGGCGCGGTATGTGACGATCCGCGAGACCGGCCGGCGGCTCGGCTTCATCACGCCGATGACGCATACTTTCTGCGAGGATTGCAACCGGGTGCGCCTGACCGTCACGGGCACGCTGTATATGTGCCTGGGGCAGGATGACGCGGCCGATTTGCGGGCGCCGTTGCGGCGGGGCGAGGACATGCAGGCCGCGATCGCGGCCGCGATCGCGCGCAAGCCGAAGGGCCATGATTTCGTGATCGGCCGGCAAGCGCCGGCGGTGCGGCGGCATATGAGTGTGACGGGGGGGTAGGACGATTCCTTTTCATCGAGGAGCCCGGCTCTATCCGCGGGCGCCAGAAACAAAAGTCTTTTGCTTCTTTTCTTCAGAAAAGAAGGCCTTTCTTGCTATCACGCAGCCTGCGGCGAGCGACTTGGAAAACGGGTAATAGAAGAAAGAAAGCAGTTCTTTTTTGAAAAAAAGAACCAAAAAACTTTTGTTTTTTTAGCAGTTCGACTATCCCCGCATCGCCCAGGCGCGATGCGTGCTACGAATTTGTGCGCACCTTCAGGCCGTCAGTGGCATCCACAGGCGGGTTCAGAATCAGCTTGTCGCCGTCGTTGAGGCCGGCGCGGATGTCAAGCGTGGCGCCGTTGTCGGCGGCGACATCAAGGTGACGGATCGCGATGTGGTCGCCTTCCATGACCGCAACGCTCAGGCCGGTCTTGTCGAACATCACCGCCTGGCTCGGCACGGTGATAATTGGGTTCTGCCGCGGCTCCTGGATGTGCACGATGCCGTATAGCCCGGGCGAAAGCTTGCCGTCGCTGTTGTTCACATCCACCTCGGCCAGCAGCGTGCGCGTGTCGGCGGCGAGCGAGGCGGCGTTGCGGGCGACGCGGCCGTGGAATGTCTTGCCCGGCAGTTGCGGCACCGTGATGGTGGCGTCCTGCCCGTCCTTCAGGCCAAAAACATCTTCCTGCGGCACATAGACCTGCACACGCAGCACGTCGTTGCGGGCGATCGAGAACATCGGCGTGCCGGTGGCCGCGTCCGCGGTCACAAGCGTGCCCACGTCCACATCGCGGGCCGTGATCACGCCGTCGAACGGTGCCGTGAGCTTCTCAAAGCCGGTGAGCTCCACAAGCCGGTCCACCGCGGCCTGGGCGGCGGCGATGTTGGCCTGGGCTACCGCCACCGCGGCGCTCTGCGTGGTCAGCGTCGTGCGATCGTTGTCGCCCTGCTGCTTGCTCGCCCAGCCTTCCACCACCAGGCGGGAGGTGCGCTGGTTCGTCACATGCGCCAGCGAGCGCTGCGCCACCGCCTGCTGCAAGGCAGCCTGCATCTGCAGCAATTGCGCGCGCGCCTGCATCAATTGCTGATCGAGATCGGGCGCCGCGATCACCGCAAGCACATCGCCCTTGTGCACGTGGCTGCCGATATCGACGTTGCGCTGGGCGATATAGCCGGTGGCGCGGGCATAGAGCGTGGCGGCGTCAAAAGCCTGCATGTTGCCGGGCAGATCGACGATGCGCGGCGCATCCGTCGACTTCACGGTCACGAAGCGCACCAAAGGTATCGCGTTTTGCCGTGTTTGCAGCGCGTCCGCGGCGCCATTGCTGCGGGCGACACGCGTATATGTGCCGATACCCACCAGCACGAGTACGCCAAGAACGGCGCCAAATCCTACGCGGCGGGCAAGGCGCCGGCGGTGCCTTGCCACCGACTGCTCGACGAGCGGGGTGCTTTGCCGCGTTTCCGGTGGCTGTGCGTCGTTGCGGGAAGGAACGTAATTCATGCGATCAAGCCCCTTGATGGCTTAGTCCGGCGCTGCCGGCGCGGCTGGATGAGGGTTTTTCCACGCGCTCGAAAGCGCCGAATACCGAGTAAAGATAGGGAACGAACATCAATGTCGTGATGGTGCCCACCAGAACGCCACCGATCACGGCGCGCGCCAGCACCGCGTTCTGTTCCTCGCCCGGGCCGCCGATGGCCATGGGCAGCATGCCCACCATCATCGCGGCCGCCGTCATCAGCACCGGCCGCAGCCGCGTGGTGCCGGCGGAGAGGGCCGCCTGCAGTGCGCCCATGCCGGCCTGACGCTGCTCACGCGCGAACGTCACCAGCAGGATGGAGTTGGCCGAGGCCACGCCCACCGCCATGATCGCCCCCATCAGCGAGGGCACGGAAAGCGACGTTCCTGTAGCGAACAACATCAGCAAAATGCCGGAACCCGCACCCGGCAAAGCGAGGATCACCGCGAGCGGGTCGATAAAACTCTGATAATTCACCACCATCAGCATATACACGAACACGGCTGCGAACAGCAGGCCCACGGTGATTTCGGCAAACGCGCTGTTCATGCTGGCGATCTGGCCGCGCACATTGATCTGGTCGGCGACACCAAGATGCGTGCGCTCATCGGCCACGATCCGGTTGATCGCCGCGGCGGCCGCCCCAAGATCGCTGCTCTGCACGCTGGCATAAACATCGTACACCGCCTGGATATTCTCCTGGTTATAGACGGATTGCACCTTTTCCCGATGCGCGGTCGCAACATTGCCGAGCAGATCAGGGATCTGCGTCGTGCCGGAAGCTGCATTCGTGACCTGGCTGCCTGCGATCGGGATGCTGTCGAGGTCCTGCTGGTCGTGCAGGCGGTATTCCGGCGTCTGCACCGTCATGTAGTAGGGGATGCCATTCTTCGGGTCAGTCCAGAAATTCGGTGACACCTGCTCCGACGAGCTCAGGCTGATGTTGAGGTTGTTGGCGATCGAATTCACCGTCAGGCCCAGCTCCTGGGCGCGCGTGCGGTCGATCGTGTAGTACATTTCCGGCGCATCGAGCTCCTGCTGCACATGCGCGTCCACGATGCCGGGCACATCGGCGATGCGGCGGGCGATATCCTTGGCGATTGCCTGGTTGGCCTTGCGGTCGCGCCCCTGCACCTGCACGTCGATCTGCGAGGGCACGCCGAAATTCAGGATCTGCGTTACCAAATCGGCGGGCTGGAAATAGAAGGTTACGCCGGGAAAGGCGGCAGGCAGTTCGTCGCGCAGCTTGCGGATGTAGGTTGCGGTGGGGGCCGCAGCTTCGGCGAGCTGTATCTGGATGGTGCCGTCGTTCACGCCGATCTGGGTGCCGTCCATGAAGGCAAGATTGTAGGTGCGCTGCGGCAGGCCGATATTGTCGAGCAGCAGTTTTATGTCGCCGCTCGGAATGTTGGCGCGGATATTGTCTTCTACCCGCTGAAAGATTTTCTCGGTGGCCTCGATGCGGGTGCGCGCCGGCGCCCGCACATGCAATTGTATCAGGCCAGCATCCACGTTCGGAAAGAAATCGCTGCCAACGAACTGGCTGAGCACGACGGCGCAGACCACCACACAGACGGCAACCGCGGGCGTCAGGATGCGGCGGCGCAGGATGCTGGCGAGCAGCCAGCCATAGAAGGCGCGGAACGCATCGAAGCGGCGATTGAAACCGGCGTGGAACCGGCCGAACCAGTTTGTGGACTCCACATGATGGCCGCCTTCGTACTCCTTGCGGAGCAGCAGGCGGATGATGATGGGGGTGAGCGTGCGCGAGATCCCGTAGGAGGCGAGCATCGCGAACACCACTGCCTCGGCGAGCGGCGTGAACAGGTATCGTGCTGCCCCTTGTAGGAAAAACACGCTGACGAACACCACGCAGATGGCGAGCGTGGAAATCAGGGTCGGCACCGCGATGCCCGCTGCCCCTTCCAGCACCGCCGCATCGAAATCACCACCCTCCTCGAGCAGGCGGTGGGTGTTCTCGATCGTCACCGTGGAATCGTCCACCAGAATGCCGACGGCGAGTGCCAGGCCGCCGAGCGTCATGGTGTTGATCGTCTCGCCCAGGGCCGAGAGAACGGCGATGGAGGTGAGGATGGAGAGCGGGATCGAGACCATCACCACGATCGTCGATCGCCAGGAGCCAAGGAACAGCAGGATCATCAGCGCGGTGAGGCCGGCGGCAATCGCGCCCTCGCGCAGCACGGAATTAATGGCGTTCTGCACGAATACCGACTGATCGAACAGCAGGGCAATGTGCATGCCGGGGGGAGCGGCCTTCTGGATCGCGGGCAGCGCCGCTTTCACGGCTTTCACCACGTCCAATGTCGAGGCGTCGCCGTTCTTGATGATGGTGAGCAGCACAGAGCGCTTGCCCTCGGTGCGCACCACGTTCTGCTGCACGGCCCAGCCGTCGCGGACATGGGCCACGTCGCGCAGATAGACGGTGGTGCCACCCACCTGCTTGATCGGCAAATTGTCCAGCGCCTTGATCGATTGCGCGGTGGCATTGACGCGAACGATGAATTGCGTATCGCCCATTTTGGCGTCGCCAGAGGGCAGCGTCAGGCTTTGGGCGTTGACGGCGTTCACCACGTCGTTGGGAGTCAGGCCCTGGGCGCGCATCGCGTCGGGGTCGAGATCGACCATGATCTGGCGGTATTTGCCGCCGAACGGGGTGGGCAGGGTGATGCCCTGGATGGGGGCTAGCTGCTGGCGCACCTGGTAGATGCCGTAATCGTAAAGCTGCTGTTCGTTCAGCGTGTCCGAACTCAGGCTGAGCTGGATCACAGGCACGGAGGATGCGTTATACTGAACGATCACCGGCGGCTGGATGCCGGTGGGCATCAGCGCGCGGATCGAATTGGAGGCCGAGACGATCTGGGCGATCGCCAGATCGACATTGACTTTCGGCTGGAAATACACCCGCTCCACCGAGATGCCCGACAGGGTCTGGCTCTCGATGTTCTTGATATCGTTCACGGATGAACTGATGATGTATTCGCTGTAAGTGGTGACCCGCTGCTCCATCTCCTCCGGCGTCAGGCCGGTGTACTGCCAGATCACGCTGACGACAGGGATGTTGATGTTCGGGAAAATGTCCTTGGGCGTCACGAGGATGGCGCTGACACCGAGGAACAGCATCAGCATGGCCACCACATAGAAGGTGTGCGGAAATTTTAGCGCGAACTTGACGATACCCATTTGGGGTTCCGGGTCCGATTCTGGAGGGCAGGCGTGGGAAGACAGTCAATAACGTAGCTTATCTTTTTCTGGTTTAAATACCCCGGTTTGGTGCAATGCGAAATAATCGCGGTTACGTGAAGCGGGAGACGGTAGCCGATGCCATGCTCGGCTGTTCTTATGCGCATCCGATGCCTGCATGGCCCAAGCGCAATGCAGCCTAGGCCGCCCATTAAATAAGTTCATTAACTCATTGATTTAAGGAAGACTCTTCTTTTCTGAAGAAAAGAAGCAAAAGACTTTTCTTGCTCCGCAACTCCCATTTTGCCGCATGCGCAGGAACAAAAGTCTTTTGGTTCTTTTCTTCAGAAAAGAACACCCTTCCTACAATGCCATTAAATGAAGCACTTAGCCTTGCCGTTGGGGCGCTTCCTTGCCTCGCGGCGCATAGCGGGGTAACGGCAGCGCGATTGCGCAGCGGGGGCTTTTTGCTCGGCGAATTTCTCGACTGGTGGGGCCGGCAGCTCCTTGATCTTGTGCCGGCGCGGTTGCGCGAGGCGGCGATGCGCAGCGATGCGGTGATTGCGGATGCGAGCACGCCGGGCATGCTGGTGATGCGCCGGCGGCGGCGCGGGGTTGAACAGCTTGTTGGACAGATGCGGCTGGATGAGCCGCCGGCGCCGGCCCTGCGCGCGGCGCTGAACAGCCGCTCGCATGGCGAGCATGTGCTGCTGCGCCTGCCGCAAACGGCGGTATTGGAACGCAACGTGGTTCTGCCGCTCGCCGCCGAGCGCGATCCTGAGCGGGTGCTGGGCTACGAGATGGAGAGCCTGACGCCGTTTGCTGCCGACGAGGTTTTTTGGGGATACGAGGTGGAGGAACGCGACCGGGCGCGCGCACGGCTGGTGCTGCGCCTCACGGTGGTGCCGCGGGCTGCAGTGGCTGCGCTGATCGATCTGCTGGCGGGCCTTGGCGGCCGGCCGAAACTCTTGGAGGCATCGACGCCGGGCGGAGTGCGCAGCATCAAGCTGAGCCATGAGGATGCGGCCGGTGCCCGAACCCTGTTTTTCAAGCGCGTGCTGGGTGCCGCGGTGGCGGCGCTGGCGCTGCTGGTGCTGGTCTCGCCCTTTCTGCGGCAGACACTGGAACTGGCCGATTTGCATGACAGGCTGGATGGGATGGCGCCCCGGGTGAAGCAGGCGGAGGCCCTGCGGCGGGAGATCGGGGGCGCTGGCGCCGGCAATGATGCGGTGGCGGCGGAAACAAAGCGGCTTGGCGACGCGCTGGAAGGGCTGGCGGCGATCACGGATATTCTGCCGGATGACAGCTATCTGACCGAATTCACCATGCGCGAGCGCAAGATGACACTTTCGGGGCTCTCGGCCTCGGCGCCCAGGCTGATCAGCGGCTTGTCGGCCGATACGCGCATCCGCAACCCGGCGTTTACCGCGCCGGTGACCAAGAGCGAGACGAACCATCTGGACGTCTTTTCGATCCGCGCCGAACTGGCGAATTAAGATGTCAGTTGCCAGTTTTCAGTTGTCAGATCGGTCTGCCGCAGGGTGGGTTGCTTTGCAGCCGACCCGTTTCGCATTGCTCAAGTTCCATCAGCACTAGCATGGCGCTCGCCCTCCCCACCGGCCAGCGTGGCCAAATTCTTGCGGGCGCCCTGGCGGTCCTGGCGCTCATCATCGTGTGGCTGGGCGCAATTGCCCCCGCCCTCGATTACTATGAAGTGCGGCAGGACGAGGTGGATGCACTGCGGGCCAGGGCGGCGCGGGAGGCGGCGCTGGTCGATGCCTTGCCTCGGTTGACGAAGGAGGCGGAGCTGGCCGCGCGCACACCCACGCGGGCGGTGCTTGCCGGCAATTCGGACGCCATAGCAGGTGCTGCCTTGCAGGAGCAGGTGCAGGCCATGGCCTCCGGCGCGAATGCGCAATTGACGAGCATCGAAACCCTGCCGGGTGAGCAGGCGGGCAATTACCGGCGCATCGGCGTGCGGGTGGAGCTTTCGGCCCAGCTTGCGGTGGTGATCCACCTGCTGGCGGCGATCGAACAAGCCCAGCCCAGCATGTTGCTGGACGATATAAGGCTCACCGGCACACCGGTGGGCCCGCAAAATGCGCAATTGCCGCTCGATGCCGCTTTCACCGTGTATGCGTTCCGCGTGGGTACGGCGAAAGAGGACCAGCCGTGATCGTGATCTCGGTGCGCGCGCTGCTCGGCGTGATGGCGGCGCTGCTGCTGGCATTGCTGCTTGAATGGACGCTGCCTGGCGGCAGCGGCGAGGCCGCACCGGTGGCGCCCCTCAGGCTGGTGCATGGATCGCCCAAGGCGAAGCTGATCGAGCGCGCGGCGAGCAACTGGGCGGATACGGTTCTGGCGCGTCCGCTGTTCAGCGCCAGCCGGCGGCCGCCAAGAGTCGCCGCCGGCGCACATGACGA
>Ga0116231_10009260_pt1 | contig 16719 bp, 11 predicted proteins | sample S1TSphgellanicum_2_FD_89695 | JGI IMG/M metagenome (GOLD analysis project Ga0116231, IMG submission 89695) | Host-associated microbial communities from peat moss isolated from Minnesota, USA - S1T2_Fd - Sphagnum magellanicum MG | ecosystem: Host-associated > Plants > Peat moss > Unclassified...
AAGAAAACTAATGTCCTCTAAACACTTTGCGAAAATTCTTAAAACCCCCTTCCCCCCGCCAGCCCACCCCAAAGTCGTGGGTTTCCTTGGCATTTTCTTCTTGCCAAAAAGCCACTAGCCATCATTCAAGAAACTAAGGGTTGTAGTCAACCTAGAGATGGCTGGCAAGTGGGGTTGTACGGTATCAAAAAACCTTTTAATGAGATACCACTGCATTTACGTTCATGTTCAAACTTCAAATCCTAACAAGTGGGATGAGAATTTGGCCAAAAACGAAAGAAAAGAATGCACCCAACTAGGAGGTAGCGCCGAAGTTGTCCTATTGGGGGCTATTATTACCCCTTGTCCCCAACTTGGTTATCATCAAAGGAAAAAAAAATTATAAAAGGAATGGGGACCCACAATCCTTTGAAAAAGGCAAGGAGTCTTATTAGCTTTGTTGAAGCCTATTGCTTAAAGTCGAAGGAACATGTTGATTATAATGGTCACCATACCAGCAACTCTTAATTTTTTAAGGCAATTCTTGCTTTTTTTGGGTATCCTTATCCCATGGATCCTGCAGAATTGGTGGACTTGAAATGAGTCTCCTTCATCTGATCACATTTCATCCATCCCTGGATAACCTCGTAAGTGTGGTGCCTGTCAAAAGACTGAAAGAATCTAAATACATGATGAATTCTATCTCCCCCATGCTGAATATGATCTAGACATTTGACTTTAGCAAACACCTAGATCATGGTGAGCTGTTGGATTATTATAGTATTAGTAATATTATTAATATTTTTGCAGATGCTGTAACTAGTGAGCTAGAAAAATCCTTTAATTACTACTATTTTTTTTCATTTTTTCATAAAAAAATATTTTTTCTCACTTAGTTTTCTGTATGAAACAGGGAGTTTTCTGTTATTTTTTTGCTTCTTAATTTATTGGCTCTGTCACTCAGGTGAAGAGATCTCACATCCAAGTAAGATCTGAGATACAAATTTGGCTTGGACTGGGAACCAACTAACTTGTCAGTGCTAAAGACCTATTTGCACTCTTTCAGCTGTTGTCAGTTTTTAATCAAATTGTATCAACAAACAGTCATAATTTTGTTTTAAATTGCCATAAAAAGGGCCAGAATGGACCAAAAGCAACCAACACGCTATCCACCCGAAGCCTCTTATGACTCACTTGTGGAAGAACCGCCACTGAGTTGATATGGGGTTTCACCTAAGTAACCTCCCCAACTAAACTTAGGTCTTGAAGGTAGGTAGGACAATAAGTTGCAACTAATTAACACGATTCCATGACCTCTCATGATTTTGTTTTAAACCTGTCATAAAGGGTCAGAGCCATTAAATACAATGAGCCAATTCAAACTTCTTGTCTGAAGATGGTGTTTCTTCTTTTTCAATCATTTTTCTATTTTGTTCAAAGAAGGTGTTTCAATTCTAATTTTGATCAGTGTCTATATAGAGGAAGGACGTAGATAGGGGTACAAGAGAGAACTTGTAACAAGGCTTTGTGCCAAGGGGGGATGCTAAACAACCTCCCCTCATCCCCCACAAATAAGAGCTCTCTGGAACACTATAGGTGTGAAAAAAACCTTCAATGACCAATGAAATTATCAGATTTGGTTTTCTAATGGTCTCTAGATGGACAAGGAAATAGGTCGATAAGTAAAGAAATACACACGTGTGTGTAGAGCTTGTGCCAAGGTGTGAAAAAAACGCTTTCAAGATCGTTCTGAGATTGTTTGAATTGGAACCTTGAATTATTTAGAGGAATTGTCTAATTTGATTGTTAGAAATGGAGCTTTTGAACTGGAGCTGTGAACGGTTTTCAGGAGTTGTCCAACTAAAAGGGGGAAGAAAAGAGGGAAGTTTCCTGCGTCTTGTTAATAAATTATTCTTTACGGTGATAAAGAGTGGCCACAAAAGTCGTTGGTTTTGCTGCTTCTTTTGACTCTCTCCCTTTCTGCCTCATTAAAAACGGAACGACAAAGTCGTGAGGGGATTGATTGCCAGGCCCAAGTCGTGACGGAATTGCTGCTGCTGCGAAGTCGTGCTGCTCTTTCTATCAATTATGCTGTAGTCGTCGTTGCAGTCCCGTCTGGAGGAGCTCCTGGTTTCCGGAAGTTGCTTCTTCCTTTCTTTCTTTGTAGCACCGCTGTAGAAAAAAACAGTACCCTCGGAATGAATATGCCTCATTTGTCGCTTGCAGAAAAGGGAAAATCGGTCAAAGTGGGTAATAGGGTTTTGGAAACTGTTGTAGTAGTGGCAGACGTAGTGCTGCGTGTTCCTTGCAAGCTCCGACAGTGAGAGCTTCTTGTTTTGCACACGAGTTTTGGTGGTTCTCTGCAGTGTTTTTATTGTTGCGCCGACCTAGATTTTGGTCCTGTTGTTGCAGGAGAAGTATAGACTAGTTCTATTGGTTTACAAGCAGCACTAGCAGCAGCTGGGGTTCTGGAGTTAGCAGTGAAATCTGCAATTTGGAACAACTTTAGAGCATGGACGAGCTTGGAGCTTCTCTCCCGCGTGTGTTTATAAGCCCCGCGGGCGGCCAGTTCTTTGTCGTAACTTCGTTCATGTTTCTTCACATCTTCGACGAGTAAATATTAGGGGGACTGGGAATATGGTGGTGTAGTAGTGCTTGGGGTTTTGAGGAGTAAGAGGAGGAGGAGGAGGAGGAGTAGCAGCTGGTGTCAACTCATATGCAGGAAGCGCGAATAATTAGCTATGGTGACATTTATCTGCATCGTTTCTGTAGCTGTACTGACTTTCGAGGTTCTGTTGGTTTCCGTCTTCGGCAAAGCTCCTAATAGTACTACCAGCGAAAATTGCACGGATTTCTATTGTGGAACACACGAAGTTTTTCAGAAACTAATTCCGATTCCGGTTAGGAGATCGGTTAGGAGAGGTGAGTGTACGGAGGGACCAGAAAATCCAAAGAATCAGAATGATTTGTCGCTGTTCTGCAGTTCTGATCAGGAACTGTTCCTCGTGGTTAACAGCACGGGCGCCAACTACACTGTCCTATATATCAATTTCACCAATGGTACTATGGTGATCGACCCCGGAGACACTTTTGATCAGTGCATCACTCCATTCGACTGGATCGATGCATTCCAGCCTTTCTTTTTTCCGATTAACACGGTCGTTCTTTACTGCAATTCCAGTCTATCAGACGACTGCAGTCTTGCGGATGAAGCAAACCCCTGTGGAAGGAATGCCTCCTCATGTGTTGATCCAGAGCGGTTCGTAGAAGATGAAGCCTCCTGTTGCTACCTTCAACCTACGAATATGTTCACTCCGATCGACGATAACAGAAACGCATACAACTCGTGCATGATTTTCGGCAGTCAGGACTCGTTTCTCGACTCTTCCAACACAAAACAGGATGTCAACTTTACTACATTTCCGCTTAAGTGGCAACCAGGTAACTACGTGGTACTTGCGAGACTTGCGGAAACCCGAAATTCTCAGATCATGATGTGTAGATTCAAGGGATTTCAGATAGGTTACAAGTTTCTCGTGGCATCGTTAGCTGGATAATTTTTTATGAAGTTCTGCAATTGCAAAACGACTTGAAGGCCTTAAGTTGCTAGCTGTTGCGGTAGTTCAAGGGGAACCATTCGGCAAACAAACCAGTCGAAGTCTAGTGATATACTCCTCATTCAGAAGCTTTGTTGCCGGACATCATGAGGGCGTTGTCACACCATTCTTTGTGAATCGTGGTGCTGTAGAGTCAGACTGTTCTAAAGGGTTTGCATGACTGTGTCACATGTGAACTGAATTTTGTGGGTTGCTGTTGGTTTTTGTTGTTCAGGGGTAATATCACCGCCGTTGCCTTCTCCCCATGGTAAGTGCCTGAATCATGGGACACGGAAGAATCCCTGCTCATTTCTGAAGAATCCTGTAGATTTAGCTCTGGCTGTTTTGGAAGATAAGCGTCATCTTGACATTCCAGATATACAAATCAGCTGCTGATCATCAAAAATCTCCTGTATGCTCTCTCTGCTGGCTTTGCTGATTCATCGTGATCTGAATTTTGTATGAATTACTGCTTTTTCAATGTTCAGGTTCAAATTCAACGCAGAGAACTCTCGATATCACTGGTAAGTGCTCGAACGAGGCCCTGGGTTTCAAGCCGCTGCTGCACTTGTCTCTTCGGGATTCCTAGTGTACTGTCTTGGTGTTTAGGGTTTACCCTGATTGCAGAAAAGTCGTAGTTTTGCAGACTTCGTCTTGGATCTCCACCCACACCTTCCAGTTGAGAACGTTGAAGAATGTAGACAATTTCTTTACGTATCCTAAGATCCTCGGAATGCCATCGTTTTCCATGAATCCTGATTTGGGGTTCGGAATTTGGGGGAAGAAGATCAGCGAGCTTGAACATTTTTCTGGATCTTTTCCGCTTTTGGTTGACAACATGTTTTCATTGTGTGACAGGCGGAGTGCTCGGGAGTCTGTTGGGTGTCGTCCTGGTTATTTCTTTGTTCTATTGCTTCTGCCGAAGGTCTGGTAGAATGAAGATCTCCAAGTCTAACAGCGCGCAGATGCCGTTGGCGAGAGGGTACAGCAGGAATTTGTCCTCAGAGGGCGCTGGTATGACGCATTTGTTCTCGTACAAGGAGTTGGAGGACGCCACACAAGGCTTCAGCGCAGCTGTGGAACTGGGTGGCGGAGGCTTCGGCACGGTTTACAAGGGGAAGCTCGCTGATGGCCGCGTGATCGCAGTGAAGAAGCTAAACCAAGAGGGAAGACAAGGTCTACAGCAGTTCCACAACGAGGTGACAGTGCTATCGCACGTCCACCATCCACATCTAGTGCACCTGCTGGGCTGTTGCGTGGAGGTGAAGCGCCACGCGCTTTTGGTGTACGAGTTCGTCTCTAACGGATCCCTGGCTCAACACCTCCATGGCCCAGATTCCTGCTTACCGTGGGAAACCAGACTCAATGTCGCAATTCAGACCGCCGATGCGCTCATGTACCTTCACTGCCTCGTCAACCCGCCTATCTTCCACAGAGACGTCAAGACGACCAACATCCTCTTGGACGCGCAATTCCGAGCCAAGGTCGCGGATTTCGGACTGTCCAGGCTGGTGCGTGCAGGCTAGCAAATCCTTCAAAAATCGTAATGCACATATAATATAGCTCACTGTTAGTCCTTGGAATTATTCGCGCTCGAGTGCATCTCTATCTCGACTGCAGTGTGTGTTACATCATGCGGGGTGAAGTATGTTGAAGACGATCAGGGGAGGACTCAGTGATCCAGCGAGGATCGATTTGCAAGTTCAGAACCTGTCTGCTTTGTACTGACTGCAGCTGGAATTGATAACTTTGCAGGTACCCACCTCCACATTCGAAATGACTCACATCTCGACGGCTCCACAAGGAACTCCAGGTTATCTCGACCCCGACTACCATCACAGTTACCAACTGTCAGACAAGAGCGACGTGTACAGTTTCGGGGTGGTGCTCATGGAGCTGATCACCGCGAAGAAGGCGGTGGACATGACGCGCGAGCGCAAGGAAATCAATCTGGCATCTCTTGCAGTGGCCAAGATCCAAGCGGGCACGCTGGACGAAATCCTCGATCCTTACCTGAAGATGAGATTCAACGAAGGATCTCGAACAAATATTGTGCACACACCTGACGCGGATAAACTGAGAGATATGGTGAACCGCGTGGCGGAGCTCGCCTTCCGATGCCTGGCCACGGAGAAAGACGACAGGCCCAACATGAAGGAGGTGCTGGAGGAGCTCAGAAGCATTAGGGTTTATGGATATAGTACCGATCCCGCCAATCTCGCAGCTCACGACGCTTCTAGCGACACCAGGATACACGGCAGTTTGAAGGAGGGCGAGTACATCGAGCTGGACCTCTCGAGCTATAGCGCGAACAGCTTGTACAAAGACACCAAACCTTTGATCAAGTCCGAGGATCAACACAACTCGTCATGGCCACACTCTCCGGCTTCTGCGGAAGAAGAAACAGCAGCTTGGGTGAACCTCGAAAGCTCTTCTGAACACAGCCTCACACAAATGTGGCATGAAATAAATCTGGTAACACCAGCCACACTCCCACTATCGCTACTGCAAAATCCACATCTCTTTTGAAGTTTTGGCAGGATGCTTGCTTATGAAGCAGAATGGATGATCTGACACAGTATTTGTTGCAAATTCTTTGCTTTGGTGCAGAAGAACCCACAAGCTCGATAACTGAAGGATCTGGTGAAGACTTGTTTCTCAAAGCTAACAAAATCTTCAATCTCTTTTGCAATTTGCAAATTTCTGAAGCTTGGGATAGAGGTCAGACTATGTAACATGATACATTATAATTTTCATATATGATAGTTTAGCAACACAAAAACCTGACCACCTTTCCATGAAATCCAGTTCAGAAAAGATTGTTTGCTTCATTTACACACACAAATGTAAGCACCTCTGTTAAGGAAAATGAAATGTTTCACCCCACTTCAAACAGCAGCATTTCCAGAGCTGAATTGATATGGAAATGAGAGAAATGTGAGAAAGTTCCAGCCAAGCAGCATGTGCAAGAATTGATGCAGAAAAACAAAGAGAGATAAATTTCAGCCAAGTAGCATGTTCAGATCTGAATTGATGCAGAATTTTTTTCAGCCAAGTAGTATGTTCAGAGCTGGATTGATGCAGAAAAATATTTTCAGCCAAAGAGTATGTGAAGAGCTGAAATTATCAGGAAAAAAAGAGAGCAACAGAGTTTTTAAGCCAGGCAGCATGCCCTAAATTAATGCAGAAAGAGACAGAAATACAGAGATTTTCAGTCATGCAACATGTCCTGGGCTGAATTGATGCAGAAACAAAGTAAGAGATAGACATTCAGCCATCAGTATGTCCAAAGTGGAATTGATGCAAAAACAAAGAGAGCTTTTCCATAAAGAACCAGGTCCAGAGCTAAATTGGTTTGAAAACAAACGCACGCACACACACACACACACCCCAATTGATGCACATACACAGAGATTTTCGGCCAACAGCAATGCCTAGAGCTGAGTTGATGCAGCAATGACAAGAGAGAAGTGACAGAGATTCCACAATGTGGATTTGGAATCTTTCTCACTTGGAAATCCCATATAGTTTGATTTGAAGACTAGTGTGGGTTATGACCAACAAGTCAATTTGTCATCAAGAAATTGCATGGAACTTCAACAAGCAGTGGGTCTAGAGTTGCATCAATATAGAAACAACAAAAGAGAAAGAGACGTGCACGCACACTTTCATATTGTCTCATCCCTCTCGCTTGGAAATCATTTCTTGTATGGTGTGATTTGAGGGTTAGTGTAGGTTATGATTGACAATCAATTTGTCATCAAGAAACAGGTGTAAACAAGAAGTTTGGGAATAAATTTTTTGATCAAGGATCCAAGTCAAATAGCTCCTCATTTGCAATCACAATTTGTGACAAAGTACTAAACTTTGCAGGTTGTATTTGAAGGCATGATGAGGAAGAGTTTGGACAAAGACTGATTTGAACAATACACATGTATGAAATGCTTTGAAGATTGTAGGGATGCCACGTTACTTTCTCAAATGGATATGGTAATGCAACAAATGAGTAACAAGTCTTGTTCTATGTGCTTGCAAATGAAGTGATTCATCACTTGAATGATTTACCCTAACTCTACCCACAACCACACTGTTAACAAAACCTTAATTCTAGTACTCTAAATGGACCTCTCCATTTGTTCATGACCTAATATGTATGTTTTTTCTTCTCTGTCCATACAAAGGCATATTGAGAGTCAAATGTAATAGATAGCAAGTAGTAAATTAACTATGAGAATGGCAAGAGGATTTACAAAGTGTGGAAATTTCTAGTAGGCAAACCCCTTAATACTATTTCACTCAATAGACAAGCCTTGTATCTCCTGGAAAAAATTTCTAGTCATTGCTAGTCATTGCTTATGAAAATGAGTTGTGATTGAGAAGGGGAAACCATTTTGTTATTTCAGCAATAATAAAAAACCTACAGCTGTGGTGTGATTCACATCTGGATACATCAATCTCGTAGTAGCCTCAACTTTGACATCAACTTCTAACCCTATTTCTTTTCTAACTAAACCATCATTCTCTATATATGACATTACAGAAGAGCTACAAGCTGTTTCAACCTATAAGAAAGCAAGCTTACGGATGGAGAATAAACTTTGCTGCAGCATACTACAAACCCTGACATGCACAACTGAAATTTCAAATGAAGCACAAAATGATCCAACCCAATATCATTCAAAGAAAGTGTGAGCAAAGATGGATGGGAAATAAAGAACCTGTACAATTCTGATGCCACATTATTCACTATAGCAGCAAGACAATCATTTGCTACAAGATCAATTCTGCTGCTACTGCTGGTTGTATTGATTCAGGAATGCATACAACTGACTATCACAAAATAATCAATAATGAATGCTGCAACCAAATTTGCACTCATAAAGACAGACTAAATCAAGACTCCAATGCACAGTTAATAGTAAATATCCAAGATGCAATGCACAAGATGATGTTGGATGCTCTTGCATCCAAAAAGAACTTGAATAATGTACTTCCTGATACCACAGGACACCCCATAAAAGATTCAAATCCTCTAATCAGCTCACCAGATGGTCTGCCCATAGCACAGCTGTTGGAACTTGATACACTCATCGGACATAGTTTTACGTTATGAAGTTATGTTGTTAAAGACCAAAGGTGTTGGCCACCTTCCTACTCCAAACTCAAGAGTGCAGACATATGATGGGCATTGAACAGAAGATAGCAGAGAATTGAATTCTTACTGGTCATGACTTTGAAGACTTGGGTTCTGATGATACAGAGACACCCCTGAGAAGGGCTCTTCAGATTTTGGTGGCGAGCCAAAGTCATTCCGCACATTTATCATGCAAATATATCAACACCATAGACTCACAGGAGCTTCGCCAGTCTTATTAAGAAAGGAAGTAAGAGCAAGAAATTACTCAAACCAGGATCTACAAAAACCTAAATGCTTCCATGATCATGTCGCAGGACTAGACATGCTAAAAACCGAATTGCGTGTTGAATTGTTTGCTCAGAGGACATCGGTTGCGAAAATTCCTTGAATGCTACAAGTGCAGAGCGATTTAAGCCATCCAAACCTTCAAAAACTAATCAAGAATGCTGTGTCTTGCCAAAATGACACATGGATGAAGATGGGTGCACTTCAGCATGGTAGGTGTCAGGTTCAGAAAAAACAAGATTGGATACATTAACAGACTTTACAAGTCGCTACCAGTGACACAACAGAGATACAACTGCTAGCTTCTGCAAATTCAGCTTTCGCGGCATAAGCAGATCAACATCTAAGGCTAGACCAAGCTTCCCTCTCGTTGGACGACTTTGCACATCAGAGCACAAGGTATGATGAAGGACGCATCGAGGTCAATAGATCGTACTCTAATGCACTCCTGAATTGTAACATGAGAAGATCGCAGCAGAGCACCGGAGAAGAAGGATGGCAGCTTGCCACCGATTCGCGATGGCGGATCGTAGCATGCGTGGTCTTTCTCGAGGAAACCCTAGCAAAAACCCTAGCGCGGGAGACGGAGATCTAAACCCTAAATTTCTTCCCTTCCCGCAGGAATATCCTTCAGCAGTTGGGGTGCTATATAAGTGGACGTCGGTTGTTCTGGGCAGTAAGCAAAACAAATTCTATTTTCGTTGACAAATGTTTTCCTATTTTTTTGTGCTTTGATTTGATTATTTTGGGGGTTTTTGGTTTCATTCTGGTGAGCCAAAATAATCCATAATCTTGTTAGATTGGTGATGAGTGACATTTGTTCCTTAAAAAGTTTCACGTGAAATTTGGTACAAATTGTGCAAAGTGCGAAGTAAAGGTCGTACTCACTGTCATCGTCTGTCATCATCTCCACAGGTCGACGGAAAAAGAGAAGGAAATTTTTTAAAAATACACACACAGTGGTGCACACACACCCAGATAAATAAATGAATAAATAAATAAATAAATAAACAAACCTTGTGTGCTAGCCAAAGCCTCCTACCACAGTAGAGGGGTAGCTTCAACACATGTCTGTCCAATAATTAATTAAAATTGGATATTCCATGCTAAAAATTAAAATACTCTGAAAGATTTCAAAATATTCTCTATTTCCTTTCACAAAATTTTGTTCTTTTGAGAAAAATATTCTTTGATAATCTCAACATTTTTACACAAATAATATAATTATTGCTGGTACTGTGGTATGTGATTGTTATGTTTGTGATTTTAATGTATACCTTGTAACATGAAAATTAAACCCTCACACACACACACAAATCTACTTATACTTTTCTCAATATTGCAAAAAAATGGGAGAGCATGCATCAAAATTTACAAGATCTATTCTTCCATTTGTTCCAAAAAAGAACAAGAAATAAAAATCTATTCTCATAGGGGAAACCAAAATTATTCATTAACTTATGTGTCCTCTGCTTTGGATTACAAAAGTTTCTGGGAGAATCACAAATGCAATAAAAGAAAGTCTACAAATACATGGGACAATTTTTTTTAATTCAAAAAAATTTCTGCAATAGCTAGGACCTCCTAAGTTACTTTTATGCATTGATTTTAATAAGATTGCTTGTCGTAGTGTAGGATACTACCAATCCATCTCCACACACACCTCCTTGTCCACACACAACCAAATTGAAAACAAATGATAATAATAAATTTTAAAAAATTGCCAATGCTAGAAGAGTGGACAGAGTGTACCTTGTGCGGGTTAGGGGTAAGAGAGGATGACCCCACCCACCACATGTTAATGAGATCAAGACCCATGTTTCAAGATCTATGGAGGAGAAAACAAATCATTTCCTTGACTTTTGATTGAAATTAGGAAAGTTTGTGGAAGAATTGCAAAAGCCGATAAAGTCAGGCAGCATGAAGTGCTCAGAGAAATTGATAAAGAAGACCTTTTTTTTTCCCCCCTTTCCCGACTTTTTTTTTCATTTCCAAGAAAATGACTAATTGTTTGTTTTGCTGAAAACACTAGAAAAACTTTCCTTTAGTTTCATATTCTTGGGCTGTCCATCAGCAAATCTCACACACCCCGTCCATTTGGGAAAGTTCAATCTATGGAGTCCTCATCAGTGACCATTATGGCTCATATAACTTTTCAAGAACTCCTAATAAATAATGGTGTTGTTTTTCTTTTCTTCTCACAAGTGGGAGAAGCTCTTAGCCTCAGATGTTCTTCCTAAAGGAGTGAACTTAATGAAGGATTGTATCAAATCCCCAAAGAATTCCCCATTTGAAATAACTTGGGGTACATAAGTGCAGCAATAAACTGCAAAATTCTTCATAGCTACCTTGATCTGAAAAGGCAAAATTGTCGGTAACATGTATATATAGAGCAAGATTAGGGTACAAAGAGGAGGGACCCAACAAATGAACGATTCCAAATCGAATGGAAGGTTGAGGGTCCTGTTTCTTCTATGGGCAAATTGCAATGGCAGAAAGGATATGGTGAAATTTTTTAAAACATTGAGTGTTTGTCTTTGATGAAACATGATTGAAGTATTCTTAAGTGTTTGTGGACTTTTTCTTGTACCAAATGACCTAGAATTAGTTTGTCGGTTTGTGCTCGGAGCCTACAAGTCAGGGAAGACTTGGACTTTTTCTACCAGACATGACTAATGACATATGTCATGACAGACCCACAATCCCTTTGATGAGCTTCCCACATACTTGCACAGTTGTGATATTTTTGAAAAGAGATTTCTTTATATATGGCGTGATTCTTTGAGACTCTCCATGCTCGGACCCCCAAGCACTTACCAAGAATCCAAGATGGACAACACAAAACCCAAAAGGTGATGATGCAAAGAGAAGCTGCTTGAAGCTTCCCCCAAAGGAAAAGGTCAAAAAAAGAACCAACTAAGGGTGATGATGATGGCCACTTGAGGAGGCTCTTTTGTTGTGCAAGGTCATGTGGGTAGCTTTTCATTGAATCCATAAGTTGAGGAATTCTTTTGCAATGTGCATGGTGGAGAGATGGGGTGGAAAAGAATGGGAAATGATAGGTCTAACAAAAAAATGATTTCGACTTGTCCTATGTAGAAAGAGGATTAGGAATTTAAGCACATGGTTCCTTGGTCATGGATTCTGCTGGTGTCCTTGGTCGTAGTCTATTTTGCTAGGCAATCGGTAATTCAGCAAGCACCACAGAGTCTGTTGCCTGTGGTGTCAAGTGTCAATAGCCATCAACGGTCCATGTCCTGCCATCAATAGCAAGTTCCTTGGCTTACAAAGTCATGGAACTCCCTGAACAGCAGGGTGCCCATTGATAGGTGATTGGGTGTAAATTGCATTCTAGTTGCATTGAAGGGCATTAGTTGAACGAGCACCTACATTCATACCATGGTAAAATACCCCAATTGTTTTTTACTGCATTTAAGCATTATAGGAATCCCATTCTCAGACTAAATCAGAGTCTCTGTGTTTCAATAGGACATTCTCTGAACCAAATATACCCAAAAGGAAACAGAGATCAGCCTAGATTCTAGATATTTGTTCACCCTCAACCAAGCAGCCTTAAATTTGAAGGGCCAATGTGCTCTTCATATTGCTCAAAATATTCAACTTCACATTGAAAGACTGCCCACAAGAATACCTTTCACAATTTAGAGACTGTTCAAAAGTTCGCCCTTCACAGAAACAAAGAAATATGACCTTTTAAAAAGAGTTTAACACCAGTGTTTTTTTTTTTTTTCTTGTTGCCAAGTTTTGTAACCTGGCGAGAAAAAAATAGAGGGGCAAATCATATTCAAAGGGATTTTTTTGTTTTTAAGGGGGGGGGGAAACGGGTCCAAGTCATCATCTTATGAGGAGAAAAAATCTGAAGTTGAGCAATCCTAGAGACTAAATTTCTACTTGATTCTAGGACATGTTTTGCCAAATTGGGCTGTGGCCTCCTGTGGACGATTGGCAACCCACTAGCTTCACAAATTTGAAAAAAGAAAAACTGTGCAGAAATATATTAAAATTTCATGAAAAACCACATAGCTTCTAATAGCTTTCTACTGAAAAGCTGAATGTAAGCTAGACATTTTGCCAATGATACAGAATTTTCAATAGTATAAAATGCTTCCCAACAGTTATACCAAGGATCCTACCTTGACTTAATGCTTCCCTGCAACAATAGAAGGTGAGGACTGTACATATTTTGGACTGTAGCGGATTGAGCCTTTTATTTCAATTAATAACCATATTGTTTAAACTATAAAACTAGGTCAAGTTTTTATCCTATGTGCCGTCCATATTCGAAGTTTGGAAATTTGTTTTTTTACCGATCACATGCAAAGGGTCCCACAATGTTTTGCTTTTCACTGGATGCGCAAAATGCAATTGAAGGGCACTGAAGGCTTCAAACATAAGGTCTGAGCCTCAGGGACACCAGAGGAAGATTCTGTTTTGTAGGATACCTGCCAATAAGAATAATACATAAGAAAGATTAGGTCAGGCTTTTCATGCAACAGAAAAAGATTTTAAATCAATGTCCAACATTCTCAAGACTCAAGCACCTAAAACATGTCAAGAACTAGCATTCCCACTATCAGGAACTGAAGGACTTACTTAAGATCATGCACCAGAGGGTAGAACTGTTCATCACCGATCATTACCCTATCACCGGTCACTTCTCTAGATCTCCATCATTTGTGCTTCATTTTGAGTGATTTTAAATGTTCTGAGAGTGCTACCTCAAGCTCTAGAAATCATCGTGGAAGTGCAAATGAAAAGGAGTAATGAAAAAATAGCAAGAAAAAGAAAAAAATTCTGACTCACAAAATGCATTTTTTTTTTCTTTCTCTTTGGACCTGTCCTACTTTCAAAACTTTTAACTTTCTCATTTCTTGTTCATTTAAAACGATTTAAAGTGCTACATGAGTGTCACCTTTAGTTCTACAAATCATCTTGGAGCTCTAATAGCAATGGAGCAACATACAACGAGTTTTTCGAGTGATTGGGAATCGGCTTTGTAGTGTTTGGTGGTTGTTTTTTTGAGTTTGTGACACACTCTACTTTAGGGGGATAGTAACTTTCTCAATTCTAATCCATTTTTAATGAGTTTTAGTGTGCCAAATGCGCCAATAGGAGGGGTTCAAGTTTTGTTTGGACAGCAGAAACAATGGAGCCCTCCCCTTGAATCCAGCCTACCCTGAGTACTTTAGTGATCGCTCATGGGCTATTCTACCCTGATTTCTATCACAAATTAAATATCGAATATGTGTGAGAGACTGCATGTTGCTCTTGGGTGTTGGATGGCGATGATGATTCACCATTCTATATCTGGCTATCCAGCTTGCGCAGATCTGACACTGCCATCAATGCAAAGTGGGGTTGTGGAATCAATGCAAATTCCTTAGCTTTTTATTTTTGGACTAATGAAATGTGTAGCTTTCGTTGACCATTCTCTCTCTAACAATAAACATATGAGCTCTCGAAGTCTTTACCTGGAATCCATGCAGAAACTGATGAACAGGTTTGGATTTTTTTTCTAGTTGACAAACAGTCATAAAGTTGACTGGATATGTAGCACCTAAATGATTTGTTTTTTTGGGGGAACAAATGAATGACTTCATTTGCAGAGAAATGAACCAAAGAAGACCACCTTCACTGCGGACTGTGGCCTGTAGCTGATACCATACTTTTCGAAAAACGTATTTAGTTTTGCTTCTTGTTTTCAGTGGTCGAAGTGCCTTAATTTTTCATAGTGACATATACTCAAATGTGGTCATCACGATTTTAGTGGATGGAACTTAGGATTTATAGCAAAGAGTCAATACCAAAAGCCACTGAAATAGTCACCCTATAAACACCTACGGAAATAAACTCATAAGAAGCTACTTCTAATAGCATTAGTTCTTTAAGGATTGAAAGTGCCCCAGTGTCAGCAAAGAATAATACTAAAAGAAATCTACAGTTGGAAAGTTGTTGAAGTACAATAGCTGTTCATTATCAATCAAACTGAATTTTGTAATAAAAATCCATAGGAAGCCTAATGTTAGGATACTTAAAAGAATTCGTCTGAAAACTTTCAATTGAGAAATCTAAGTGGAATATCACTTCCCAAACTAAACACTAATGAAACTTTGTGTTTAGTTTTGCAAATAGAAAGTCTACTCCCTACGAAAAAGTGTAGATCTGCCTTATGACTTGCAATAAATGATCTCTCTTCCTGGAGAGAATACCAGGCATTTTTACATTATCTCTAGAAAACCATTGAAAGCACATATCAAGCCAAATTTGGAATATATGTTTTTTTGACAGTCTGAGCAAATGGGAGCAATTTCCACATTGACATTGAATTCCATGGACATTTTGTGTACATATAAAGTCCAACGACTTTTATAGTACTTGACAAAGTTCTTTCTGGATAGTATTCACATTTTGTTGAAATATACATACACAAAGGACTGCATTTGTGCATCCTCTTATCTTTAAAAATACTTTCTTCAAGTGAGTCAAGGAAAGTGAGCAAGTCATCACTAAGGTTTTGAACTCACTTTGATCCACTTGTTTAATTGCATTTGTCAGGGAATCCAAAACTATGCGAATGGAAGATGGTAGCAATTTCCAAATTGGAGACACCCTGAATCAATTCCATTGGAGACAATCTTTCATTGACAACCCAATGGTTATATTTTACCACAGACACTTGCAAAATGTCAAGTTTCATATGCAATGCATAAGCAATCTCAAGAATAACTGTTGTTCTTTTGTAATGGGTAGTAGATATAATGCATTCTACAGTTGTGAAAGACCAGAAAAAAGGAATTGCATAAATTTCATAAGCTATGCATATAAATTATTTTACCAATTTGGTCAAAAAGAATGAAGCACTATTTGTAATGAGTCATTGTGCATGACAACATGGGAGATGACAATTTTTATACAAAAAGATATGACACGTGTTACAACCTGCCATGGCAAAAGAAGCTAGTATGCCTCTATTTCGTTCAGCTTGCTTAGGATTGAAGCACCCATGTGATGCTGCATGGGAATGTAGGTGTGGAATCTTGTGTGAGACTTATTTTTCTGCATCATGGTTGTTCCTTGCACTTGCAAACCCAACTAACAATTTAGCACAAATCTTGAGTCACATGCATACCGAAGGATGCGAACAAAATGTACCTCCTCATGAGACATAATGGAATTCACAAATAAATGAATTAGGAAAAAAGTCATCATGTTTGACACCTAAATCATCTTGTCATAATACCTTGCTCAATGCTAGATGAGTAAACTAACCCAGTGGCATGACAAGAGACTTGTGGGGCTTTACTGATAGGTTCAATCGTCCACCACAACACCTAGGAGACTACAAATCCTTTTCCAAAGAAAAAAGAAAAAATCCCCATGTAGTTCCTAACTCCCAACCAAAGAAAACCCCACCTTTTGTAACTCTCTCCAGGCTAGCACACTAAAATATTTTCAAAGGATCACTACTAGCTTAAGCATCCCCAAACAAACAAATAGAGATTTATTATTTTAGCATGTTCATTTGTTCAATAGCCCAATAAGAAAATTTCCCTTTTGAAAAGAAAACATTTTATTAGGTCATCTAAAAGATTAAAAAAGACCTTTATCACCAACCCAAAAAAGGGGTGGGGCGGGGGGGGGGGGGAAAAAGGGTTCTTGCAGCTTTTTTTTTTTTTTTTTCTTCAAAATTTTTTTACCTGC
>Ga0116231_10009261_pt1 | contig 16716 bp, 7 predicted proteins | sample S1TSphgellanicum_2_FD_89695 | JGI IMG/M metagenome (GOLD analysis project Ga0116231, IMG submission 89695) | Host-associated microbial communities from peat moss isolated from Minnesota, USA - S1T2_Fd - Sphagnum magellanicum MG | ecosystem: Host-associated > Plants > Peat moss > Unclassified...
GCCCCATTTCCCCCCCCCCCCCCCCCCCCCCCCCCCCACCACAAACCACCCACCAACCAGGGGGGGCAAAGAAGACACCCCCCCCCCCCTCCCTTCCTCCCCTTTCTTTCCTTTCTTTTTTTTTTTTTTGTGGTTTTGTTGAAATTGTTATGTGTTTTTGTTTTTGTGTTGTTTTGGTGGTTGTGGGGGGGGGGGGGGGGGGGGGGGGGGGGGGGGGAAATGGGTGGGAGTTTTGACAAATCTTAAAGAAAGAAGCGAAAAAATGGGTGATTGAGAAACTAAGTGTAATTATTTTGGCAATGGGAGGGAAAAGTTTTGGGTGGGATTGGGTTATTACATTCTGGAAACCAATGTGGTCAAGGTGGTGACATGATCAGCAGTTTTGAAACCAGTGTTTTTCATAGCAGTCCATTGTAGGCGCAAGTGTGTTGTATTAGGCATACATGGAACTTATGTCAGAAATGACTTTTTTATCGATCTGAATCCTCACAGTGAGTCCTTTCAAGGCAGGTATGTTGATGTTTGGCTTATTACATTTTGCCTGTGCTGAATTACAGCCAAAATTAATTGCAGCTCTCAAATTGAGGTTCTGGATTGTTTTACTTAGAAATATAATCTGGAAAAAGTCTCCATATATACATGTCTAACATTATGTAAAATCTACTTGTTCATCAGGAGGGTGCATTCGGGAATAGCCCAAAGACATACTGATGGATTTTGTTGTTATCTTTGCATCTCAGGACAATGTAGTGTCATGGGTCAGCCCAGCTGCTCTTGAGAATTTGTGCCTGGAGATCATACAGACAGAATGGTAGGATCCTTTATGATCAGTTCATGATCTGAGCCACTGCATCACTCTTTGACCAAAAACATTTGGTACAAATGTAAATGCATCAAGATGGACTTTGACCTTGATTCCAAAAACCTTGAAACCTAAACTAGTATGCTTGTTTGAAAAACAAGCATTTAAGGATGGGGCAATGCAAGCATGAGTAGTGGCAGTAGCAAAAGCCACATCCCGTCAGCTCCATCAAATTGAGTTGCTAATGTTGGCTGAAACATATTGCTCCAACTTATGATGTTATTACCCACCAATGACTCATGCCTATCATGGATCTCCTCTTGTCCAAATCATGCTCCCGATCTGCATTTACAAAACCCACTAGTTGCATACCATTACAGCTTGGTGTAAATGTAAAATTCATTGGTGGGTAATAACATCATCAAGTTGGAGCAATATGTGGAGGCAAGAGACACAAAAGTTCAATACATTCCAACATAGAAACAAGTGTATATTTTGATAATGCCCCTTGGTTAAACTCAGTTCGAAGCTACATTATGAAGAATAGTGAATGTAAATGCCCATGAAGGAACTAGTTGTGAGCATGATGGGGTAACAATGCAATGATTCAATTTTCTAAAACAACATGAACATAAAAAAATCATTTGTTTGAAGTAGAAAAGCAGCTTCTCTTGAATTTAGGCTTGAGAGGGAGTTCCCATTGAATGTCAACAAGTATCAACACAAATTTTACAAAAGAAATTGAAAATAATGCTCACAAACATACACAAAATGTTTATAAAGATTTTTTTCAGTTATAAGTTATAACTCTCATGGTGATGAGAAATGTCATGAAAGCAAGTTGTACAACATTAGTGATTTTGTAGAGGTGTTGAACATATTTTTAAAAGGATTAAGGTGCCAAAGGGTGTTGATTGAAGTGAGTCACCCTTGACCTACTATAATTGCTTGTATGCAAGTTGGGTTTGGCTCACATGGCTCTTGGAAGTCACTAACTAGTTGCTTGCTCCCCAAGTTGTAATAGAAGGTCATTATGGTTACCTGAAAAATCAAATTTTGATGTTGTGTATTGGTTTAATTCAATGGTTTTTTTCCAACAATGAAATTTCAACCATAGATGCAAGTGCATGTAAATGATAGTCAAAATTCATATATAAAGCCGTTTCATTGGCATTACACTCACACTAACATTGTAGTAGTTGATTAAAAAAGGGCTTGTTCGTGTTTTCAATAGCTTATATCATTGGCCTTTCAAATCCTACCACATGATTATTCGAATAAGACATTTTAATATGTTGGTGAAGGGAAATAACGGTGTTGGGAGAGCTTTAAAAGTTGATGTTTAGTATAAGAACAATGTTCCCCTTGAATTGATTCCAAATGTTGACATTCATGCATGGGTGATCATGCATAGTAAGTTGGTGGATAGTTGATGGTTATTACTACTCACAATACCATTCCCTTGTAATTTTTTTTATCTTTTTTAATTTGTGAAATTTATAATAAAAGAAATGTGTGTGTGTGTGTGTGTGTGTGTGGATTTACATCTACCTACAAAGTCATTATATCATTTAAAGCATTTTCATTCTAATATTAAGTATCCTTTTAAACATCAACATGATGTTACCAAAATGAAAATGCCAATTTTGTAGTCCATTGCAAACTTACATTTGAGGAAAAAATTGGCCCCACTTATTGGACCTATTCAAGCCAACAATGATGTGCAAAATAACATTGTTGCCAAAAGCTCCAAACCTTAAACCTTAAAGTGTATGGCTTGCATTTACTTGTCATGTCCATGTGTTCATCATGTTGTTTTCATGTCTGTTTGTGTGTGCTTGTTGTGTCTTTGCATTTTCTTGTTTTTTGGTTTTTTGTTATGTTTGATTATTGTTTGTTGTTCATCATTGTAACTCATTCTAAAGCACATGAAATGTAAATAAAGGCAAAAGTAGAGAAAAGAAAGAAAAACATACGATATGTTTATTTCTTTCTTTGTGTTTTTTTGTGTATTGGAAGAAAAAAAATGTTGGTTGGTTCCTTATTCCCTAAAATTTTCTTTAAATCCATCCATCATTCCATTGCTCAAAACATTGTCCTTACAACATTCGTGAAGTCCCATTGCCAAATAGATCCCACTTGCCCATGTGCTTTTTGGTCCCGTCTTTAGAGCTCCAAATCTTAACATCCAGACATGCTAAAATATGTGCATCAAGAGTTGTGTGAAAAAGAATTGATTTTTTAATGTTCCATCAAACTATTTGTATTTGTTTTTCATTTTGTTGGACTCAATCCAAAATTAGTGAAGGCATGTGAAAATAATTTACTATTCAACATTGCTTTTGTGATTTTTTTGGTTTTTATTTTGCTTAAGTTGATGTGAGCTTGATGAAGATCATTTGTTAGTTTTCTTATGTTCATCTTTTCTTTGTCTATGGTGATTTTTAAAAGTTTATGTATAAAGGGGAGGCATCACGAGGAGGTTGGTCTTTAAGGGATCACAACAAGCAATTTTGTCTTTTTAAACTATCAAAATCTAGTAAGATAATATTGAGAACATACATTTTTCATTATTTTTGGACATGGCTAGTTTTAATGCAAAAGGATTAGTTGATTAGGACATTTTTAGTGTAACCATGGTCATTTCAAACAACTACATATTTCAATGTGTAATTTTGCTGTTATTTTAATTTTAAAATTTGAAGTCCCCAAATAGATGATGTGAATTAGTGGAAAATGTCATAAAAAATGTTAGTGTGGTTTCCAATTAAAACTAATGAAGCTTTTCACTAACACTTTGCTTAAATAGGAAATTTCCATGTGAGAACCGAGGCCAATTTTTTTAAATTATTGCCCACTTATGAATTGCCACAGAACTAAAAAATGAAATTTTTTTGGTTCAATTTTCTAATGTCACATGGTAGTCAAAGTCTAGTCAAGTAAAGCTAGGTGACTTTGCCTAGGTGGCATAATCTAGGAGGTTTAACCTAAGAAACCGAACCTAGGTGGGCTAAGCTAAAAAAAATCCTAATGAGCCTACCTTAGCAAGGAACTTAGGTAACCTAAACCATTTGCATAGGTTGCAAGTGTGAAGATGAAAACCTTTCACCACCATTTTTTAACTATTATATCACAACTTCTTTTTGGTAACAAAATTATGTTCCACAAAACTATAAACTAAAGTTTAATAAAACCTAAATAGATAAGCCTATATACCCTAATTATGCTAGGCCTACCCTACCCTACATAAACCAAGGCTAACCTAAGCAATCCCATATCTACTTAGGTTAACTTAACCATACATAGATTAACTTCAACTACTATGATAACCTAACTAGCCCACCTAGGCTAATGTAGGCCTAACCTATGACAACCTATAATACTTAGGCTAACTAAGGTTGATTAATAGTAACTTAGACTAACCAAGAGTAGCCTAGGTTAACCTAGGTTAACCAAGCCTAACTTAGCTTAACTTAAGTTAATCTATAGTAACTAATGGTGACCTAGGCTATCATAGACTAATCAAAGCTAACCCTAAGTTAATTTAGGTTAACCAAAATCAACTTAATGAAATTTAACTAAAATTAAACTAAATTTAATTTAACTTTGAAACTAAACTTGGGTGAACATATATTATCCCAAGGTGAGACCTAGGCTAATTAAAAGGTTAAATTTAAATTAAACTAGGTTAAAGTCAAACTAAAATTAAATTAATAAGGTTAAACCTTAACTACTTAAACTTAAACTTAAGTTAAAACACGATTAATTACAAAAAAAAAAACTAAGCAAGGTTAAATGTAAATTTAACCTAGCCTAACCAAGGTTAAATAAAGAGTAATCAACGTTAAACCTAGGTTCACCTTGACTAAACCTAGGCCAAACCTAAACTAAATGGAATTTAACTTCAACTAAACTTTGGTTAAACTTAAATTAAGTTAAGTTAAACCTAGGTTAAACTTAAATTAAGTTAAGTTAAACCTAGGTTAAACCTCAATTAAATCCAAGTTAAACCTTGCTTAAACTCTAACTAAACCTAAGTTAAACTTAAATTAAATGGAAATTAACCTAAATTAAACCTCAATTAAATTTAGGTTAAACCTAAGCTAAATCTAAGTTAAACTTTGAATAAACTTAAGTTAGAAATAAACTAAATGGAAACTAATTATAGTTAAACCTAAGCTAAACCTTGGTTAAATTTCTAAACCTAAGCTTAACCTAAATGAAATATAGATTAAACTTGAATTAAACCTCAACCAACTTTGGTTAAACCTTGACCAACATTAATTAAACCTAAATTAAACATAAATTAAATAAAAATTAAACAATGTTAAACCTAGATTAAACTTAGGCTAACCAAGGTTGAACTTAAGTTAATTTAAGTTAAAATACATTGAACTTTAGCTAAACTTAGGCTAACCAAAGCTAAACATAGGTTAAATTTAGGGTAATCAAAGTTAAATTTAAGTTAACTTTGGCTAAACCAAGGGCAAACCTAAGTTAACCTTAAATAAATGTAAGTTAATCTTAATGTAACCAATGTTCAACCTAAGTTGAATTTAAACTAACAAACATTAAACCTAGGCTTCATTTAGGTTAAATATAGGTTAAATTAGGCTAACCAAAGCAAACCTAAATTAACCAAGCTAAAGATTAAGTTAGCCGTAGCTAATACATTATGAATGAAATTAATATGGGCTTGAAAATATGTTTGTCACTTTATGTATTGGCTCAAACTTGTGTTTTATCATTATGAATAATGTGTGTTTAATCTTTGAGTCCAAAATTAGTAGGTGATATTCAATTTCATTTCAAATTGAAATATTGCTCAAGATAAATAAATAAATCATTTAATTAAAAAAATTCACACTACATGTGAAACTTAATGTTGTGATACAAATTAGAATTCTGATGTTTAAGGTCTTATCACAATGGAAAAAAAAATCATTTCACATGTGAAACTCATGTTGTGACATAAATAATATTATGACATTTATGGTTTCATATAATGAAGTCTCCCAAAAAACCTTAATTTTCATGGATGAAAAATGTGTCATATTGGTAACAAAAACAACTTTTTATGCATGAATGGATACACATATGTAATGATGTTAATATAATAATGGACAAGAAGTGAAAAAAACCAGTAGATATTTCATGCAAATGTGTTATACTGGTAACAAAAACAACTTGTTATTTATGGTTAGGTACAAATATGTAATGACAAATTAACAATGGATAAGAGGTGAAAAATGTCACTAAAACATTTTGTGGGTTATGAACGAGGCATTTGATTAGTTTTTTGAATTATTAAAAAAATTGGGATAACAATTTGTATGTTAGTCACGAATTATGTTAATTGAATCACATAATGAACATTGTGAGACTATTAATTTATCTTTAACAACTAATGCAAAGTTTTACTATTTGCAAAAAACACTCTATATTGGTCAAATTATAATAAAATTAGACATTAGTTACATGGGGTAGTAGTGAAAAAGGGCAAGATCTATTATTGTGGATGGAGTTTTAACACCAAACAATCCTATCTCACCATGGTTTCTAGTCATCCGAATACACCATTTGATAGGAATTTTTTGCAATTCTTGAGGTCAAAAAACATCTTCCATCAAACAACAATGAGATTTATTTGACATTGATTGTAACAAATGATCGTGAATGGGTGAAAGCACAATGGGGACACAATTCAACAAGCTTTATCATGTGGTTGTGGCGGGGCACCACACTACCACAACAACATAAATTTGATAAACCAATTGACAACTTTGTTTTTATATGGTCAATTTACAAGTGCATGATGGAAATGTTTTTATAAATATGCTTATAAAGTTATTATTTTCTTCTTCAAACAAATTTCAATGCTAGCAAACTTCTTTCTCCTTTGGAATGGGTGAACAATTAGTTAAACCTTTTTTTAAACTTTAATTTCCAATGGGTTTATGAATTACTTATTTTTTTCTTCCAATTTTTTTCTTTTTTGCAATGGGTGTGCATTTTTTATTTTTTATTTTTCCCTCCAACCTCTTTCTCCTTTAAAATGAGGACAAATTTTTTTCTTCTTTCCCTTCAACCTCCCTCTTCTTTGGAATGATTGAATAGGTAAGTGTTTTTTTTCCTCTATCCACATTTTCATTCAAAGTGGATGGAATTTTTAAAAAATTTATTCCAACCTTCATATATTCTTTTTTTTAAAGGTGAAAATTTTTATATAATAAAAAACATCGTCTCCTGTAGAAAGGTTGGACAATTATGTTTTTCTCTTTCAAAAACCATGAATTATCAATTTTAAAATTGATAGACAATCCTTCATGTCACAATCAAATAACAATGCCTTCTTTATAAAATTTTGTGCAAACTTAAATGTTTTGGGTTTAAACATCAAAGATTTAACAATGTGATGTGAATGAATTCCCTTTATTAAAAGGCTAATGTTAATAGGTAAAATTCTCTAAACTGAATAGTCCCATAGGCCTCTTAGTGACTACTAAATACTAGTGGTAGACTTGCCATCCCTTACGGAAGGGTGAAGTTAGTGGGATTAGGTAGCTCAAGTTAGTGAATGGAATTGGGGGTAATTCACTTAATCATCTAGGAGATTTCTAAGAAAGGATTAGGATAAGGGCTTTATTTTCTAAGGGTCAATGTGGGCCTTGTGTGTGGTATGTGGGGAAGGAGGATAGAGGAAGGAGGAGGAGGAGGAGGAGGAGAAAGATTAAAATTTTTGGGGAAATGGAAAACTTTCACTTGGAATGTGGAAGAGAGGAATGGAAAAAGAAGTATGTACTTTGTGTGTGATTCTAATGGAAACTGGTTTAAGGATTTGAGTTTCTTATGTTACATTGATGTTTTATTAAGTGTGGAAAGTAAATTTATTTTAGTGATAAAAGTAAAATGCTGCCTTTAGTTAGTATCTCTACATTTCTTCTAGGACAAAGAGTAAAGGGGCTAACTCCTAGGTAGTTTCTAGAACCCTAAGTTGCTAGATATCATAGGAGGGTAATAGCCAATCCATGGTGGTGGAAATCAAGGGGTAATAGGCCATTAAGTTACCTCGTGCATGCTGGAAAACATTGCGGTAAATAATAAGCAAGAATTAAGTGGGGCACGACAATGGGTTGTAAATGAAAAGGTCCAAAGGAAGGACATCAAAGGATGTAAGTGGTAGGTAAAGCCATTAGAGAACTTGCATGCATGTGGAAGGAAAGGACAATAATGTTAAAAAGATCTATAGACCCCCTAAACAATATTGAAGAGACATTGAAGGTAGAGTTGTTTTGGTGATAAAAGTAAGATGTTTCCGTTAACTAATATCTTTGCATTTCTTCTAAGAACGAAAATAAGTGGGTTGAGTCCTATGTAGTCTCTAAAGCCTTAAACTACTAGTTGCCACAAGACGGTAACAGCCAATCCATGGTGGTGGAAATCAGCAGGTAATAGGCCATCAAATTACTTCTTACTTGTTAAAAGGCACTGCGATAAGTAATAGGTAGGAACTACGTGAGGTGGGTAAGTTTACAATATAATGAACCACTACAAGTGTAACCACTGCTGAATAACACACTTGTCAATTTTTAACTTCACTTAGGATTATTTTTTTCATATAATCTACATAATGTGATGAAATATACATTCAATAATGACATATAAAAATATGAGTCAATTATATCAACATGTGAGGATGAAAAATGACTAATTAAACACTTGTAACCAGTCATGAGGTCCTAAGTAAGTCACACAAAAATGATCAAAATTAATCTAGATTTGTTTGGAAAATTTTCATATTCATGTAGATTGAATAATGATTAGACTATACATGGTTTTGGATCATCATTGGAATTGATATATACATAAATCATAAATTTCAAAATTTACAATTTTTTTTCCAATAACTCTTAGATAAATATAAATATAAGTTGTAAAATTCAAAGAAACTAAATTTTATCATAAAAATATATTATACAAGTTAAATATGTGATTAAACCATAAAGTTTGTGTAATGGTTGCATGCCATTTCAATTTCCAATTTCAAGTCTTTGTCTTTTTAAAAGGAACAAAATAGTTGGGTGTGGCTCATTATACTATGGACTTGCCTGAGTACAACAATGAGTTGCAAATGAAAGGGTTTAAAAGAAGGATGTTGAAGGCTATAGGTGGCAAGCAAAACCACCAAAGAATTTGCAAGCATGTGGAAGGAAGGGATAGTAACATTAGAAAGGTCTACATACCCCTTAGGTAGTATCGGGGGACGTTGAAAGTACTATAGACCCAATGAAAGTAATTAATTTTAAGTTCTTTTTCTTTCTCATCTTGGCTTCTCTGTGTTTTACCCTCTACTCCCTAGATTAGAAAACATATATAAAGGTAGGTTTGGTCATAGACATCAAACCCTTACCTTCCCCATTTCCACTTGTATGACCTCTTACTTACTACTTGAGTAATTGTACTAAAGTAAGAAAAAGAAAATAATTTTGTACGTGAAGTAATAAGGTGTCAACCTTAGCCCTTGGTCTTACCCTTTCAAGGAAGGTAATGATTGGGGGCTACAATTTCACCCCTACACATATAATTACATATTTATTTCCTTGTAATTTTAGATATCATAATACCTAAGTTGGTTCGACAACTAAGTAATTAACAATTATTTATTTTGTGTCATATTTGACATTAAAAATATTATTAATTTACAGTTTAGGGTTATACTAATGAAATTATTATGCTTAAGAACTTCATTCATATTTTGGCATGGCAAGCACACATTTTTCAAAACTTTCAGCATTTCCAAAAAGTAACGAATTAGTGTTTAACCATCATGAGTAATACAATATGTAGGTATGTATTCGAGTGCTAAAGTTTGTGTTTTCCATAAAAAAATTTCTCCCAACTTTTAAAATATGTTTGAAATAACCAACTATGTGAAAAAAGCTTATTTCAATTTGGGGAAAAAAAGGAAATTTTTATTTTGACAAGATTTGAAGTTTGTGGATATGATAAATGTCAAACTCCAACCTTTTGGCTCCCTTGTTATGTTGCTTACCACTTCCTATTGTACTAACCCCCAACTTGGCCACACACATTTTTAAAATAATCAACAAATAAAAGTACCTAGATGTTGAAATCTATTTATTAAAATTTTCCTTTTGTCATTCTCATCCACAAGAGTGTTACAAAATTAAAACAACACATATTGTTATTTTATAAAGTTAAAGACAATATTTATCAATCTTTGATAATATGTGAACATCAAAATCAAACTTCAAGATGTTTTTAAAACTTTTGATGCATTCATTGAAGGGTAATTTTTTATGAGAAGGTAATACATGCCTTATTATGTTGGCAATGGGTCAAGAGTGGATACTAATGTTGGGTGGGTATTAAAATTAGGGTGAAAACTTGATATCAAGGTTTCAAATTGGTTATCACCATGAAAACAATCGGGTATTAAATCCAAAGATACCCTCCTTGATATCCACCTTGACAATTCTTTGGTGGATGAAAATAGACAACTTGAAAATTGGGTGGGGTGATACCCACCATATTTTTGAAACTTGGGTATAGTAAAATGTGGATGCCCAAGTCTTTAGGTTAGGGGTATAAGGTCTAGGTCTAGAACATTGGGTTTAGGTTTAAAGTGACACTTAATTAACGTGTAATAGTTATTTCATGGAGAGTTTCATGATCTCCATGAGAATAAAAAGGCACATCCAAAATCTTGGGTCCATTTTGCTCTTGTTCTCTTGCTCTTTGTTTTTCTTTAACTTGAACTCTCTTGGTATTTGTTTCTATGTAGGTCAAAACTTTATTTATTTTGATTTTTTTTTCATTATTGCATTTTTTTTGTCCCTTGCTCTATATTTCTCACAATTAGTTCTTGACATTCTAGTTTTGTTCCTAATGTTCTATTATTTATTCCTACACCTTACACTCTATTCCTTGTGATCTATTCTTGATCCTTGCCATTTATTTTGGCTTTTCTTGCTTTGTTCCTCATGATGCTCTATTCAAATTTTTTCCAATTTGTTTCAATTCTTAAGGTAATTGTTTTATGACTTTTTGCACTTTGCTCATGTTCATCACGCTTTATTCCTTTTGATAGTACTTCATATCCACTTATTGCTTTCTTAGAAGTCAAGGGAGCTTTTCAAACAAACTTTAGTCAAATGCCAAGTTTTTATTTTCTAATAACCCCCTTTCAAGTGTTCATCGTTTGTTTGCTTTGTTTGTGTTTTTCTCCTTATTTTCTTTATGTTTGTTTTGGTTTTTATGTTTGTTTGTTTCCACTTATGTGTTTTTCTTTTTGTGTCAATATTGTTTATGTTTGTGAATGTGAGAAAAATGTTCATGATTATTGAATTATGTTTCATGTTTTTGTTTGTGATTTTTTATATTTTCTTTATAAAATTTTGACTTATGGAAACTCATAAATAATTATTTAATTTTTTTGTGGAGGATTTACAACCTCCCTAACTTATATAAAATTTTGCATTGCATTTCATTTTAATTGTACATTTGCACATGTATTACTTCATTGCATTATGAAGAAAGTAGAAAGTAGTAAGTTTTTCAATTTTTTTCATATATATTCTATTTTGTAAATGTTTGCAATTTTTGGTTTTTCTAGGATCTAATTCTTAAAAGATTAAATGTGAAAGCATAAACAACTAAAACATATTTAATAAAACAATAGACAAATAATCTTCTACAAACTACAATTCAACAATTCTTAAATTACCTTGAATAAGTGAGCAAAAACTGAAATTTGTGTTGACTTCTCCACATTGCTTGATAACAAAACTTTGTGAATATGGAATATTTGAATGAAAATGAAAATATGTTAAAATGCATTAAATTGGGCTTTTTGTGTAAACAATATGCTTCAAGCTATCCACTACAAATACTCCAATAATGGGTTGTATAATTTTTTGTAGCAATAAAGTGAAATTTCCATTTAACCCAATAATGAAATCAAGGAAATGAATAATTTCTTATTTAAAAAATTAATGGGATAATGACCTTAAAAATTTACTATAATGTTTTGCTAAATTTATCATAATCTTTTAAAAAAATTCTACTAGTTTTGATTTATGGATGTCTAAGGGGCACATGTTTTTGCCCATGTTGTTAATTTCTCTTGGGGCTAATTAACAATTTAAACATATCACAATTGGATTATCCAAAGTGATATAAACCATGGGTCAAACATTGGCAAGAATTTTGATAGATCTATCGGATCACTATAATTTAGATTTAAAAAAATTGTATATGCGAAAGACAAAGGGTCAAACCCTAAATGTTATGACTACATCATTAAAATCTATTGTGAAGTTTTGAGTTTGGAGGAGATTTTTCAAGGGACATGTTTAGGACTTTTTTTTTTTGTAAGGCATGTTAATATTCAACAATATATGAAAAAAAAATGCAAACATTTAAGATATGATTCTATAAAGTCTGCACATGAAAAATTGCATAATTCGCCTTTAAAAAAAGTTTGGCAAGGGTAGAATGGAGTGGAATAAGGTGTGTGTTGATTTTTGGTTTATGACCAAGAAAATTTTAAAATTCCAACAAAGGGAAAATAGTTTTCAACCTCAACCATTTTCCAAGTTTTTAGTTATTAGAAAATTTAAGTTTTAATACTTTCATATTCTGAATATATCGCCAAATTTGGCTAATTGACTGGGCACGGTACCGCGTAGCCGCGGCGACCTAAGGTCCGGGTTCCGGTTGAGTCTTCTACGGCATCGCGACGGCGGCGTGGCGACAGTAGCAGCAAGCGGTCTCGCGCGGCGTGCATCGGTTGTCGTGCGCGTCGTGTTGTGCTCGCGCAGCGCAGCAAACTGCGGAGAAGGAAGGCGCTCGCTCCGACGGCGGCAACTTACTTCCTCTCCGCCCCTTCTCGTGGTTACAGACTCCGTAGTAGGAAAGCAGAGAGGACCGAAGGACTAGAGGGAAAGAAGAGCATTTGTGCAACTTAAACTTGTAAATATGTTTTGCAAATAAACTTTCGAACAAAATGATTATATTTTAGGAAGCATTGCAATTTCATGAAGTATTGCATGAGTTATTATTGGTCATGTGTCATCTTTTCGATCATTACGCATCTCTCAAATCATTGTTGATTGTCATTTTTCTAATTGTGACCACTTGTGTGTCGCACCAATCTTGTGGGCATTTGGTATTTAGCAATGCATACATTTTGTTTGCCATAACCATGAGCTTGAAACTTTAAGGAAGAAGTTGCACTTCCACCTTCCAATAGAAAATGTGATGGAAAATTATTCAAAGAGTTAGTGCAAGTTGGTTTTTTCCTTGCTTCTACTATCAAAACGAAAGGATTTTTTTTGGATTGTCTCATAAACTTTGGTGTATGAAAAAAGAAAACCTTGTAATATGGATTTGTTGATGTTAAAACCCTAGAATTAAAAAATCTTCATCTAATGTCTTCATTCATTGGCCATGAATAAGGTGTGATTAATGTTGAGGGGGTATGAAAGAAGATCATTATTTCTAATGTTTTAGAAATGTGATTGCCATTTACATCCATTAGCAAAATCTAAAAGTGATTTTGTAGATTGGGGAAACAACGATCGGGATTACAATTTGGATATTTTTGAAATGATTGCTAACACAATTGAACCAAGCAAGGAGTTTGTTAGCAAAAAGTTATTGATTTTAAAACTATATCAAATGGATGTGCATTTTGAAGGACATCAAATGTACTTTACAATTGTGGGGGGAAGATAAGCCTATATTTCCTATCATTGGTTTTCTTCCTTGTTAAGTCCTAAGCATTATGGAATTACATATTGAAATGGATTTTTTCCCTTTTAGTTGGAATACTTGTGAATTTAAAGAGATGTATCTTGCAATGAATAACTTAGAAAAGTTAGTAATTGTGAATAAAAAATGGCATAATGATTATAGGGACATTGGTTGTAATTCTCATTTTAACTTAATGATTGAAACAAAAAGTGGACAAACAAAGAAGAAAAACTATAATACATTGAAGATTCATTTGAATGGGAAGAAGTTATGGAAATATGTTTGGATTTTTTTGGGGAATTTTGAGCAAAATTTTCAATAACTACTAATTCATTTTATTAATAAAAAAATATTTTCTTGAATTTACTATATCTTTTGAAAGAAAAAATAAATCTACTAATATAAATTTTTTTTGAATTATGAATACAAATACTTGATTGCAAGTAAATTTTTAGAAAATTGTCTTTCAGATAACCAACTTAATTTTTAAAAAAAAAACCTTAATCAAGTATTTGAAAATTGAAAAAAATGATAGGTTGATCATCACATTTTACAATAAGAACTAAACCTGCACTACTACAAAATGTGGTTGTAGTTCATTAATCCCCATTCACTAGATAGTGAATTCATTGCATCCCCACTAGGTCTCATTCATTGTGACTAGTGAATTCATTCAAAATCTAATGAAATCATTTGGCTTATAAAGACACCTTTGGTTGCAGTGTTGGTTATTCTCACAAAAGTTGAAAATAACAACTTTGGTCATGACAACTAATGTTGGATGATTGTAAAAAATAAGAACAACCCCCATTGGTTATCACGGTGGTTCTTGGGGGTTATTGGGTATGGTTGTCAAAAATTTAAAAAAACTTAGTTTTAATATATATATTTTGTCATGGTCTTCAAAATTTTGAAAATGTCAAATAATTACATATAAAAATTGTTGGTTTTTTCATGGATGTAAATTAAAGCACCACCAATTTTTTTTCTTTGTATTTTGCATACCTTCATTAGCCCTAAGGTTGTTAGTTTTGATGTTAACCTCTCAAGGCAACTTCCACTAGCATGTTAAGAGAACTTCCAACTGGAGGAAGTTAATTTCAAAAATTTGTTACACATACCATTTTGGTATGCCCAAAAAATGGTACATGTCCAATAGTAATGGAGATTCAACCCATTTAACAATTCCAAAAAATTTCAAGCCTTTAAATCACTATTATTATTGTTATGTCAAGGCTAAATGACATTCAAGATAAAATGTTGATCTAACAAATGCTTCCAAATCCTTTACACCCTTAGTAAAAATTCAAATTTGATGGGCCATTTTCATTCGGGGATGACCTACACTTGGTAAACAACAAAAGCATATATGGACAATGTCGATGATGAAAAAAGATGGGGAATGACAAAAAGACAAGAATGCCAACAAGGAAAACCAAAATGACAATGAACCATAATGAGGTGTTGAAAAACATGTTTGAAATGTTAGGGGTGTTAGGTTGGACATGATTTTTTTCTTTTGGAACAAGGGGGGGGGGTATTGTGATGTTAAAAGTTGAAGGCACATTGCTCGGAACTAGTACATGAGGGATGTTGTGAGCACCAGGCTTGAAAATATTTTGTATTTTATAATTTTTTTGATCTAAAGGTTGTATGAAAACATGATAAGAAAAACATTGAGAAACATTGGAAAGGCTCCAAAAAAATTTCTTTTGACACAACAAGGAACATGACAAAAAAAAGACGTCATTCATGGGTGTTAAGAATGTTAATGTTTTAGTAGGTGAAAATTAAATTATATATTTAAAAATCAATAAAAGTGAAAAATGATTTCATGGAAAAATATTTAATTGTATTGAATTACCAATGTTTGATAAATAATAATTTTTTAGATAATTTATTTTAAATAAATTTGAAATACATTAACATATAGACCTTATGTCAATTGATGATCATCATTGGTAGTGCAAAGCCCAATTTCTTATTAAGTTTTAACTTATGTTGATTAAAAGTGGGGCCGACTTATTTGGTCCTTTGTAAGGACTTTGTGCAGAATTGGGATAGGGAGGTGCTGATTTCACCACACTACTTCCAGGCATTCGTTACTATAAACACTCGGAAACCGACTCGATGTGACCGACTTTGTCAGGCGAGTAAGTGCCTACCCAAAATGGGCCTTTTTTTCCTCCCCGCCCCACCCCTTCACTCTCTCGGAAAGCCCAAAACTTTGATTAAAAGAGTGACAAGTACTTTAACATTAAGCACCCAACAGATGGATTTTTGTAGTGCCATTGGAGGCCGACTTCTTCTTTGTGCACGAAATTTTAATTTTTCCGCGTTGAAGGTCTGGCATTTTGAAAAGCATGATGTGTGCTTCTACGGCCGACAGATTGATTTTTGTAGTGCCGTTGGAGGCCGACTTCTTCGGCCGACTTCTTCTTTGTGCACGAAATTTAATTTTTCCGCGTTGAAGGTCTGGCATTTTGAAAAGCATGATGCGTGCTTCTAGGGGTGTCTCAATTTCATTATTACGCTAAGTCAATGGAAAATTATTCTGAAAATTTGAGACACATAAAAGAGAAATTGTGGGAGGGGGTCAATTTTCTGTTGTAGCCAAAGTGACAAATGATCCACACATGTACCCAAATTTGACATTTGTAGAAATTTGTTGATTTTTTCCTTAAATTTAGGTCAAATTATGGCTTTTGAAAATCTCAAAAAGCACATGATTTTTTGCAATTTTAATTTTTTTAAATTAAAAATTAAAAAATTAAAAAAAATATATATACATAGCGAGGTGAGACATTTTTTTTAAAAAAAATTGTAAAAAAAATAAAAATAAAGCTGGAGCTTCATGATGAGACTCTTTTCATCAAAAGTTGAAGAGAGATGGGGGTGAGAAAAGAGCCTTGAGAGGTGTGTGGGGGCAAAAAAAAAAAAAAATCTTCACACTTGACCGCGAATTGGGGAAGAAAAAAACACAAGGGCGGCAGGTGTGGTGTGCTTGTTGTTTACTACTTGAGCGAATTTGGGAAGGGGGAAAAAAAAAAAAAAAAAAAAAACCCCTAAAGGGTTAATTTTTTTTAAAAATAACCCTTTTTTTTTCTATTTTTTCTTAGTTTTTTTTTTTTTTAAAA
>Ga0116231_10009262_pt1 | contig 16712 bp, 12 predicted proteins | sample S1TSphgellanicum_2_FD_89695 | JGI IMG/M metagenome (GOLD analysis project Ga0116231, IMG submission 89695) | Host-associated microbial communities from peat moss isolated from Minnesota, USA - S1T2_Fd - Sphagnum magellanicum MG | ecosystem: Host-associated > Plants > Peat moss > Unclassified...
GAACTTTCCTATTTTAACATATGCTGGTTTGAACTTGTCACTAATGGGCAGAGTCATTATGCAATGAGTTGCCTGTTAAGATGGTAGTACCTTGGTGAGCGAAGCCCTAAATACCCCCTAACGTGCTATGTCCGGCACTGTTTCAGCGTCACTGCCGCACCACCTGACCCCACTTTCACGCCTTCCACGTCCAAAACAGGCCTCGCCATTGGACCCCACGCTTTCGATGCCATGTCATTCGGTGACCCCACCTACACCTTCTCCATGTTATCAGACGGACCCACTAGTTTCTGTCCTCTGTCCACCCATGCAGACCATCGTCGACACTCATTTCACGGTCGTTGTCGAACTTCCTTAGTTGGTCGTTGTCGACTGCAACACCATTGACAATATCTGCAGCATCATCTACATTTTACAGAACAAGGTATGTGTTCTACAAAAAATGGCGCTTGTAGATCATGTTTGAAATTTCCCTTTTCTTAGATGCAGAAGGATAAGCTACATAGTGCATCTCATGAGCAAAATATGAACATTTAGGGTTGAGTTGCAATAGTTTCATCACGTATTTTCAGTATTGCGAATGTTGCATTGACTAATGAAGTGACGAGTTTAACAAATTCAGTACTAAAGCACACAATTAGCTTGTGTTGCATTATTAAGTTTCACCAATCATGGAGGGAGCTCTTCTTGAAGAGACCACGCAATCTGTAGCTAAAAGCTTTGTTGAACAACATCGCTCAGTGCCTTCCGAAATAATTGCAAACTTCGCACAAATTGAGTTGAATATCACAGTTGTGAACAACGCCCACACCATTGAATCCATCACATTGGGGACTAAGGACATCCTGAAGCTTGACGACCTTGAAGTCAATGATGGCAACAAACAAAGAAGGAAAGCGCAACTCTTTGCTTTAAAAGGTTTTGCTGATAATTATTCAAGAAGACCTCTACATGATTCGCCTCCTTGGTCAACATAAATACAAGGACAGCAAAGTTGTAAAGTTGGCAGCAACAGGATGGCTAAAAAAGGTGAGTCTCGTAATTAATTATTTTTTTTCCTTTCATTGTGTGTGCTAGAATGTAGTCACTTGGAGCTGTTGTTTCATTGTTGGGAAAATCCAAGTACATAGCATATTTTAAAACCCTAATTCACTAACAATCCATCTAGAATTTGGAAATATTGGGTGACCTAGAATCAATGGGTGCTTGATTTCTCTCTTGTTTAGTACATGTTTTTGATGTCCTTTTCGTGTAAGTTGTGTTGTAAACTTTTGATTGTCATGTCTAGAATAAGTGATGAATGAAATGTTTGGTTTTGAATTATGGAGCACGAATAGTAGCTATTATCTGTTGCTATATTTTTTTTTATAGGTTAAGTGAGTTTAAATCTGGCCTCACTTTCACACAAGTCGATCAGAGCATTACTCGAGGACACGATGACTTTAATCAAATTAATTTATGACACGATCTGTATGGAAAGGCCCTTTTGTAGATGCTTGCTTATTCAAGTAGAAAAAGATCAAGTGGAAAATTTGGTCATGTAGATCTTGTATTTTGCTTCAATTTGTTGGTTGCTATGCACAAATTTATAACATAAAAGGTTATGTTGGTTTAAAGAATACTGAAGAAATGGTTGGTCATAAATTTGGAGAGTTTGCTTTGACACGAAAACCCTATTCCTCTAGGAAGAAAGCTTCACCCTCAAAGACCAAAATAAAACCAAAAGAAAAGGTACGATAGTAAGTTATGGCGCAAAAAGTAAATCCAATTTCAGTTTTATTCAAACTAAATCATAGTTCAAATTCAAGTTGGTTTAGTGATTATTATTATGGAAATTTATTTATTTTTATTCATAAAGGTAGATGATACTTCCTACCAAAATTCATAACTGTAGCAATAAAACCATTCATGGGCTTTTCTCAAACATGCCTAAGCATACTAGGTTAAATTATGTTGTCAATATTATTGTTGATTTCAGTAGAATCCAAGTTGAAGTTCAATTTTCAGCATAGTAGAACTTTGTCTACAGTTTAGGACTTTGGTGTTTTGCTTTTAGTACAAGAGGAACTCAATGTAGGTAACAGCTTTTTATGACTTTTTTTTCATTTTGTGTTTTAACAAAATTTCTTAGTTGCATTTTGCATGTTTAGTCTATATTTTTGTATGCATTTTAATTTGTTTTGCCATTGCCTCCAATCCTTCAGTCAACTAAGGTTGAGTAAAAGGAGCATCAAGATTATTATTGATATTAGGTTCAAGTTCCACATAATCCCTTTAAAATCCTAGAAGGTACCTACTTTCCTGCCCCTTGTCTACAATTTTTATTACAGTTGAATCTTTTGCACTTGTTGTTGAAGTTGAATATTTTGTCATTATAACAATGTTGTGGGTACCAATCCAATTTCCCTTCAAAATAGTAATTGTAATAACTATTGTTGTTGCGGTAACAGTCCATTGTGCCCATGATCCTTTTAGTTGATAATGAAGAGCTAATCTCTATAAGAATAAACAAATAAGTGCATGCAAAACACAACCCAGTTGCAAGTTTTAAAATTTTGAAACAAAAAGTTTGGAATTGCGTTTTAGTAGTTATGTGGGTATTGAGATGCATTGTACCTATGATGAGATTTGTGTCTCATTGCTTCCTGTTTCAATGTTGTGTTATTGTAACTATAAACATGATGGTTGTTTTGTTGAGTTTTGCCCTAAGGTATAGTGTGTGTTGTTGTGTCAAAAAACATGGTTGATGTAGTGGGAAATGATAGCCAGTCATCTTGCCATTGCAAGTATTTGGAGGTCCACAAAGGAAGAGCATGATTTACAAGTCCATAATGCAACAAAGTAAACATCATTATGTCACCTTGTACTTTGAAAACAAGTATGAGCAATTAGCCTTGGAAGCATATTTTGACATTCGATGCGTTGATGTGCTTATAGGTAATAGGCCATCATTTGAATGCAAGTTCTGCGGTAATCTATTCAAAGACAAAAATACTTTGTCTTACCACTAAATGATGAATTTGTGCCCTGATTACACGAGCGATGAATTGCTCAAAATGTATCCAACGATGACAAAAGCTAAGCTTAAGGAGTTCAATAAGTTAAGGGAGAAGTTTGGGAAAACATTCCCAAACTGAGGCAAATGAACAATTGATGATGTGGCAGAACAAACCACAAAAAGGGCTACACCACCAAAACCACAAAAGCAACCATTTGGTATGCTGCCTCCAAGACCCATACATCCAAAGGAAAAAAAGGTATATGAACTATGTAGTGATGAAGGTTTCTCGTCAAGTCGTAGTGTGAAAGTAGGTACAATTTTTCATCTCTCTTACATTTTATTTCTTGGCTGCAAGTTGACATTTGCAATGACAAGTATTGGCATGTTTTTTTTCTAACATTGGTATTTTGGAGCTTTCCAAGGTTTGCTGCAAACAAGCAAGGAACAAAAAATAATGTACCTGCAAGGTAATCATTAGAACATGCAAAACCCAGTAAATTATATATTAGGCAAAACAAAACAACACCCCCCCCTTGTCATTATTCCCATCTAGGTTTATGCCACCAAAAAATACAACACATTTCACAAGAGCTAATGTAGAAGCAAAGGTGAAAGCAATTGTAAAAAGTTTCACAATTGAAAGCTCTTGTGAACTGCCTCCTCCCTTGGTAGAAGTGAAAATCAATGGACTTTATGTTCTTCTATCAAAAACATACATTGTGATGGATAGGAAGATCTTGGAAAAAATTGAATAGACTGTTATGGCACTTTTGATGAAAATGGAAACAAAAGCTGCTTTGGGCAACATGCTAATTTTTGCATTTGGCCAGCAATACCTTTATCTACCTGTAAGTATTATAAGGTTTACAATATTTTGTTTTCTTTGGTTCTTACTTTTAGACAATATTTTCTTACCTTTTTCTTTTTCCATGCTGATTGGTGGAGGGATTAAAAGGACAAGGCACATTAGTGACATTGTTAAACAATCCATCATTTCCAATTGCTAAATGGTTTGAATCCTTAATGTGAAAGGGGTTTCATCCTACTTTAGTAACTTGAGATCCAAAGGGGCATCTTCAAGATAAAAGAACACCAATTTCAAGTTTTCCAAAACCCACATTCTCACACTAATTGGATCCTTAGGATGTTTTTTCCATTATTCATCAGCCTTCTTTTTAGTTAGGTTTCTAACATCTGATGGTAGGAAAAATGTGTCACAAGTGGCAGGTTCATTTTGTTGTGTTTGTTCCTTAACATATGATTTATGATGTGTCATGACTTGCGCAAGGGACAACCTTTGCTTTAGAAGCTACATGAGGTGTGTTTTCATGGCATCGGATAATTGTGAACCCAATGGATGTTGATATTTAATCACATTTGTCCCATGGCAAACCACTCCTTTGTTTGTGTATTCTACATGGAGATAAATCAATTAACATAAGCTATGGTCCAAATACGGTTGTTTTGCAATGAAAGACCTTTGACGCTTGCACTTAATTGACATCCCAAACATCATCTTCCCTATCCTTGTGCTTTGCCTTGACAACCAAATGGATTCAGGGATCTCTATCAACGGTTTCTTTCCCTTTTGTCTCGTGGATGCATCATTGACCTTCTTTCATTTTCGTTTTTTGTTGCATATGTAATAAAAGCTTCTACATGTCCTCTGGAAGAACATGGGTTTTGCCTTCTAGTTTGAAGTTATAAGAAAACCTACAAACATAACAATGGTTATGGGAATGAAAATTGCCATGGACATTCTTCAAATTATGAAATTACCATCAAATTCATCATATTGTGATATTTAAAAAGAACATTAGATAGAAATGAAGACATTACATGCCTCAATACATTGAGCATTCATAAAATGTTAACATTGGAATGGAATGGATGAACTGTGCATTTTATAATCTACACCTATAAACAAGAGTAAGAAAATTTGTTCTTGGGTGTGTCAACATGCTTGGGGCAAATGACCTAATGTGGTCTTTTGTTCTTGTAAACTTGCAAGGGAAATTTGGATTGTTCTGTTCCCTTTCAACAAAATCCTCTGGTCAATTCCATGGTATCACTACAATTTCAGCTTCCCTATACAAACCATGGCCACTTGTGAAATGTGGAACCACATGATATCATTTTTTTTAAAAGGTCCAAGAGGAGGATCTTGAATTGTGGCTTTCAATTTTTGGAGAAGGTCCCTTTCCCTTGAAGGAACAACATATTCTTGGACATTTTATGTGATTGTTGGATCATCCATTAATACATTATACTTTGGGTTTGACATTATTTTGAGGATCCCAAGACCATCCAAGTTAATAATGGAATTTGGGTTTTTAACCCTGTTTTCTAGTCCTGCATCATCCAGCACCATTGTGTAGCTCGGGCTTGCCATGGATTAAATTCAAACCAAAACTTCTTATGAATGTGAGTATCATAAAATGAAATTGATACTTGTTTAAACTACATAAACCTTAATTGGAAATATGGTGTGCATATGGTACTAATGTTTGCAATTTTATGCAAGTTATTTCGAAAAAAAACATTGTCTAAATGTTGAAACTTGAACATAGAAGGAAAGATCTTCTAGAAGAAGTAGTTTGAATTTTGGCAAGTGGTTTGCAGAACGCAATGTAATAGAAAACAATTACAATGTCAGGAATTTAGGGACAAATGCAACTCAGATTACATTCACATTGTAAGCAACTGGTCAATAGTGGTTTTTTCTACTTCATTTTCAACTATTTTGAAGATACATTTTTCCAGTAGAACTCATACATATGCAAAATGACAATAGATCTGAAAAATAGAAGTCTTTACAAAACACATTGACCTTTTCCAAAGCTTAAGTATGTCGACCTTAATTGATGAACTATGAAATAATACATGGAAATATGACAACTTTAATCGAAATGTAATGGACCTTGTAGAATAAATTGAATTTTTGCAAGTATATGGCAAGAAATAGCTTCTTCGATAATAGCGATGGACCTTCCAAAACACCTAAAACTTTTGTAAAGTTCAAAAACACCTACCTGAATTTTGTCTACAGTAAAAGAACAAATTATAATCTTGCAATGCTCAAAAATGCCAAATACAAATGTGTCAAGAGTGAAGCTATTCATTGAGGAACAAACCTAAAATGCGTTGAAAAATAGTGAAAAGTTAATGGTGTAAGGGCTACCACAATTTGTGGTGTTTAATGTGCTATGAAGCTTATCCATCTACATCTAAAATTAGGTAGGTTTCAAACGCCATTTTTAGGTTCAAATTGCAAAGGTTATTGCTTGTGAGATGCATTATGCAATTTATCCTTCTGCATCTAAAAAAAGGGAAATTTCAAACATGATCAATAAGTGCCTTTTTTTGCAGAACACATACCTTGTTATGTAAAATCCAGATCATGTTGCAGATATCATCGATGGTGTTACAAACGACAACAACCGGCGAAGTGAGGTTTGATGATGAACGTGAAATGAATGTTGACGATGGTTTACATGGGTGGATGGAAGATGAAAACTGGTGGGTCTGTTTAATGACATGTAGAAAGTGTAGGTGGGGCCACTAAATGACATGGACATCGAAAGCGTGGGGTTTAGTGACAAGGCATGTTTTGGACGTGGAAGGCGTGAAAGTGGGGTTAGGTGGTGTGACAATGACGTTGAAACAACACCAGACAAAGCTCGTTAGGGGGTATTTAACGCCTTACCCTTGCACTACTAGAAAATATGGGTGCAATTCCCTAGTCCCCATTCACTAGACTAGTGAATTCACTGCTTCTTCACTGGTCCCCATTCACTACAACTAATGAATTCACCCAAAATCCAATGAAATCACTTGGTGTACAAGGACACCTTTTGTTGTAATGTTGGTGACTTCAACACATCTATCTATGAAGTAAGGTAGTTTGTTGGTCTATCCTATAGAGGCATTGTGGGAACACCTTTTCAACCGATATAAGGGTTGGAGAATCAAAAGTTGGATGAATGGATAAGGTCATAGGTTTGCATGTAAGTTTTTTATTAACCCAAGGTAATGGAAGGGCATGTGTAAATTTTGGGTGCAACCATCCAATTGATGGGTTGCTTTGAAATCTACTCATCTATTTGTTGGGTTTTTTTTATCAAAATAGGAATGTTGGGTAACTAGTTTACCCATGTCTCTATATCATTTTTATTCTTTTTGGGTTGGTACTTGCCTTTTTGTATCATGAGGTTTCATATCATTATGAAATTTAAAAGATAATTCATATGAATAATTTTTTAAAAGAAAATTTGTTTGATAAACATACAAATATTTTGTTTCAATTCCTTTAAATCTTATTAGAATGAAATTTGAAAAGATATGCAAAAATTGATTAAGATAAACATGTCAATTTTCAAATAAATATAACATTAAATTTTGAGATATAAAATTTTTAAATTAATTTGATGTTATTTTAAACCTTCAATATAGCTTTGATGAAGATTTAATAACACAAATCGTGATGAGATTAATTTTTAATTGATTTTTTTGGGTATTGTTGTTGTATTTTATGTTATAAAAATTTATTATTTCCCTAAGATAATAGATATGCATGTATGATTTTAACTTTTACCAAGCATGCATGGGGCAAACACAACTAGTTAATAAAGTTGGGTGGCGGTATAATGGGGTTTATAGGTGAAAATTTAGAGAGAACAAAAGGGTTAAAAAAAATTTCCCCCTCTCACATGGGTTTGATTTTTTTATATTATGGGGTTTCAATAGGTATAAGGAGTGGATAATTCAATTAGATTAAAAGAATTATGAGTTGTAAATGGAGCTTTAAGAAAAGGGGACAAGGGGTTAGGATTATTTTTTCTTTTTCAAAAGGATTTTTTTTGGGTGAAGAAAGGAGGATGGGGTAACTCCCCTCTTTTCCAAAGGAGGTTTTTTTTAGGGATTGGGATAGGTGAATTTGTTTTGGGATGGGGACTAACCCAAAGCGTTGTTTCTTGGGTGGCATGGGAGGGAGAAGTTTGGTTGTTTTTCAAGACAAGAAGGTGGGATTTTTTTAATTTTCCAAGGAATTATTTTCTTGGTGGTGTGGGATGGGGTGTTTGGAGAAAGTGGATGGGTATTTTTCTTTTTCTTTTTTTTTAATTTTTAATTTTTTGTGATATGGTGATTTAATGAAGATTTTTTCTTGAGAAAATATCTTTTTTTGGGGAATGGAAAAATTTTCAACACAAAAACTTCATTTAAATTTTTAAGTAAAAGAACTAGATTTTTTTTTTAAAATTGAAAACTTAATACATTTAACCAAAAAAGGAAAAAAAATGAATTTTGACTTTTTTGTGTGTCTAAATCTTTTTATGTACATGGTTAAAAAGTTGACATTTGATAATAATAATAATATATTTAAGTAAAATAAAAATAATGGTTAAATAGTGGAGAAAAGTTAAGATTTATGTATTAATATCTTCCAAATCTAGGTTGTAATATTTCAAGTTCGGGTGTAATAGTGAGGTGAATAATTCAAATTCATATGATGCCAAAGGCATTGATGTTTTTTTCATTATTAGGCCACAATCTAGCCACCAAACTATGGTTCATCAATATCTATGGTTAATGGTAGATATCTACCATAGTCAAAATTACTGAAAACAAACTATAATTTATAAAATGTTAAGGGTATTGATGTTTTGTTCATTATTAGACCATAATTTAACCACCAAACCATGGATATGAACCTTTTATTGTTAAGTTGAAATCAACCATAGTCAAAATTACTTAAAGTCAATATAAAATAAAAAAAGGTTTAGGGTTAGGTTTAGAATTAGGTTTAGGGTTTTAAATTAGGTCTTTTGTCCCATATAAATATAGCATTGTAGGTTTTTTGTCTTTCTTTTTTCACAATAAGAACAATGTGTTTAGTTTAAGTTTTCACACTTTATGGATTGTTTTGTTGACTATTTTGTTACTTCCTTTGCAAATCCATGTTTTGTCATGTGTTTTTGCAACTTTAGTTTTGCCAAGTGCTACTTCATTTGTTTGTTGTCAAATTCATTTTGGTAATTTTTTTTTCATTTTTTTACACAATGGTTGTCATTCCAATGAAGGAAGTTAGATTAGTTGTTGTAGTGTATGATTTGGAATTTAGAATTAGAGATGTTGCATTTGAAGCAAAGGTGTTCAATAGGTTTGGCACCTTTGATTGAAGCAAATAAGAGCATGGAAGATCTAGGCTATGCATATTTGCATTGTGATTTGTTGGACATGGTAGCTCTAATCACAATCACTTTGAGGGTGAAATCACCTTATATAGAATTGCATGAATAACATTTGTAGAAAGGCATGTTTGTGAGGGTGAAATTTTTTGGCATTGAATCAAAATCTAAAAGAGGTTTTGAGAAAGGTGACATGCATGTTGCCATCACAATTGAGTCAACAACCATTGTGTCGTCAATTCCTGCATTCCAAATTAAATTAATTTCAATGTTCTTTCACGTGAATTCCATTACAGAATTCAGAAGTTTTATTTAAAATTGGAGGTCTGCTAACATTGCTTTCATCATCATTGGTGTAAGGGGAATAGGGGATAGCAAAGGTGAAGAAAAATTATTGATTGTAAATGGAAAAGGTGAATTTGACCAAAATGTTCTTGTTTTTTGTAACAATTTCAGAATAAAATACGAACAATTTCTTGAGGCATATAATGGAGGCCATTGTGGAATGGTTTTAATCAAGAATGTGACAACAACAATATCACTATTTGAAGGCACAACATTACATAATTTTCACAAAGGTTGTGGACGAAATTACTTGAGCTCGTTTTCTACAGTTATATAACAAATTATCAAGTGCCCAATCTACATTCAAAGAAGTAAATTCCTATCCTTTCCATTGCATCATTTTTTTTCAAATTTACACATAAAACATCAAACAATCCCTAATGTTCATCTCATGATCAATTATAAAATATATATATTTTTTGTTTTTTTACATTTGATTCGGGTCTCCTTTTCTAAAAGAAAGGAATTTCCTTAGGAAGAAGAAAATTGGGTTGGGCACTTTAATCTCTTTACTACCTAGGTTAAAAAAAAAATAGTGTTCAAATTTAGATTTCAAGGGACAACCTAGTGGCCACCAGGTCATTTTTTTTCTTGCTTGGAGACTTAATAGCCACCAGGTCATTCGACATTGGATTGCGAAGGACAATTTGGTGGCCACCAAATCTCCAAGTGAAGAAAAATAAAAAATAAAGAAAATTTGGTGACCACCATATCATCCTTTGTAATTTAGCATGGAACAACCTAGTGACCACCAAGTTTCCAAGCGAAGAAAAAAAAAGATCTAATGGCTAGTAAATTGTTTGACCTAGTCTACGAAGGATGATCTGATGGCCACCAAATCATCCGTTGTAGTTTAGCAAAGGACAATTTGGTGGCTACCAGGTTTCCAAACGAGGAAGAATGAAAAAAATGATCTAATGGCCACCAAATTATCCCTTGAAATTAAACATGGAATGACTTAGTGGCCACCAAATCTCTAAGAAAGAAAAAAAAAGATTTGGTGGCCACCAAGTCATCCCTCACAATCTAGGTTCAAACATTGTTTTTTTTTTTTTTTTTTCCTTTTTTGCCTAGGTAGGAAGGAGATTTAGGTGCCCAACCTAATTCCCCTCTTCCTTAAAAAGATTATTCTGTTTTAGAAGAAGAGATTTGAATATAATGTAAAAAAATAAATTAAAGCAACCATTCGATTATTTTCTCCTTGAGGAGGGGAGAACCGAGCGGCCACATAATGTTTTTTACTAAAATGACCTATAGAAAATAAAACTACATTGAAATGACTTTTTTTTATTAGAATTTTCTAAAGAACAAAAATCCATGTTCTATTATTGCATACTAGACATAGAGTCGAATGTTGTTACTAAGAATGAAAAAATAATCTTTATATAATACAGTGGAATTCCTTTCTTGGTAAAAAATATGGGATAAAAGTTTGGAATGTGTTTGTTCGGAAAACATATTGTAATTTTAATATGGCAAGTAAACAAGGATGTGCAAAACCTTTTTATATAAAATTTTTAAACTTTCTCCGCATTGGTCAATAGCTTTTGAACATTGAAAAATTTTTGTAGCCCCATTTTTTATGCATCTAATGTCACAAAAATCACTAGAATTGGTTTACAAACGAGCAAGATATGGCTTATGGAAGTGGAAGAGGTGAAAATGTAACGTTTAAGCATGAAAAAATCAATTTTTGTTTTAAAGCTTTATATCACTACTAGAAATTTTGTCTTTTGCAACTTGTCTTATGCAACTAAAAAGTCTCACATGCAACTATTTTGGAGTTGCATGCGACATTTTTAGTTGCATAAGACAAGTTACAAAAGACAAAATTTCTACTAGTGTATATATATTTAGGTCTAATTTTTTTACACTTCAAAGACCATTTGTAGAGTTTTAAATTTCACATGCATAGCTTTTTAAATCACTCAAAATGAATAACAGACAAAAGATATATATGGTTTGAAAGAAGAGGGTACAAAAAAAAATTTGTGCTTGAATGACCTCTCTTTCTTGATATTCCTTTTACTGTTATTGATTTTTTATCTTTGTTTTAAAGGTATTAATTCATTAAATTACTTTTTTTCCATAACATCTTTTATTATGTAGTTCTTATGCATTTAATTCATCATATCTGTTTCATTTTGAATGATTTAAAATGTCATGGAAGTGCTACTTCAAGCTTTAGAAATCCTCTTTGAAATATGAAGGAAAAGGAGTAATGAAAAAATAATAAGAAGATAAATAAGCTTTCCAACTTACAAAACATATTTTTTTCCTTTTTTTTCCTCTTTTGACCCCTCCTACTTTCAAACCTCATAACTTTTTTATTTTCTTATTCATTTTAAATGGTTCAAAGTGTTGTAGAAGTGCCAACTAAAGTTCTACAAATCATCTTTGAACTCTAATAGCAACAAAGTAACACACAAGGATTTTTTTAGGTGTTCGAGAACTAGCCTTTGTAGCATTTGGTGGTTTGTTTTTGAGTTTTTGACTCCCTTTACTTTGGGGGGCCATAATTTTTTCAATTTTATTGTTTTTTACAATTTTTAATGCCCCATAAGTGCTAATAAAAGGGGTTCAAGTTTTGTTTGGATACCAGAAACAATGGAACCATCCCCGTGGATTTGGCTTGTCCTGAATGTTTAAGTGTTATAATTATAACTCAATTGCAACTTAATTTACAACTAAGGAACAACTAAAAGATTTAACCCATATGTTTTGTTTTTGAATCCCATGCTAAAAACTATATAAAGAAGGCTTTTTTTCTCATATTCTCACATTAAATACAAGTGCCATTTTGAGATGAGTTCAAAAAGTTTAACCTAAAGGTAAAACATAAAATTAATTAAATTAACTTCATGGTTATTCTTTAGTTCATTTAGTCTTGTGTTTTCCTACTTACTTACCTACCAATGTAAGTAAGTAGGTCCCATTTTTCTACCTATCTATGTAGGTAGGTCCTAAGTAAATATGTAGGTATGCAAGTATGTAAGTCTTAGAACCTACCAACCTACCTACCTATGGTTATGTATGACCTACCTAGCTACTAAAATTTATTTATTTATTTTTTCCAAATATATAATTAATATGCCACATGGTAATTTTTTATTATGTCATGTGTCATAATCTCAAAGCATCATTAATAATCATAATGAACAATAAAGATCAATATTTCAAACAGGAAATCATTTTTATGTCTAAAAATCTTCATAATGCCATATGTTAAAACTTAATAAATGGATGATAATTAATGATGTCAGCATGACATGGTGGGTGCAATTCTTTTATAATTGCATAGTAGTTGAAAATTAGTTATTTTGATTAAGTTACAATTGAGTTACAATGAATTGCATTGTATATACAATGAATTACAACTCTACAATTTATGCAACTTGTCCATTAGCATTCATAGTATATAAATATAGTGAGTTGCAATTGTCCTCTTCAACTCAAAGCTTAAATTGCAAAGCTAGTTGCAAAACACATTTTTTTTCTCATAATGTTTGTCTCTTGGTTGTAACATACCATAATTTATTTCTTTTAAAAAATATAGTTCTTCAAGCAATATTTCCCCTGCAAGCCATAATTCCGGTGTTGCATTATAAAATTGATCCTCTTCTTGTTCTAACAATCCTTCTTGAACCTAATCAAATTCATCATCTAAATTTTTCACCCGTAATGATGAATTAATATTAATTTGTTTTATTGTATTTAACATCACAATTCATTCTCCTAAAGTAATCACTACTAGAATTCTTATTTTTTCAAATTGACCAAAATGACTAGATGGGTTTTTTTACTAAAAGACATGTACTTTTGACTAGAGGCCAAAGGGTTGAATGACAATGGGTATTTTTTGATTAATTATTTTGACTACAGTGACCAATTTAACAATGAATCAAATCAAATATTTAGTCAAATCATACTTCAAAATACCACCTATTCAAATTGGTTAGTGGCCTAGTTAATAGGACGACACAATCTAGTCAAATTGGCAAGTGCCCTAGTCAATAAGGACACTTATTATATTTAATCAATAAAGCTAACTAAGTAGGCCTGGTCAAAATGACCAATTACAAATTTTAATACTAGTTGGATATTTTGGGACTACATTGAACATTTTGACTATGTTTGACCAATTAAAAAAAAGTTGGAAAATGTAAAAGTTAGCTAATCATAACTAAATGAATCATGATCAAATATACATATATATATGGTTAAATTGACAATATTGAAATCAATTATGCCTCAACTACCTATGAAAAAATAATCAAGATAAAACTAATCATAATTAATTTAAAATTCTTGTTCATTTAGCGATCGTTGATTCTACCATTATTATTATTTTTTAATTATTTTAGCCAAATTCATTTTCCTCATGCTTAGTAGTTTAACCATGATTGGTTTTGCCATAAAATATTTTTTCATTATTTAGTTTAGCCATATTAATTTTATTAGTCATTAATGTAGCCAAATGTATTTACTCATGCTTAGTTTAACCATTTCTAATTTAGCCATGTTTAAATTTTCCATAATTATTTCATTCATTTTGATTTTAGCCATAATTATTTCATTCATGTTTATTTTAGTAATAATTAGTTTTTGCATAATTGGTTTTGCCATAAAATATTTATTCATTAGTTATTTTAGCCATATTACTTGTATTAGTGGTTAGTTTAGTCATGTTTAATTTTTCTATAATTATTTTAAACCATTTTGATTTTAGCCATAATTATTTCATTCGTGTTTATTTTAGCCATAATTAAATTTTTCATAGTTGGTTTTGCCATAAAATATTTATTCATTAGTTAGTTTAACCATATTATTTTTTTGTGGTTAGTTTAACCAAATTTATTTACTCATGGTTAATTGCACAATTTTTAATTTAGCCATGGCCAATTTTTTCCTAATTATTTCATTCATGTTTATTTTAGCCATAATTATTTTTGACAAAAAATATTTATTCATTAATTAGTTCAGTCATATTGAGTTTATTAGTGGTTAGTTTAACCAAACTTATTTATTCATGGTTAGTTTAACCATTTTCTAGTTTAGCCATGGTTAATTTTGCCATAAATATTTGAAACATTTTGATTTTAGCCATAATTATTTCATTGATGTTTATTTTAACCATAATTAATTTATGCATAGTTGGTTTAAACATAAATTATTTATTCTTTAATTAGTTTGGCCATATTTTTTTATTCATGGTTAGTTCAAACATTTTTAGTTTAGTCATAAAATATTTATTCATTGGTTAGTTTGGCCATATTTACTTTACTTAAGGTTAGTTTAGCCACATTTATTCATTGGTTAGCTTGGCCCTATTTACTTTATTCATGGTTAGTTTAACCATATTTATTCATTGGTTAGCTTGGCTTTATTTATTTGATTCATGGTTAGTTTCACCATATTTAGTTTAATAATCATTAATTTTGCCATAATTAAATTTTCCTAGGTTAAATTAGCCACCTATTTAACTTATGTAATGTAAGTATGTGGCTAAATAACCTAAATACAATTAATTTATATGTAGATGTATTTATTTATACCTACCTATATTCCACCTATTCATTTATATTTTAGCCTATAGGTAACTTAGTTATATAGGTTAGGGTAGGCCATTTATATACCTAATTGGTTAATTAGTTATTTACTTAAAATAAACTAATGAATGTGTAATTAAATAATTAAATATTAATTATACATTGTTGATAATATATAATGAATTAGGTCAAATTTGTAAGGATAAGTTATAATTTGGTTATAATTATCAATCACCAATATAATACATTATAACTATTTTGATGTTTTGTATAATTCGACGATATATAATATGGTTATAATTATTAATTACAACAAATTAACTAGCCATTAATTTTTATTAATTTTTATTTTAACTTAATTAACATACATATTTACCTACCTCTTTATTTATTTATTTACTTAATTTGTGTATCTTACACAGTTATTTAGGAATAATGTTGTGTGAACTAAAAGGCTTTAGTGTTGTGTGAACATGAAAATGTTTCTTCTTCCAAAAAGTTTGTCCCATATTGTTTGTCATCCTTTCCAAATGATGAACAATATAAATAGATGCACCATAAACACCAAAGACATAAGAAATATTTTTATAAAGAAGGCCACTTAGGATCATAGGAAGAAAAAGCTTGATTTGCAACTGGTGTCTACGACTATTTTTTAGTTGAAAGAGACATTTTACAACTAACTATCTAGTAGTCGCCTAAGACAAGTCACATATGACAAATAGTCGCAAAACATTACTTCATGATGATGTCATCAGATTGTAGATGAAGACTAAATTTAGTATATACTATTTCATCCGATGGAGCCAGTATATACATAGTGTATATGGGGCATCATTTTGCGACTGTAAGTTACAATTATTTTGGTGGATCCAACCTCCAACCATGTGGAGACACATGTTAACTATTGAAATACTTAAATTATGTTCTTTAAATCTTTCCAAATTTATCTAGGTCATTGGATTCAACACATTGGGATTGTCACACGTGGTAAGACAATGTAATATCAAGTTTTTCCTGATCTTGTGGGTAGGGAGTGGCCATGTTTTTTTTCTAATTAACTAATCAGTTATTGCCACATGGCATGGTTTTTAATATTTGGACCATTCAATTCCTATGTTTTTTATTTACAAACATGGCATTTGATTAAAAGGCTTGATTTTCCTAGATTGTGATATTGGATGATCTAGATTTGTCTAAATCTTATGGCCAAAAAATTGCCACGTGTTTTGTGTTTGGCTAATCGAAATGTGTCACGTGTATCATTATGAGCATCATGGCATTTAAATATTTATTAAAAAACCCTAGATATATCCCAATCATTTGATGTCAAGAATGAGGATCTTGACACGTGTCGCATTATTATTTGAATGGAATTTTCAAATCTGCCACGTCTTCTAAAGATCGAGGAATAGAAACATGCCACATGGCGATGTTAAATCATTTGTAAGATATATTTTTATTTAGGGTTAGGGTTAGGGTTACCATGGCTCACTAATCACACATAAAATGGACATGGAAAATGCTTTCCATTGAGCTAATAAAAATTCAGTGAGCACACTCACCTTAAGTTTTGTAAAGATGGAAAAATGTTTTGTATTGAACATGGGTTCCTACCTTAATGTAATC
>Ga0116231_10009263_pt1 | contig 16707 bp, 11 predicted proteins | sample S1TSphgellanicum_2_FD_89695 | JGI IMG/M metagenome (GOLD analysis project Ga0116231, IMG submission 89695) | Host-associated microbial communities from peat moss isolated from Minnesota, USA - S1T2_Fd - Sphagnum magellanicum MG | ecosystem: Host-associated > Plants > Peat moss > Unclassified...
GTCTTCTTGGTCCTTCTTTGTAAACAAAGATTTATTTGCAATGGCAAATGTTTCTAAGTTCTCTGTATTCCTTCACTTGTCCACTCATTTATCATTGCTTTCAATGATTTGGCCTTATCATCAACCTCTATGACTCCATGCAACACAACTTGGGCTAAATGACTTTTCGCTTCAAGAAGTTCTTCCTTTAGCCTTTGCACATAGGCTTCACAAATTGCAACTACATGATTACAATATTCAAGAGCCTCCTATGGTTTTAGGTCCAACTGATGCACAAAAGCTATTTTTAGATGCATATTCAAATTTCCATGCACTTTTAGTTTCATACACTCCTGCATTAATCTCACTCATTTGCATTCCTATCTCAATATAACAAAAGCCAAGTTCTTCATTTGATTGAATTGCAATAGGTTTATTAAAATTTACCCTATAAGTTCAAGAACAAAAGATCAAAAAAGTAAAGGAGAAAGAAGTGTAATTCAACCCCATTACAATCCTACTTCTGAGATTGCAAAGAAATCTCTACAATTACACATTGAAGGTAATAGTTATGTTAGTTCTAGCCCAATTGAAACAAACATAACATATACTAGTGCGGTCATCGCTTTATGACTATCGTGCAAAAAGTACAAGACCATCAACTTCGTGGTGGATGGCAATGATTAATTCCATTATCCCTCACTAATTTCATCAACTTTCAACAATTAGTGTAAATAAATGTAAAACTATATGTTAAAAATATCAAAAAAACAATCATTCAAAACTTGAGTTTTTGTTGCATTTTTGGAAACAAAAGAAAGATTCAGTAATGATGTTTGCTAGCATTCAAGAGATACAACTAATAAAAAAAATCAACAATAGGGTCAAAATGAGATCAAAGGAGCCACTTGCATTACTTTAAATTAGTCTAGCATGTCCTTTTTCCCCAAAATAACTTTTTCATACGAATGAATTTTTGAATGATTTTTTCTGTAACTTTTTATGAAAAAAATTAAATTTGCCCAAATAAGTCAAAAAAAATTTCCTTAATCATTTTTTAATGAATATGAATTCGTAAAAATGTATAAATTCCTTGCAAATTCTATTTTTCATCTTGAAAAATGATGATAATTTGAAATCATACCAAAAATTGTTAATTTTTTAAAGTTGAATTTAATGTAATATAAACTAAAATTTTATTTAATACATCATGTACATTATACCCCATTTATATGTGGTAAAACACTCTTTCAAAGTTTTGAAATTCTAAATTTTCAAATGTACATATTTGGAATTTTCAAAATTTTAGAATTCCACATTTTTGAAATTGTGAATGTTTTTTTAGTGTGTCTAATAGGTTATTATCATCTCATTTTTTTACCATCAACTTATTTATATTATATGAGTCCTCTAAAAGTCCTTTGTAAAAATGTCCTTTTTTAATGACAGAAATTTTCATTTTGAAAGTCATTAACTAAACCAAAACTTAAAATTGGATCAAATGGATTTTTAATTTGAGTTTCTTGATATTCATGTGTGTCAAAAAAAAACAAAGTGCCATGATTACGATAGTTTCAAATGGCAAAAAGAAAAAAATCTTTAGTTTTTCATGACAAAATTTGACATTCGACACCCTTTGTGGCTCCTTTGGTTGTGTTTTGACCCAATATCCATTTTAGCTATAATCAATGTAAAGGCCATGTTCAACAACCATCCCTTGGGTAAGTCATTCAACACATGAACCAAATGTTTGAATGAGTGTGGAATATACATCAAACACATGATTACAATAACTAGAATTTGTGTGAAAAGAAGACAATTGAGTAACATCAAAGCAAGAAATTATGAAAACATTAACAAAAGAAGACAAAAATAAGGGAAACAAAATCAGTGTACCTATAGAGCTACTATAATCCCAAGCTTTTCAACTTTCTCCAAAATTTATTTTGAAAGCCTTGAGTGAAGGAGTGGCAGTGAAGGAAATTGGTTTTTTAGATCATAGTTTTCAATACATTTCAACATTATTTTGAGCGTTACCAATTCCTTCATTGTTGCATCATTCTACATCAAAACAAATTGCATATGTTAAAAGATCTTCTAAAGAGTTATAGAATAAGAAATATCCCATGAGTACCTATGTCTCATGCCAATTTTTGAATCAGAAAAAGGAACTCATAACAACAAATGAATTTTGATTACCTATGTAACATTTGAGTTGTTTTACTTTCCAGTCTTCAAAAGAGATTATGATGTCTTGTGGATTTCCTTCAAATAAGTCTTAAGCAAAGGAACATGTTGGACATGACTCATAATCCCAAATGAATGGGCAAAGGAGAAAGCTTCAATTTGCTTGCCTTCTTTTGCCAGCCTATACAACATCTATAGTAGGAGAAAGGGTGAAAGATCATTGAAAATCATGAGTAAATGTCTTTGGAGCCATATTATTTGGAAATTCAATATTCAACAAGTTGGAAAACTCTACAAAAATTAACAAGACTCCAAAGTAGAGTTGCATAGGTGTGAAAGCAAACACTCATAACACATACAACTAGTTCAATTCCCAAGGATGGACTCAACAGATATGAAAATGTAAGGAACATTATTCCTAATACACTTGTGATCATAATCACCACATGTAAAACATTTAACAACAATGGGCTTCTTCATTAAGACCATCTTCATGAAAATAAGAAAAATTCCCAAGATTTGTAGAAATATTTTAGTTACCCATATTATGAACATCCTTATGTTAGACTTGTGAGTTGTATGTGCAAGTAATAGACTTTGGTGAGATAATGGAACCATCCTTTTTGTGTGGTTTTGCTTCTGATGGCACATATGGAACTGAAGGTTCAAAAGGGTGAAAGTCTTGAAGCCTTGTTGTAAAGTGACCAAGGATTTCAGCATGCAAGCCCATATTTATTGCCAAAATACATGAAACCACCAGCTTATGAAGGTGTGATTAATGTGTCTCATCTACTAAGCCTATCATGTTCATTGTTTTTTTACCTTTGCATGATTGTTTAATGTTAATGATTGATCCACACAACAAGGTGTGAAAAAACACAAAGGTTAAGGTTTTGATATCTAGCAAAAGGACTGTAAATCTGGCCATATTTAATAGTTGTTTACATGTTCTTTAAAAACCCAATGCATCATTTGACAACACTTTGCATAGTCCAACAAGTGCATATTGCACTATATTTGCCCCTACAACATTGATGAATTATAGCATTGGGGTAAATGCATGGTATGGTGGTTCACTTATGGAGTCATACTATAGAATTCTACAGAATGCAATGTGTTTAAACACCTATAAAAATAAATATAGCATGTCATTTTTGAATTAACCATTTTTCCTAGATTTTCAATTTGATTATGAAGATATATATGAATTTTTTTTGGAAACAATAAATTTATGGTCTGTTATGGACTTTTGAAGTCTAAAGATATGGACTAGTTTCCTTGCTGCAAAGCTTTTCAATTAAAACATTGATATTAAATTTCAAAATTGTTAATGACTAAATATTTATTGAAGCATGAAATAAAAGACTCAAATCTGAAATCCTTTTTCAAATAACTTTAGCCAAAATAAAGTTATGGACTTTTGAAGACTCAAAATTAAACCATATTTTCAAAAGTCCATATGAGTTGGTTTTTTTCCTGTTTTTCTTTTTTATAAATATGGAGGTCCTTAGTTTTGGAATCTCTACTTGGGCCACTTGTCATAGGGATTTTATTGCTATGCCTTCATGGTTTTCAAAATTCATCTATTATGACAAATGTATGACAAATGATATCATGATCTTATATCATAGGGTTGAAGTAGGTTTAAAAGTGGGCACCGATTAGGTTTTGGAGGGAATTAGTATATGTGTACTTTTGTTGATGTGTTCAACAAATATTTTTCTTGTGGGCCGATTGTCATTTTCAAAACCTTCAATCGTTCAACATGTAAAGGTTTTTTCCATTAGTTTTGACCCTCTTCTTGTTCAAATGTTTTTCATTAGAGAAGGTTTTCTTAGAAAGTAAGATATTCATGGGTAATATCAGAAACTAAGATAGGCATCAAGGGGTGATTAGAAGTGGTCCAATTGCATGAGCACAAATTGTAGAGTGTCAATGACACTATTGAGCTTGACAAAGAGAAGCTCATCAACCTTGTGAAAGAGAAGTTCAGAAAATAGCTTCAAAACAAGATGGTGTCTTCATAAATGTTCTAGAATGTGTGCCAGATTGGAAAATTAGAAAAGTAGCACAAGCCATTCTTCACAACATGGCTTTTATCCTATCTGTATTTCCTAGGCTTGTTGCAAAAGAAGCAATCATGAATAAGGTTTGGGCAAACCTAGTTGCAAGTGCAATCCTTCCGAACTTCTTTAGATTTTCAAAAGATGTGATTGCTGAATAAGAACTTTTATCTAGGTTAGTTTAATATTTTTCAGAGGTTAAGTGATCAAGCACACATGTTAAGTTAGCTACAAACATGCCATTCTAATAACGATTATGAATTCAAGTTCAAAAAATTCCCTTAGGGTTAAAGTTTGTTTGTTGAAAGTGCATCCCAAGAATATTACAATATTGGCTATTTGTTGCAAGCATTTGATGAGTTCAGCTAAAGAGATTCAATGGTCATGGTTGATACACAAAGGGAAATCAGACATTTTGTTTCCTCAAGCAAAAGCAAATGGTGAACCTTGGTGGTTTTTAGGAACATGCGTGAGTCCGAATCAGAAGGAGGTGGTGAGGAAAAAAATTAGGGCCACATGTTTATGATGAAAAGCCTACACATTATTGCATGGAAACACAAGTAAATTTCATTATAGATTATTTGTGAATTGTATTTTGGTTCTTGTCACAAATATGCCACTATCCATAGATGTGGAAAACTTTCTATTAAATGTTTCAACACATTTTTTTGTTGAATTTTTAATTTAGGGTTTGAGGGTTTATAAGATTTGGAAGTGTTCATTTTTGTGAATCTAGAATCCAGATTTGATAATTTTGTGGTTGTTGCAACTTAACAATGTTAAGCTTGACAAGTTAGAAATTGGTGAATACTAGCCTTAATTTTCAAAAATTGTTGTTATTGATTACTGTTATAGTCCTTGATATTAATGTTTAGGTTTTTAGGATGCTTGACATGTTTATGTGCATCAATATGCAACTAGCTCTATGGTGATTGATCAATTTTAACGTTTGGTGCTGTCCAAATGAAAATGGTTTAATCATACTTTGTGAGTGAATAACCCTTAGATTGCTACATTCGTTTTTTTTCTGTTTTTACTTTCAAAGTCATGTCAAATAGTTCAAGAATTTGTAAAAGAAGAATTTGTCTCCAATAGTTGGGAATCCCTACTGCCTAAACAAATTTCTTTTGCAACTTGAGCTTATATATTTAGATCTATCACATGTTTACAATGCAAAGTTGAAAATGTTATTTATTACCAACCACAATTATTACAAATCACCACATTGCAAAGTTTCGTTCAAATTTTGTTTTTGCTTGAAGATGTGACATGTTTGTTTATGCCGATTATCTAGAATATACATATCCAGTGATGAATAAAACTTAGTATTTTTTACTGAAGTGAAAATGATGGTCTAATGCTTTGTGGGTGACACTCATAAAGTCATGGCCACATTCATTCTTTTATTTTTCCACATTCAAAATATTTTCAAAATGTGTAAATAAAAAAATTGTTTGCAATAGAACTGGGAGTCCTTAATAAAGACTTAATATTTTGCAACTTAGAAGTTTACATTAAAAACTCTCCACTGTGTATTTACCAAACAACTGAAAATGATGGGCCTTTAAGTATGAAAAGTTCCAACCATGTGGGTCCATTTTATTTGTAAGTTGGATGTACTTGAGTGAAGTGGGTTTATTTTGAAATTGCTATTTAAGTTATTGTATTTTTAAAGCACCCTTGCATAATGAATACTTCGAATGGGAAATTTGACTTTTGAAATGGTAGTTGTAGGCCATTAATCATGACTACCATGAATAATTTCAGATTGTTGAGAACTGGAAGTGTATTTCGATCAGTTATACTAATATATACATAGATGCTAAGTTTGATTAGTTCATTGTTCATATGCATGTACATATTGGTGATTGAATAGTGATTGTCAATGGTGGCATAATGGAACTTAGGGTGTGATTTTTAGTGCTCATGAAAATTCTCTTTCAATCTAGTGATTCTGTATCATATTTTTTGACTCTAACTTGACTTGGAAGAGGTATAATGATTCTAGTATTCTTCTAAGAATTGTCTTAGCATATAATGATTGTTTATTTAGATAATGAACTTTCATGATGTGTATTGACTTTGACCTAATTGTGAGATGAATTTTAACAACTTCTATGATATATTATGCCTTTGATCTAACTTTAAGTTGAGTATTAATACCAAGTTTATGATTTAATGTGACTTTGATGTGATTCTCATTGAATCATATGATGTACTATGATTTAGATGGGAGTTTGATGTGAAACTTGACAACTTTATGATTTATTGTGACTTTGAGGTGAGTCTTAAGAAATGATATGATGTATTGTGAGTTAGATGGGACTATTTAGTGAAACTTGACAACTTTTATGATTTATTGTGATTTTGAAGTGAGTATTAAGAACTAATATGTGATGTATTTGACTTTCATTTGATTATGATGCGAATCTCATCAATTGATATGATGTATTGTGAGTTAGATGGGACTACTTGGTGAAACTTGACAACTTTTATGATTTATTGTGATTTTGCAGTGAGTTTTAATTAAGAACTAATACATGATGTATTTGACTTTCATTTGATTATGATGCGAATCTCATCAATTGATATGATGTATTGTGAGTTAGATGGGACTACTTGGTGAAACTTGACAACTTTTATGATTCATTGTGACTTTAAAGTGAGTCTTAAGAATTGATACATGATGTATTCTGGCTTTCATTTGATTATGATGTGAGTTTCATCAACTGATATGATGTATTATGAGTTAGATGGGACTTTGAGGTGAAACTTTACAACTTTTATATTTATTGTGACTCTAATGTGAGTCTTAAAAACCCATATAATGTATTATGATTTAGATGGGACTCTGAAGTGAGTATTGACAAATTTTATGATTTGTTATGACTTTGATTTGACTTTGTTGAGTGAATTTCAATAATTCATATGATGTTTTGTGATTTAGATGGGAATCTAATGGGTTTAATGGCCTATTTAGTAAATTACATTTGATTGAGAATTGAATTCAATACATTTTCTGCATGACTTTGATTTCAATTTTATCTTTATCATGATTTATAATGATTAAGATGGAGTCTGATATTGTTTTCTTAATTTCCAAAAAGACTACATGATTATAGTACTCCACATTACTTTTTTGACTTCACTTCATACTAACTTGACTTGAATGGTGCACTATTGGATGTAGATGGAGCTTTTCTACATTTTTAGAAAGCCCATCCATTGGTGATCATAGGTAAAAGGGCATTTGATGCATTACGCCCATTTTGGGTCAAGTGAATGAAAGAACAAAATGTGTGCTGCTACATTTACCACATAGAGATGGAGGAGCTTAGAATGGGCTTTAATCATATGCAGCAGAATTTAAATTGTAATCTAACTCACATTGTGATTGGGAAGCAGTTTGTGGATCTATTGATAATTCCACAAATGGCTGCATGGGTTCCATGCCACATATTTCGAGGTGACTACAATGTGGGAATCTATTGTTTGTCTCAAATACATTCATTCTAAGTGGCATGTTTGAGATTGTGTATTTGGGGATTGTGAATGTTCTGGGATGGACAATCTAGTGCTATGTCCAATTGTGGAGGATGGATCATCATTTGCCCTAGTCTACTAGAAGCATTTTAGTATGGAAAAGATTGTAACAAGAAATGGTGAGGAAAAGAAGAAACTAAAGTTCATATACAAGTCTACAAATTCAAGAAAGCTTGTTGAGTATTTGAAACCCAAGTTACAATACTTTGTCCATCATAACTTATTGCAAGATGGCAAGACTAGTAGTTCAAGAATTGCATTGAGAACTTTTCGGATGACACTATAGTTTCAGTCATAGACTTCATTGAAAATTATAGTTTTGAGATTTAAAACAAAGTGCAATCTATGTAGTGGCATAGTTACCAAGTCATAATTATTGTATAGATTTCTTGGATGCATAATCCAAACCCTAACTCAGGTGATGTGGATTGAAAGGGTGAATGCATGGTAATGTGGTTCACTTATGGAGTTGTATTCATATTTATGTAGGGAACCTTTTGTTTAAATGGATGTGGTGATAAATGTATGTTTCAATTTGTTAATTGATAATTGATTTTAAATTCATAACTTGATTATGAAACTAAAAGTAATTTTTGTTGAAAATGTTACCCCAATTGTTATTAATGGACTTTTGAAGGGATAATATATGGACTTCCTAACTACAATGGTATAACATCAATGTATTCATAGTAAATTTCAATTTTATTGATTTTTAGTGACTAAGTATATGTTGAAGAATAGAATAAATAACATATGTATGGGACCATTTTCTTAAAAACCTTAGCAAATATTTTTTTACGGAATTTAAAATGGTTCAAATTTGACCTTATTTTCATAAGTCCTTGTGAGCTACAAATTACTTTTTCTTTCAATTTTTTTGTTCTAAAAGTGATTGATTATGAAATATTTAAAAGGGCCATTATTCATATGGATTTTATAAAAAATAATTCCAAGTATGATTTTTGAAAAATTGCATCCATTAAAACAACTAATGTCATCACCATTTTATTTAAGTTTAAAAATAGAAAATGAATGTTCACAAATGTATGAACATCATAAGTTATGATAAAGAAGTAACCATGTTCTTTAACAAAAAATTTATGAATTCCTATGGAGTGGAGCATCTACCAAAAATGAGCCACCATACCATGCATTCACCCCAAATACCATCAAGAGATTCCATTTTTATGTATCGGACAACAAACTCATGATAGTGCCTTTATACAACACTATTTATTGTTGCATTGGCAAGACATGTTGAAGGATAGGTGCAAACCAAGATAACACTAGATCCAGTATGATGATTATAATTCTCAATTCAAGAGCAAAGTGTTGTTATTTTTTGTGGGCCACTACCCACAATTGACCAGTGGATGTGTTTGTTTGTGGAGTTTCTTTGGCTCTAGGCATGGAAAGGGCCTTCATGATGGGGTAAGTGTTGTTGTCAAAAGATTTAAACAAGTTCAACTTGATGTACAAGGCCCTTAGCTCCAAAATGCAGACCAAGTTGTGATGTTTATGCATCAACATCTAAGCCAACATCCAAAAACATCTTATTCAGGGGAGTGATAGTTAGTTAGTCGCACCTTTTGGTACATCAAACCCTCTGATGTGGATAAGGTAATTGAATACACATGTGATACAATAAAAAGGACGAGGGAGGTTCATTCTATCAGGTTTGTTAGTGCAATGGATGTTAATAAGCTAATGAAAAAAAACTTGGCACGTTTTTAAATTACTTTTGTGTGGATTCTGAATTCTCAACTTGTGAAAATCTGTTGTGGATTAAAGAGTGGGAAGTTGAAGTACTAATCCCTAATAGTGTGGGCTATGTACATCATGCCATGGAAGATGCATTTTAGGAAGGTGAATGGGATGAATATGGAGGGGTTGGTGACCATTTGGCCCCCTATATTACATTGGGGGATAATTTTGCAATGAATTTAGAAGATGGGAATTCAAAAGGAGTGAACTTCCACATCCTAATGTGCACAAAAACGGCTTTCACTTTCAAACAACCTTTTAGGTGCTCAAGGGGGCAAAAGATCAATGTTGGTAATATGGCAATGGCTAGAAAGTATTATAAGATGTGGGGGAATTTAGGTTCCTCTTATGTTCTATTGAGGAAGTCACAAACTGTCCATGTTCATGTTTGCCATGTTAGGGCAATTAAGTTTCTAATGTTTCAAACAAATCATGGAGTCCAAGGTAATGATTTTGTGTATAAACTTCCTGCACATGCTGAGGATGGCATAAGGCAAGCCATTACAACCATTGATTTATAATTATTTTGAGGGTTACTCAAATTTTCATTTTGATAAGTTGATTTTTGGGTTTTTTGTTCAATTCAATTGTATGAATTGTCATGCAATACACTTGTTATTATTCTAGGCCTAGTTGCTTTTAATTTACTTTGTGGTCATTTCATATGATATAATAAAAATATGAGGTTCTATACAAATACCTTTGGTATGTGGTGTGGAGATATATATATATATATATATGTTGCTGCCTAGTGTAATTTTTTTAGGTTATGGCAATGACATTATGCAATGGAACCAATAGGTGCAACTTTGTGCATCTAACCTTGCCAAAAACATGTTGAACTTCGAAACTCTGCCTTGAATTACTTGCTCATAACTTTCTTGGAACTTTTGGGAGGGTATATTATTTAGTGGCTGTGATTTAATTTTATTTAAGTTTCAAGTTCCTTTGGTTTTGGAAGGTCCAACTTTATTACTTCAAGTTCTTTTGGAAATCATGTTTGTTAATGATGAAGGCTAGGGGTAGGGATCTAGGTTACTAAACAAATGAATTTATTACAAAAAATTAAAATTTGATGCAATATTTTTTGATTTTACTAAGTCTAGCACTATCAATTGCAATGTGGCGAGGGAGGCTTCTTGTCAGGGAACTCATTCTTTGTTTGCTAAAGGTTTGATAGGCCATCTTGTTGTGAAAACATGGTGCAGAGCTCAAGATCCAAATGATCATCAAATTGAAAAGCAACTTCAAATCATGGACAAGGTAAATGCACAAGTCTATTAAATTCCAAATTTGTTTGCTTCTATATGCAAGTTCTTATAGTCTTGATTTCTTCTAGTGATTCTAATTATAAATGTTGGAAGAAGTGTTTCTCTTTTGGGATTTTTTTTCCTTGCCCAAAGTAGTTTTTAAATTGTGCATGGTCTGAAGTACATGAAAATCCAACTTCTGCAATATCACAATTCGGTGGTCTAAACAAATGGCCAAGAACTTAAGCAAACCCTAGAGTTGACATGATCAATTTGTTTAAACCTATCTAATTGTTTGAGTAAAATTACTTACAATTTTACAAAAGTTTTGTAATAGGCAAAAGTGTCTTTGGGTGGACCACTAGGAATGTCACACCTTGATTTTCTTGGACCAGACCCATCAAACTTTCAAAAAATCATAAGAAACACTTAAATAAATTTTTTTCATAAATTTTTTTAATGAGTACATTTATTAAGTTCCATATATTTTGAAATTCCAATAATGTGAAAAATATTGTGTATTTTGATGTTCTAATCATTGCATTTAGAAAAAGTTTTAAGAATGTAACACATGGCCACATTTCCTTGAACTTTTTGGTTAAGAACACAAATTTGAAACATGAATTGAGAAGTTTCTTGGGATTTTTTTTAAAGGTAATTTGGAAATCATTCTATTTTTAGGTTTTTATTAGGCAATTAATTGAGTAAATATGATTTAGTTATGAATGTCCAAAGTTAAAGCTATCAATTTTTAAAGGGGCCATTTTAATTAAAGAAACAAAATTTTAACAATTTCAAATTTTTTTAATTCCAAAATAAACTTCAAGCCATATATTAGTGCATGCAATTGACAAACATGAGAAAAAAATAATTTATAATTGTGAAAACATTTAAGGTAAAGGGCCTAGGAAAATGATTTATGTGTTTTTGGTTCTTTAACCATTCCTTGAGGTGGTTCCTAGCGGTCCACCCATTTGACTTGCTTGATATCTACAAGCTTTCTTTAATATTTAGGTGTAGGAGACTAACCAAAACATTAAATTGAACTAGGCAAACATGTAGAGGAGAGGCAAATAAATGTAAGCTTGGAAGTCTTGGTTCATGGTCTCATTTTCTTGTTCATAGAAGATTCTCTTCTATTATTGCTTCTTTCTTGTAGATTGTACTTTGGTTTTATTTTAGTTGTGGTCTCATACTAGTATGTCTATTTGGCATGGCAACTAACGTAATGTGGTTATTAGATTGGATACCGAGCTATTGAAGCCTTGTGCTCTACCCTTCAGGCTTCCATGGTAGAAACAAAATCATATAAGCATTTTGATGACTAGTTTTGTGGGTTTTTTCTAGTGTAAATTGGGATGTAGTAGATATGTGAAGAAAAATATTGATTGATTTCAAGGACTACTCTTTTGTCTAGACCATAATTTGATCATGTTTGGTTTTGTTACAGATTGAAAGCAATGTTGTTATTGCTATTACTTAGACTCAAAAGGTAGACAACAATTTGGAGTGCATCAAGATCAAGTAATTAGCTATGGATCAATCACTTGAAATAATCATTGCATGGCATATTCTAACAATAATGACATAGTCACCAAGACTTGCAAAGCAACTCTAGAACTGTTATTGCAAGATTAGCAAGGGCATTCAATAGATGATCACAAGAATCAACAACAATTCAAGCACAAATTTCCAAACTCTAAAGATCTATCTTTCTATTAGCCTTGGTTTTGGTAAACATAAAATACTTTTACACCTTGATTCCAAGGCATTTATTGTTGATATCAAAGATCAAATGCCAAGTACTTTTTATGTTGTAGGTACCAAGTTTGCAAAACATTTTTTTAATCCTCTTGATGGAAAAGATGTGACATGGTTAACATTGGAGTTGATCTTAGAGCATGTTTGATTTATTTCCCCACTTGATTATCTTTCAATATGCAAATGTCATGTGACTGTTGTGTGATTTACATGTTCAAAGCAACAATAAACTTGCATATCCCTTGTTAAGGGGTAGGATGATTACATGGTTTGGATGAACAAGGCATTTAGGACAAGGACTACTCATGGAACATTGTTGGTTTGAATTTTGAATTCTTGTTGGTTTTGAATCATGATGATGTGACTTGGGACTTCCCAAGAGGGGAAGATCTAGGAAACAAGAATTCATTCTTAGACACACAATTTTGGGAAGAAAATAGTTGTAGGTACTTTGTAGTAGAAAACCACAATTTTTTTTTTTTTAATAGACCACAGATTTTATTTTCCAGTTTTGATTTGATTTCCACAAAACATGGAATTTTACTGTAATTCTAATGGAGTTTTTCTTCAGTATTAAAAAAAAGTATAAACTTTTGTAGTGATTTCCATATACATATTATTGTGTGAATTTTTTGAAGTATCAAAAAATGTAATGTAATGAATTATAATTTTGTCTCTGGATTTTTTAGGTTTTGTTCTGCTACAGAATTGTTTGTTCTACAACGTATTCTGCTGTCTCTCACAAATAATGGAGTAGTGATGAAGAAGTATGAAATTTGTGAACATTAATTTTGATATTTACATTCAGACTCGACATGTTCTTCTGTCTGTTTTTCATATGCTTCAATTAATATGTACACGCACAGATTTTCCATACTTGGAGCTGCTAGAAAAAACACTCCACTTTGTTTTCGATGGCACTGGTACATAGATAATTCACAAAGTGCAAATGATGAGTGTTGTCTATACTTCTAACTCAGAGGGGAGTTGAAATGTTGCAGGTGCACCAAAGCACCAAAGCGAGATGCTGTCTACAATAATAAAACAAAGAATATCGGAAGGTGACGGCTCCAGTGGCAAGATTGAGAGAGCCAACAATATGGTCCAGACTGTTACAAGCTTCTTGACAGATCCGTAAGTGGTTTGCTAGATGGCAGTGCGGATTGTATATACAAATGCAAGATACCCGGTCCCATGGAAGATTGGTTTTTGGGTATAAGCTATGACATTTCTTGGAATGAACCTCGTTACTAGTGAAGTGAAGTGCCAAATGACATAACCCGTTGAGTAACAATCTAGCAAGGTTTCACAAGCTCTGGAGGACTTGAATGTCCAGTCATGGCCATGCCCGTTAAATTAACACCTGTAGGGTTTGTTTCTGCATCGTCTATTTTGCAGCACTGTGGTTCCTTATGAAGAAACTATTTCGCGTATCACTCGCAGATTATTGTACGGCACTGCAGCCAAACTTGAGCCGATTATGCCACGGACTTCTGCACTAACACGACATCTCATTGCACGAAAGTTGGCACAATATGCAATGTTGGCAAAATCTGCACCATCACAACGTGATGAAGTGCTTGATTACTCAGATATGTTACGGGCTGCATGTCACGAGGCATCTGAGTGGTCCACCTCTCACCCCGCGTTGAATGTACACGAATGCTCCGATGTTACATTGTTGGAGCAAGAGCTCCAAAAGCAGGGTACTAAGCCAATTCATGCTTGGATCAACTTTGCACTTCCAGTTTAATAATGTCTTCAAAGTGCTTTGAACTAGTTTACGCTATTCGCACTGTGAGGGATGAATAATATATGGTTTGATAACCTTTTAGCCACAGGAGAATAGACAGATTGAGAAGAGTCTTGCAATTGGTAAAGCACATCTAGCAACACAATCAAAAAATCAATTACTGTTGTGACTTGTTCCTTCAATGTGCAAGAGCTTAGATTTGGGGATTGACTTAAATTGGCATCTGTATTTCAGCTCAAAGCAGTGAAGAATTCTTGGACATCATCAAAACGGTCAACGATTTCGAACTCTGCAAAGCTTCTCCAAATATCAAGAGTATGTTCTTGAAACGGGCAGATCCGGTGACCCAAATGACGTTTCTGAAAAAGATTAAGATAGTGGTGGACACAAGATCCCTGTTCAAGGAAGTGGTTATGGAAACACAATTCTGGGGAATTTTGGGGGCTGAGGATATTGGCAAGTCGACTTTCATCAAGGTTACTACTAGTGAAAAAATCCTCCTTATCTAACCCTACCTCGCAATCCTAGCGGATGCATCAACTCTATTATGATCTTGTACAACCCAAAGGTCATTCTTTTGAGCTCCTTCAAGAAAAGATAATTTAGAAGATTCATGGCTGTCATTGGTTTGCCAACCTATGTTATAAATTTTCATTTATAATGTCGATGGTGTCCAAAAAATAATCCAAGATTCATGATTCTTAGAAATCTATTTGGCTAGACAGACATATTTCCAATTCTCCATCTCGAGCTTGTATCTTTCTCTTAAAGTTAACCTCTTGGAGTCCAATTTGATTTTCTTGTCTTTTTGAGGTTGCTTGTGAGGTTGTTCCAAGTTCAGATCTTGATCATACTGCTTTAGAGTATTGACTGCATTATTTCTATTTTTGTTTCACAGAAAGCACTCCAAAGATTCGGGAACACAGAGAACTTGCCTAAGTGTGGGACAGATATTCACACTACAGATGTAACTCTGTACAAACGAACTCAATATGGCTGGTGGATTTTCCCGGAGGCAATGGCCTGGGTGCCTATGGAGGCAAGTGGGAGCAGTTTGCAGAACTCCCTAGTTCCTGTGTGCTCCTTCTGGATTTCAATGTATATTCCCTTCATTGTTTCATGCATGCACAGACAAGACAGATATAATACAAGTAATACAATGCTCTTCTGAAATAGTTTTGCTTCACCTGGGCCAACCTCAATTTCTTGTTTGCAATCTTACCACTGAGTCCTAGCCCCATTTGGGACATAATTTTGCGAATGATTGTGCAGAATGATATCAAGGCTGAGCAACTAGAGATGTACCAGAAAATGAAGAAAAGGCTTGATACAGGTCATATTAAAGTTGTATTCAACAAGGTGGACCAGAAATTCTCTGCACGCGACTTCCGCGAGAATAAAGTTACAGCTGATTATTTCAACAAGCAAAGAGAGAATACTGACCAGAAGCTGAAATGTGGAAAAGAGAACATCTATTATGTTTGTTTGGACCCTGATCCGGAAGAAGAGAAGTTTCCTAAGTTGAAGGAGGTGGGCATTCTTGGCTTTGAAGAACTTTTTGATGAATTGCGCATCTCAGTACAATAGACTATATTGTATATAACCGTCATCATATGGGTGAGTATTTTGTTCTGAAAGTATCCAGCTTCAGCCTGCTATAACAATGACTCAGCCTACCATGCTTTCCGCCTTTGTGACTTGGCTCAATTACACTACAGAAATTGACAGGAAAATTAGGCGGTCTTTTATGAGGTTAATCAAGCCCCATCATGCAGGGCTTCAATGGGTTCATTTATTGTTTGAACATTGTTTCCACGCAACCACACCCAGACATGTTTCCATATCTGGCTTTCAAGGAATGTTTTAATTACAATAATGGATTTGAAATTTACATTGATTGACATTGGAACTTGGATTCAATCAACTGATCCCCAATAAGTTATCACTTTCATTTACAATAACTTTGTAAAAGGAGTATGTCTACCCTGTGCTTGCACCACTCCCGAGTCACACACCATTAGCCACGATAATGTCATCAAACTTGTTAACAATTAAATGACATTGTCATAGTAAAGTTTACATTAAATAGCCAAAATCACGATATAGCATGCATATATAGTAAATGCCTTGGTAGTACTCATAATACAAACATTGATGTATGTCAAGTTATTATTTTTCATATTTAAATTTTATGGGTTATTTTGAATGGCGAACAGACAATAGAGAATTATATATGATGAAAATTTTGTTGAAGTGTGTGTCGTAGGAGTGGGTGGGCGTAAGTCAGGCCTCATAGTCTGTGGCAAATGCCAACTTTGCCAAAATTAATTTAATTTTGGCAACTTTCTTTGGGTAATTTTGGCAAAATTGGCAGTGTGTGTATTTTAATGTCAGAAAGTGAATTTCA
>Ga0116231_10009264_pt1 | contig 16704 bp, 9 predicted proteins | sample S1TSphgellanicum_2_FD_89695 | JGI IMG/M metagenome (GOLD analysis project Ga0116231, IMG submission 89695) | Host-associated microbial communities from peat moss isolated from Minnesota, USA - S1T2_Fd - Sphagnum magellanicum MG | ecosystem: Host-associated > Plants > Peat moss > Unclassified...
AAAAGTTGGGGCAAAAAAAAAAAAAAAAAGGGGACAACGGGCAAACAAAACCATGTGGAAGAGGAGAGGGGGGGGGGGGGGGATGAGGCCAAAGGAAAATGGGGGTGAGTACCCAATGCTGCAGACTAGGGAAAATATATCACATAGATTGTAATCATCATTTAGGAGAGATGAATTCTGCCTTTCTTTCACCCTAACCTTCTTAAGGTCACATGCTCTTTTTTCAAATGCATATGAACTGGCACATTATAACATTGTGAAGTCTGTTATAATTTTTTCTTTTTGGTCTTACACAGAGATGAGGCCGATAAGCATAATAGGCTTCTGCCCATTGTCTGCTGCAATTCCCCATGACACTGCTGATGCCACTTGCACCACCATGAAAGCTGATCCTGCAAACCAACCAAGAAAAACACAAATATTTGTCAAGAACTGAACCAAACAAAAACCCATTAAACTATTCAATATATAGCCAAATTGGTCAACAAAAAATTTACTTCATGTCATGCAAAATGCAAGTTATGGTAAAAAATAAAATGAGAGAGGCTTGTGAGTTCAGCAGCTCTGGGTGGTGAGACCCTTTAAGAGACCCTTACCTATAGCTCCCACATAAAAGCCAAGATCCTTGTCTGATTTGGCAATATGAAAATCGTGTACACCCAAGCAATTAACATTTTGAAAAAATTATCCGGGATGGCCCTAAGGGGGGATGTACACTTTTACTAATGCATTTGTTGGAGAAAGTATTTTTAATAAAATAAAGAGGAGACAAACAAAATGTGCTGCAATAAAAAGAAGAGGACCAACATTTGCAATTTTCCTAGTAAGCACGATTTTCATAATAAGCTCATCTATAGGTAGTCAAAAAATGAACAAGATTGATAATAGCAGGACATAGAGTAATGGGTTAAAAGAAAACAAAGTAGGGATATTACATACCATGAAATAAAGAAATGGGTAAAGTGATGAAATTGGAAGTGCTGTGAGAGACATGCATCACCATAAACACAAACCACCATCATACCCCTCACACACATAAACATAAATGTGAAATTGCTTATTAACATGGTTTGTCAAAACTTCCTGCCCTTTGGCCCTAAGTTTCTAGATGGCTCCAAACAAATTTGCAAAAGAAATAAAAATAATATTTAAATAAATAAATAAATAAATAAATACACATATGATAGCATGCCATCTTGTTAAAATTCCCACCTATTGGGACTTCTAAGATTTCTACATGGCTATTATAAACTTGCAAATACCACAACAAACCATCTTCTCAAAATACCAACTTTTGAGTCTAAGTTTCTAGAGGCCTAGCAACAAAGAAAAAATAATCACAGCAGTTAAACGATTTGTGTCAAATTAATTCAAACAAGTTTCAAGACCGGCTACAAAGAAAAGAAAAGAAATCCCAAAACACCCATCTTATTATGTTGGGCACTACCTACTTATAAGCAATTTATAAAGGCTGACCACTATGATTACTACTCCTGCAACAATTTTTGATACCCAAAAACCTAATAATCCTAATATCATCTAACACTAGCCTTGCTAGAATTATGCAAACATATTATCTCTGGGTTTTGATTCCCTAGTGGGTGTGTAGCTTGATTGTTACAACAATTGCACTGTAGAAGTCTTGTCGAGTGAAGAGGGAAAGGGGAGAGAGAAGGGGAGAAGGAGAGAGATGGGGAGAAGGGAAGAAAGAAGAAAAACAAGGCATGATACTTACAACTGCAAAGAACCGGCAAAAAACACTGTGATGAACTGTTTGTAAGGAATTCCTTCATCTCGGCTTTGCAGATATGCATTCTTGCATCCTGGACAATTGGGAAACACTGGAAGCTGCTTGTGCTCCAATAATGGCTTCTCAATGTTTGCTCCCACCATCGATCCAGACCCAAGCTTCTTCTTGTTTTCTGCATTTTTTTTTTTTGCTATTCACAACTATCTCCTACTAATCCTCCACCTTTAAATCCTCGCTGCTCCACCACCATCACCATCATCATGATCATCAGCAACTAGCTCTGGACCTCTTGTTGCTGCAAACCTTAAATCAAATTAAAAAACTTTGCTTTGAAAATGAAGCTTGACCAAATTTACAACTGGCTGCAAACGTTCATTATGGCAAAACATGATTTTTATAATTAGTCTTTTTTTAATAAGGTTGAATCAAACTCATCAGTTATACCATTTTGAGCTATTTTTTAATGCCATTGACTATGGTTGAATCAAACTTGTCACTTATGCCATTTTTAGTTTTTTTTAATGCCATTGTAGTTGCATAGGACTATCCCCTTCCCCACCTGCAAGAACTTGGACTGATTGACTCAAATCTTCTGTTTTCATTTTTTTTTGTCTCTCCAAAATATTGATCCCCCCTAAATTCTAGACTTTGCTAATAGTCTAAAATATCTAGACTACCTCCTCTTGAATTTTCCTAATTAGACTCAAAGAAACAAAGAATTCTTGATTCACCTCTGAAGAAGAAGAAATTGTCCCACCCTTCACCAGCTACAACTCGTCACATTGAGCAAAATCCACAATCACAATATTCTAAGGATCACTGCCTCAACCTAGAGTTCAAGCATGCAATTGTCAAGGATGGAGAAGAATTACTCTAGACTTTCAAGGACAATTCTGACAAAAAGAAATCTTAAACTCTTTTTGTTGTTGTACTAGTGCCTTGGATCAACAATGCGTCTGCAGCACGAGAGCCCAAAACAAAAAAAAGAAAAAGAAAAAGAAAAAAAAAAAGAAGACCCACCAGAGATCTTCAACTTGTGCCGTGAATTGGGTGTGGTGCACAGCTGCTGCACAAGAAGCTCGTCCTCCGTCTTCTTCACCGGCGTAGACTTCCTTGCAATTCTTCTATTCGATTGATCATCTGCGGCATAATATTCCACAATATGTAGGCTATCCTTCTTGCAAACACATGAAAAAGTTAGTATCAGTTGTTAGGGACTTCATCATGTGATCTCTGGATTTATTTTTCCCCTTCCAGAATTTCGGACATGCGGCGCAACAACAACAAAACACTCGGTGGGTGCGAGCGAAATGGACGTTTTTGAGCTCCTCTGCGGCCCCGCGAAGAAGAAGAGGCAACTAGCAAACCAACCCACCATTCCGGCACATTCCTGCACATTCCGCACATGGGACAAGACGTAACGACGAGAGAGGAACTGGATTACCAAAGCAGTCTTGACGCATTCACGCCTCGACTATATTCGATAATCTGGTCAGTTAGGTTTCATAGTCATAGGATAACTGACCAGATTATATAGTCATCCAGATAGGTCTCCTATTTGTACATATTCATCCAGGCAGCAGGGTGACTGTCGTTGGCCAGAGTGAATTAGCAACCCACCATTGCACACTGCAGGATGGATGGAATGTGGATAGGAAACACTTTTTCATAGTCCCATAGCTAACCAACCACCATGGTTAGCCTATGTGCTAACTACTAACCATCCACATTGCATCTACCCCTGTAGTACTACCCAACGTGTTACTTACCTTACATGTTAAGATCGTTTAGAGCATTTGCAGCAGTCCTCAGTAGGGGATGCTGCAAAAAAATTTCTCATATCCGAGCTTTACTTACTAACTTTTATAAAAACCCTCACCCAAAACACTAAAACTGAGATTTTAAATGGGTGTGAGAGTACTAATAGAGCAACTGACCTGGACCAACCCAATTAAACTATCTAGCCAATCAGAAATAGGAAGCAATTAATAAATACGATTTTGATGATATTTATTAGACTCTTCCAGGGCTCTGAAAGTTATATAAATTTCCAGCAATCTTCATGGATCCACTGGATTTGGCTGATGTACCTTATTCAGCCATCAGCCAGATCCAGTTTCCTTCAAGAACAGCTTCCTTCTGCTGATTCTCTACCCATGCTTATTGTAAATCAGGGTCTCTGAGTCCAAATCTAAAATTTTTTGGGCTTCATATGAGATCTTGCTCAAAAGCCTGAAGGTAACCCACCAGTATGGGTGCTGGTTCACTGCGGCCACAACACCTTGTCATTTTGCAACATCCTTTTTTACATCATTTCACTCCACATTATGCTTCATTGTCTCTGATGTGTGCTTTGACCTCTCTCCTTGTAGTTTGTGCGTCCATCCATAGCTTTGCAGTTCTGGAAGGAGCACATATGTTGAATCTGCTTGCATTTTAGATTACAATCTCTTTCTTTTGGAATGAGAAGTTGCCCATGGTTTTTTCCTTTAGTAGATTGGGTCACCTATTGATTGAGAAATTCTCAAGTTTTGCAAGCGTTGTAATTGCTTTTCAAATGTGTCCCATGCTATAAGTGGGTTGGTGTAGGGTAAGGTGTGAATTTGCATTTTCTTTATTATTCAAGTCTGGGAATCTTATTTTGTTGTCTAGCAACACCAGTGACAAGCTCTCCCAGTCATCGAGCTGCATTCTTTCTCCCATACAATCATGAATTTTGCTTTGAATTGATACCATAGCTACCACTGATAATTGGCACTTTGCTGAATATTTATTCATTTAAGAAAAAAAAGAGATTCAGCAGTTTCAAATTTAATTTTTCAGAATTTCAACAATTGCGGAATAGGTATGCAAAGTGCAGCTTGTTTTGTGTATTTGTACTAGTAACATGATGGAGTTCAACTTTCAACAATTTTGACAAATATCAATAAGTTTTCTGTTTTTTTTTCAGCTAAGCCTTTGCAAATTATTTTGTGCCAAACATTGGTCATACATAGGTACAATAATTCAACAACACCAATTTCAGCAACCACATATACCAGAATACAAAGACAAGTCATGTGCTTAGCAGTTACTGATGTTAATACATGAAAGGGTTTTGCAGACCATGAGACCTGTCACAATATTTCAAGCCAAAGTTGGCTAGTGCAAAGAAGGAAGGAAGTGGGGGTTTGGAGTAATGACACACTTGGGAAATAAGCAATCTTGTTCAAGTAGGTTAGAAAGTGGTATAGGAGAGGAGGAAAGAGAATATCAGAGATGGGAACAAAAAGGGGGAACAATGGGTTATGCTGCACATCAAGCACCCATTTTCAATGTGATACAAAACACTAGATTTTTTTTGCGAATTTTTTAATGTTGGTCAGAGATTCAATGTTTGGTTCTCACTAACTTACCATTTAGTATTTACACATCAGATTTTATGTTAACAGTATTAGTTTGAATCCATCAATAAAGTTTTCTTCTTTGACATTGAGTTAAAAGTAAATAATCACAATGTGTCATTGGAACATAAGTAGGACAAGATTGGCCACAGTGATCAGCCCCCAACATTATTTCAGCAACAAGTTGTAAATTCATCACTGGTTTCAAGGTGGCCTGGCATGTGTTTTGATGGCCTTTTGATTTATGATGTGGCCTTTCAATGTAAATTTAATATCTAGAGTCTTGTTGTGGGATATTCTAAACATTGATACATGTTGTGAGTGATTGGGGTTCAAAGAATAAGCACATGAGGCAGAGGAAGATGAAAAGGATGTGCAAGGGCCAATAACAAAGGTACCATCTAATCTGAAATGTTCATATGCATGTTTTGACATGGTTTTTAGGAAATTTCAAAATGTATGACTAACGCAAATGACAAGTAGAGTCTATGACATTAAGACTAGGTGTAAGTGATTAAACCCTAACGATACAAGCCCAACTGATGCACAAACTTTAAGCCTAGGAATAAAATAAACTTGGTCTAAATGACATAAACCTCAAATATCCTTAGTGAAACATGCTCAATTGACACAAGCTTTAATGACATGGACATGAGCGACATAGGTTAAGTGACACAAATGAGATTTTATTGGCATTGGCCCTAGTGACATATAACACCAAACCCAAGTGACAAAAACTTTAGAAACAATATAAACTTGAGTCACATAGATGGAGTGAAATGGGCCTTAGTGGCATAGGCCATAATAACATATTACACTAGGCCCCAAAGCGAAGTAGGAAACTCATGTGGCATAGGCCTTAGTGGCATAGGCACCAATGATGTATTACATTTTAGTGACATAGGTTGAGTGATACATGTCGTAATGTTATAAACGTCTGTCCTAATGACATAAGATGAGTGAAAAAAGACCTAATGATTTATAGACCTAGGTCCTAATGATAGAGGTTGAGTGACACATGCCTTAGTGTTATGGAGTGCATTTGATGCCCTCACAATAACTTATTGAAAATAATGGTTTGTGACATTTAAGTGACATGTATAAGTGATTAACTTGCTAGTTGTCATTTAAAAATGCATATAAATTTTTGATGTGCAAACAAGGCAAGTTTGACAATGGCCATGAACGGGTGGTGACACAATTTGAATGATTTTACAATAGTTGTTTAATTGTCCATATTCAACATTTGATGTGTTGGTGCAATATAAACTTAAATAACATAGGTTGAATGACATGGGATTTAGTGGCATAGCCTTAATGACATATTACATTAGAGGCCCAAGTGATACCACAAACCAAAGTGATATAAACCGAAGTGACATAGACCCTAAAATGATATAGACCTAGGTCCCAATGATAGAAGATGAGTGATACAAGGCCTAATGATATAAACTTAAATATTAGTGAAAGAGGTTGAATGATGTAAGCCTTAGTGTTATTGAGTGGCATAGGTTAAATGACATATGCTTTAGTGGCATAGATTTTAGTGATTGCATAGGTTATAATGCCTTTCCAAGTCTTCTATTAAAAAAATACTCTAACTTTGTTAAAAATTTCAAGGGTCATAAAAAACAATCCATGATCAAGAGGAATGGCGTGGGGAGGAGGAGGGTTTCAACAAAGGAACCAACAAGAATTAATACCACCCAAGGAAGACACTTAAAAATCCTTGAAGGGACCCAAGAAAGTTTGTTAGTATAATCCTCCATAAATTAATTGTTCAACATAACTTCCTATGTCAAGTAAAGTTCATACCCTAAACCATACCTTTTTGATAGGGTTTAGTTTGACAAACTATTATTGGGTTTGATATTGATTTTTAAAATCTAGATGGAAATAGTTTGGTGATAAATGTCATGGGGGTGCATTCGAACTTAAAGGAGCCAAATGTGCCCAACCTTGCTAGTCATTACCAAGGATTCATGGGTTAAAATTTGTTGACATGGCTAGTAGTTATGGTAGGTAATTGGATAGGTTGGGAATTTTTTTTAATCCAAAAAAAAAAACCGAAAAAAATACACACATGTCTCATGCACATGCACATGTACATGTGTAACACAATTGTTCATCGTCTCCAAGTTTGAAATTGATCTATCTTGTTCAACAAGTTGTCCATAATTAAGTTTGGTCTACTATTAGGCTTTTACCTTGTTTGATTGCTCCCAAGTTCGACTTTAGTTGTCTATGTTTAGTTTTGAAATTGCATCATTGCAAGTAGTTGTGTAGCTTTTGTTTTGGTCTTAAGATCGAGGTTATTTGACTTTGGCCTACATTGCAAGGTGAAAAAAGAAAAAGATGGAGAAGGGAAGCTCAGAGTTCCTTGTTTAGGAATATGTAAATATTAGTTTGTAAACTAAATTTTTTTGTTGTTGTGGTGAGGTGTTTGAACAACACAGGGCCAACCTTCAAACATAATTACTTTTAAGTATGTTAGTCAGACTAACCTAGATGAGGTCTTTGGTCTTTTGAAATAACCAAATACAAGTACACAAACTCAACCTTGCATCCTAAAATTAAAAGAAAGCTTGTGAGATTGTGTTGACATATTTATGGCACATCTATCATCACAAACAACAATTTTGCATCTTGGGTGGTTAGGGGGTTCATAGCACAAGAGAAAGGTGTTTATGTGAATTGGGTTATTATTGCTACTTGGACTACAAAGGAGAAAGCTTGCAAACTAGAAGTTAGGGCCTTAAAATCTGAGGGCACAAAATTAAGTGGAACAATTGTGTTTCGAAGACTTGACATTGGAGGAGATTCAACCAAGAACCATGTAGTCTTGGTGAAGAACCTTGAGGTAGAAAAGGGTTGTGTCCTTTTGGTGTTTCATTGAAGGACTTGAAAAAGGTTATTGAACTTGCTATTTTTTTTATATGAGCTTTTAAAGTGATCACTAGTGAAGATGGAACACTTGTTGCACGAGAAGACTGTTTGGTCAAATGATTGCTCTAGCCAATTCAAATCATCAAGAACATGGTTTTTTGTGGGTTAGCACCCATCCTTGACTTCTTGTGTAGCCTTACCTTTGGGTTGTTGGATGACTTGGAATTACTTTGCCTCTAGCCATGGGAAGGGGGAAATGGATGGTGTAGGAATGTTATGGAAATGAGAGATTTGCAAATAGTAAGTGAAGCCAAATGGATTAAAGCTTCAAAATGCACATGAAAGGGTTTTGTACTTGAAAGCACAAGTTGTTAAACATCATGCATATGCTTCACATAGTAATGCTAGAAGAAGTGTGAACATGTTTTTTTGGGAACCTAAAGTTGGTGACATAAATCGGGCTCATTGCTATAACTGCAACATAGCCATTAGCCACATGTAATCAACGGGTATAATTTGACCTCCAATCTTGCTACCATGCAGCCCATAAATCACTATAATGGCATTTTTTTTCTTTGAAATGGGGTCCCAAAGGTAAACCTCAATGCCAACCTACATTTGTAATAAACAACATAAGCAACATATGTGTGTGGTTTTATCCAAATCTTATAGGAAATTTAATGAAAACCTTGAAAAAATTATTCAAACACATATGTTAGTCATGCTACAAAGGATGTGGGGTGGCTATTAATCACTTACCTACCATGGATTGAACTTGTATATTGTAGCTGGTGCCTTGGTTGTTTTGGAAGGGCTAGGTGTTGGGTCTTACATACATGCATCCCATTTATTATATTCAAATAATCTATCATTGACATGCACAATAAATTTTGGTTTTGGTGTGAAACAAGTCTACTTTAATGGGCTATTGTAATATGTTATTATAACCAATTCATAAGCTTCTAAATTAGGGTTACAAAGTCTTATAATCGGAGAAATTGTCCCATGTGTCTGAAATGATGTGGTTTCCCCCACATAGTTCCCCCACTATGTTACAGCCCATTTGTTCATGGGCTACATTTCTGGCAACATTATTGGTAATGTCTTTAACATCAACTTTGCCAATATCAATTGTTGCATTCATAATAACAACTTGGTTTTTTTGCATACCATCCATAACATCCCCAAACCTTTCTACTATTACACTTGCAACCAAAGGTCTTGTGTTGTTATGTTCATTGAGTTGTTACATTGAAGTGGTTGCAACAATATTTCCCTCTACTCACATTTCAACACCAAGTTTCTCCACAAACACCTTTTGCATCACAAGGAAGTTGTTGATGCATGACTATAATTGGGACATTGACGTTATAGATTCATCCTTACATACATCCATTGTAACTCCCCATGTCATTAATCCTTCCACCTTGCCTGCAAGATCCAACATAGCTCCCTTGTTAGGGTTTTAATCACGTGCGTCTTGTCAATTTTTAATCAACATTGGCAACAACAACATGAAAAATCTATTGTCCATGCACAAGCAATCTAAACAAAACTAGCATTAACATCAATATTAGACATGTCAACATTTATTATAACAAATTGCAAAAAAAGGTTCCAAAATTCATTCGTATGATTTTTTTTTTGTGAGAAAAAAGGACATGCAATCCTTTTCTAAAGTAGTCATGTTGGCTCATTGTATCTCGTTTGCACCAATGAAGCTAGTTAGCACATGGTGACATGTCCTTGTTGGTTGTTATAAATAGATGAGGTTAAATTCATGTAAATGACCACACAACTACCTACATGGGGATCCATATTTTGAACATGTATGTAAATGGATAAATGTAAATGAACATGTGCATGTTCCATCACAATGCATGTAAATGGATTAGTCATCGTATGAGTGGAATATTCCAATCATATGGGAATACATGAAGCAAGTGGTCTTTTCATAGGCACCCAAGGAAAAAGGTAGTGTAGACCAATAATCCCAATAAATTGGAGCATTCTAAAATATATATGCATGCAAGTAAATGATGAAGTTGAACATAGTGGCAAGGTCCACTTGGATCCCATTAAAATCCAACAATATTGGGATTAAAATGGAAGGTGGTCATGTTTGTACGATGTGCAATGAAAAAATGGAAAGTAGTGGCAAGGTCCATTAGGATCCCACTAAAATTCAATAGTAAGTGGATTTAGAGTGGAAGGTCCTCACTTTTGTTGAAGTGTAGTGATTTGCGACATGTCAAATTCCAATGAAATTCAATTTGGGTGGAATCCTTTAGTGGTTTTGACCATGACTTGTTGTAGTGCAAGTGTTCCCTGTGTTCTTAGTACTTGTCATGTTATTACATGTGCTCATCATGTTGTTAATGTTCTTTGTGTTCTTAATGTTTATTGTGTATTTGTGTTCATTGTGTGTTCATCATGTTGTTATTAGTGTTCATCATGTTGTTATTAATGTTCATTGTGTTGTTTTCCTTCTTCACGTGATTGGTATTATGATCCTTACCCTTGTAATGTTTTGTAAGTTGAAATTTTGTTGGAGGTGAAAGGTTGTTGGTTGCTTGCAATTTTGGCAAAAAAAAAATGTTTAAAGTATGTATGTCTTTTTTCCAAAATTATGTGATTTTCGTTCATTTTGATTATTATTATTAATTCTTATATTGAAAATAATGTGTTGATAATATGTTTGGATTTGTTTGTGTAGGAATAACTTGCCAATTGGAGACATTGCTTGTAACCTTGAAGGGAACCTTATTGATATTCCAAAGATATCAATGGATGCAAAAGATATCAAGTGTCTTTTTGGAGCGGTGGAGGAAATATGAACCATGTTCCCAATTGTTGGCTTTTTAGTTAGATAAATATCAAGGATTGTAAATTTCAAATTGAAACTAAAAGATTTTTTTCCCTTGTTAAAATTTTCACCAATTTGAAAAGATGCCATTTACAATCAAATAACCTTAAGAATTAATGTCTATGAATAAGAATTGGTCAAATGATGCAAGGGTGGGTTACAAGGCTTTAGTAATTTGGTAAAATTGATAGATAGAGTAGGAATTAAGTGAGTTTGAAGGTTTATTTGAGTCCAATGAATTGAAAAAGACTTAATATAATGTTTTTGTCTTTATATCTTTGAAATGTGATCACTTTTTTCATAAAGATATTAAAGCTTTGTAATGAACCTTGTTGATTTGTTTTTCGCCTATGATGTTTTAAAAAAATTTGAGGTGTATTAAATTCTAAAATCTCAAAATGAAGTTAAAAATTTGATTTGATATAGGTAATTAAGTTAAATGAATTAGAAATTGGGTTTGAAAGACTAGTTGGGCATGAGGGAAAATTTTAATTTTTTTTTGGATAATGCATGTATTTTTTTAAAAAGTGATTTTTTTCAATATTTAAATTATAAAATTGAGAATTAGAATAAAAATTATGAAAAAAAATTAATAACCACCCAACACTGGTGTAGAGAGGTAATGCCGCCTTGATGAAATCAAAATATTTTTGCAATTGTAAAATCAATTTTGAGGTAAAATGATTGACATATGTTGGTTTGTTGTGTATTTTCAAATTTAGGGGTGGAAGGTTAGGTGCACCTGCAATAATGTGAAATCCATTAGAATAGTGGGCTGGTGTCTCACCATTCTACATAAAACCTGAACTATTTGAATGGAAGGTAGTTCAAATGATGGGTGAATGCACTAGAAAAAAAAATGGATTTTTACCACTAGCTTATGCAACTATTTTTTAGTTGCTTGCATCATATGCAACTAAAAATCCCTTAGTTGCCTTGGAAATGATGTTGTATGTGTCCTTAGTTGTAGATGACAAATGAAATCAAAGTCAACATATATGGTTTCATCTATATGTGAAACGTATGGTTTATGTGACTGCCATGCAAGTAACATGTGACTAAATTGTTGGACCTTACATTGTGCCATGTGTGCAATTAACAACAAATCTCAATATGACACGTGACATGTTTATTAGCTTAGGGAGGCCTAGCCTATACTAGTGAAGTGTAATATCTAGCAAAGTAAAGGGTGACATGTGACAATTTGTAGGTTTATTTTTTGATTGAATTACAAAGTGACATGTGGCAATTTGTAGTTTAATATTTTATCAAATTACAAGGTGGCACATGTGGCAATTTATTGGTGGTCTAGGGAGGCCTAAGGTACTTAAGCCTAATTCACCTAAGTAGGTTAGTATGTTGGTTTATTTATTTACCTACCTAGCTTAGATCTACTTACTTATACTAGGTAGATAGGTCTAAGCTAAATAAGTGGTTAAGTAAGCTTAGGCTAAGAAGTAGGTTAAGTTTTTAAATCCTATTTCATTTCAAGTTTAACTTTAAAGGTCAAGCTTATTTGATTGGTTCATCCCAATTGACATCTAATCTTTAATGTTCCTTGTGTATTTTCAATCTTCTAGTGCACTTACTTATATAGTTTACAAACTTGAAAGCAAAGATAAAAGATGTGGGATAAGTTTTTAGTTGCAACCTAGTCACATGTATTAACAACTACATACTAACAAACAACTATTAATTAACTAGCTAGGTTAGGTTAGGCTAGGTTAAGCTAGGTATCAAGGTCAAGTTAAGGTAAGTTAGGTTAAGTTAAACTAGGTACCTAGGTTACATTAAGGTAAGTTAGGTTAGGCTAGGTACCTATGTTAGGTTAATGTAAGTTATGTTAAGTTAGATACAAGTAGGTTAGGTTAACATAAGTTAAGTTATGTTAGGTTAAAGTAAATTAGGTTAGTTTAAGCTAAATTAAGCTACCTTAGGTACTTAAGTTACATTATGGTAGGTTAAATTAAATTAGGTTAGGTAATTATATTAAGTTCAAGGTTTAAATAAATTAGGCTAAGCTAGGGTAGATTAGGTTCAACTAACTACCTATGATAGGATAGGTTAGGTTATGTTAAACTATGTACATAACTAATTTAAGTTAGGCTAGGTACTTAGGTTGGGTTAGGTTAGGTCAGACTAGGTACTTAGGTTGGGCTCAAGGTTGTTAAAACCAATGTGACGTGCCATTTTTGTGTCGGTTGACACGTCAACATTAATTGTGACACTACGTCAAAATGTGAAAAATATGACTAGATGTATGATTACATTTGTAGATATAAAAGACATTTATGACTACCATGACTATAATGCATTTGGACTATTGCAAAGGCCATAGTTATCGAATCTTCAACTATTATAGCCATAACGACTTGTGTTTTTTTTGCCTATATAATAATAATAATAATAATAATATATAATTATAAAATAACGATAATTAGGTTTATTTCATTATGTGTCATCCAATTAATGGTTGACATGTGTCATTATTTAGCCTATGTAACTTAGGTAGGCACTTAACATAGGTGACTTAGGTGGGTATAGGTAACTTAATTAATGAAACATTGGTTGCAAGTATGAGGATTTGAACCCCTCACTTCCTTGAAGAAGGTTCAAGTTTTTAACCATTGCACCATCATTCAACATAAGTGAAAAACATTGTCATCCTTTGGTTATGAATATTTTTTTTGGTTAACCTATGAAAATTGTCTAACATAGATATATGTAACCTATTTAACAACTTGCTTAACCTAGTTATGCTACCTATTTAATTTAGCCTAACCTTCCTACTTAAATACATTTTCACATGTAAAGTTATTTCATTAGGAAAAATAAATACTATTGAATTATTTTTTTAATTTAGAAAATTCAATTAAATGATTATTATTTTGTCAAAAGCCTAAAGAATTCAACTAATTATATTCCTTTTATAATTAAAATGAAATTCTAAAATAAATATTAAAATTAAAAAATTGGTTTATGACATATTAAAATATTAAAAATTTAAAATAATGTAATTATTATTTTAGATATGTACAATTTAATCTGAAATAATTTATGATTATAAATATAAATATATAAATATATAGTATATTATACATTATATATTATCTGATGTTATGAAGAATTTTTAAATATTTAATCAATAAAATTTTTAATTAATAATATTTAAAAATAATTAAATGATTATTTTCAAAATGTAAAATTTTATTTGATGTAATTTATGATTAGAGATAATCATGATTTACAAATAATTTAAAAATTAATCACTACATGTTTTAAATAATATTTTAAAAAATGATTTCATTGTGATGTTTAAATATGATGATTCTAGAACATGGAATGTGAACACTAAAAACATATTTTGAATAAGAATGGAATATTATTATATTTTGATCATATAGGACATTAAAGTTTTAAATGAAATATCAAAAAAAAAATCAAATCATGAAATTAAGTTATAAATTATCATAGGTAATTCATAAATAGACATGTAATAATGCTAGTATTTAAATGAATATAATTAAGGTAACAAATAATTAGTTAAATAATTACTTAAATGTAGGTAGGTAATATTTATACCTATTTACCTACATAATTTTGCTATCTTTTTATAACCTAATTATTACCTTACTTTACATATTTAGTTTGCAAATTAGTTACCTAAGCTAAGTTACATACTTATAACTTGTTTTTTAAAGTAATAAATGCTAACCAAATATTTTAATTGTAAACCTAATTTGCCTATAATGGAAAAAGGTATACAAAAATTTTAAGCACTAAAACTTTAATATTTAATAATGTACATATTCATTACATACATAAATAATATTTTAACTTCATAATCAAGATTACTATAGTGGTTAGTTGTAGTCACACACATACTAAAATTCATGATTATAGTGATTGACTATAAACATGTAATAACATAAATCACTATTGTCGATAACTTAATAATGTAGTCATATTTTTGGTTAGAAAAGTTTGATAATCATAAAAAACATGTTTTATATGATTCAATGATTAGGGTGTGGACATAGTCACAAAATGTCCTAGTCATGGATTCCACATTTTGGCATAGTGTGATGTGTTAGTTTGTCAGGTCAACATTAAAATTGAATATATGTCCCCACAATATAAACAAGATTACAATTTTTTTATTGTCTAGAAAAGTTTAATTACTAATTATTACTAATTTAATAATTAGTTATAAGAATTTAATTATTAGTTATAAATATTTAATTTTCATCAATAAATCATTTTGCGACTAGATTTCGATCATTGGACATCGACTAAGGTGTGGACTAGTTGTGACCAAAATCCTAGCCATTGAAATTGTGATTGAAAATTAAATCACCATTTTTTAACAATCAAGATTTTTTTTTAGTATTTCTTTTAGTTTTTTATTCACACTAATGACTTGATTTAAATTGCCAAACTATGAATGGGGTGTGGATAGGTCGACCAAAAAATCTTGGTCATTGAGATGGCAATTGAAATTAGGTTGCCATTTTTTAACATTCCAAATTTTTTTTCAATTTCTTTTTTCAGACAAGTTACTAGATTTAAGTCTCTTGATTATGGCCAAGGTGTGGATTAACTAACCAAAAAATCCTAGCCATTAAGAAGGCAACCAAATTAGGTTGCCATTTTTTATTGATTAAATTTTTCTTTCATTTATTTTGTTTTTTTTTCTTTCCCCACATTAAGGATTGGGTTTAGGTTGTTAGACTATGACTAGGATGTGGACAAGTTGACCAAAAAATCCTAGTCATTGAGATGGTGACCAAAATTTGGTTGCCAATTTTGAAAGGTCCAAAATTTTTTAGTTTTTTTTAATTTATTTTTTTCACATTAGCAACTAGACTAAAATTGTTGGACTACAACTTAGGGTGCAGATTGATCGACAAAAAAATCATAGTTGTTTAGATGGTGATCGAAATTAAGATGCCAATTTTTAATGCTTGAGATATTTTTTAGTATTTTTTTGGTTTTCTTTTTTAATTGGCAATCGGATTTAAATCATTAGACTTCAACTAGGGTGTGGACAAGTTGAGTGGAAAATCTTAGCTATTCAGTTGGTGATCAAAATATAGTCGCCAATTTTTAAAGGTTCAAAAGTTTTTTGGTTTTTTGCAATGACAATTAAATTAAGGTTGTTGGACTATAATTGGGGTGTGGATTAGTGGACCAAAAAATGTTGGTTGTTGAGATGGCAATTGAAACTAGGTTGCCATTTTTTAATGGTCTAGAGTTTTAAGAAAATAAAAAAAACATTTTTTGCATTATTGACGATTGTTGAACTTTGACTGGGGTGTGGACAAGTCAATCAAAAAATCCTAGCCATTGGAATGGGGATCGAAATTAGGTTGTCATTTTTTAATGGTTTAGATTTCTTTTTAGTTTGTTTCTTTTTTTCTGTAGTGGTGCTTAGATTTAGGTTCCAAGATTGGGATTACAATGTAAACAGGTCAACCGAAAAATCATGGCCATTGACATGGTGATGAAAATCAAGTTGTAACTTTTTAATGGTTTAGATTTTTTTATCTGTTAATTTTTTTTTCCTCACTTGTGATTGGATTTAGGTTGTTGAACTATAATTGGGATGTGGACATGTCAATCAAAAAATCTTGGCTATTGAAATGGCAATTGAAATGAAGTTCCCATTTTTTAATCTTTAGTTTTTTTTTTTTTTTTTTTTTTTTTATTTTGTTTTATTGTTTTTTTTTTTTTTATTTAATTTAAATTTTTGATTTTTTGATCAAAAATTTTTGTTTTTGAAATGGCAGGGCTAGTTTTTAGAATTTTGAATAAAAAAT
>Ga0116231_10009270_pt1 | contig 16698 bp, 9 predicted proteins | sample S1TSphgellanicum_2_FD_89695 | JGI IMG/M metagenome (GOLD analysis project Ga0116231, IMG submission 89695) | Host-associated microbial communities from peat moss isolated from Minnesota, USA - S1T2_Fd - Sphagnum magellanicum MG | ecosystem: Host-associated > Plants > Peat moss > Unclassified...
AATAAACTATTCTTAGATGCTGGCAGCAGAAAAGTATGTAGGAAAATCTGATCGTGAAACAGAGCCGCAAAAATAGAACGGGAAAACATTTACAATTTTCAGCCCCCCCCCCCCCCCCTCCCCCAATGTGTGAATTGACCTTTCACATCCTTGAATAATAGTTGTGGAGGGTTATCTTTAGAATTTGGAAACATCAAAGATGTTTTTGGGAGCATCACACCTTGCACCTCCACTTTATAAACACCATCTCCAATAGGAACCCCATGAAACATAACACCAGATACTACTCCACATCTTACAATGAAATGTTTGCTTTGACCATTAGTTGTTCCACTTGTATGATGTTTGCTTATCAAGAACATTGAATCACCTTTGGAAAATTGCACATGAAAGTTATAACATAAACAACAATCTCCAAGTACAAGTGTATTGTTTAATACAATATAAGTTTGGAATGTAAACAAAAAAATGAAATTGAACCTTGCCTAATTAGAATCACCAAAGACATGGTGGGGGCACTTATAGCAAGGGTTGGGCTTTTGTAGTTGAAGCTTGCTCTTTTGCCACATGTCCTTGGGATCTCAACATTGGAGGATTTATTTTGGTTGGTTTCCTTGCCTTCTTGCCCTATTATTCACATGGAACCAAACCATACATATAATAATTTTTACATTATTTTAAATCTATGTTGACAAAAAAATATCATGCAAAATAAACTAAAACATAGCAAAAAAATCCATCTTTGATAATTAAAAATCATCTCCTTGGATTTAAGTTGTAAATTTCAACCAAAAGTTGTCATATGCAAACTTAATTCATTACAACATTGGTTGGACCTTGGTCTAGGGTCCCATGTGCTGTTGGAAGTAGGATGACTTCATCTTCATCATGTATTTGTGTGGACTACAAAATAACACTTACATTGTTTGTCTTATCACCATGACCTATTGTTAGGCCCAAAAGATGACAAGAAAAATCCAATATACATACAACTTGGGCTATTTCTTTAAATTCCAGTAGTTATATTATTTTAGGCCATATGTATTTTACTCACCACACCAATTGCAAGTGCTTGGGGATGTGGGCTCTTAAGCACGCTATCAAATGCCTGAGTTGTGATTGTAGAAACTTCATTTGTTGTTGTTATGGTCACATCATTTACATGCATTACAATACAAAAAAATATTAATTAATTCAAAAGGCCCCTAGTTGCACCTCATTTCCAATTTATATATTGTAAGTTACATAGACTCACAATTCAACAAAACGTTGAAATGTACTACCCATTTCAAATATTTGCAATCTTTGGGAAACATACTAAGTTATGGAACTAAATAATTAAAAGGTGGAAGGTAACACATTCCCAACTCACCAGCCCATCATGTGCACCGGTTGCATCAAATTTTGCAACCAAGTTCTTTCCTTTCCTTTCAAGCAAAATGGTATTATCTACTGCATTAGCTATATAAGGGCCAACGGTTGAGGGTTACCCTCTCAAACTAGGATTTCCTAGACTTGTTGGATTGGACTAAAAAACACATTGAACATAATATTCAGCAACGGCATGAATTTGCATAATATTAACAAATAAGAAAATCTAAATTGTCAAAGATATAACTAGGGTGTGAGTTGGCTTAAAGGCACTAAACTATATGTGCTAATTGGAATGTTGGCACAAGTGTAATGTTGGCATTATGATGTAACAACACGAAACATTGGGTGGCAAAACTTTAGGTAGCACACCATCTTGACATATGTTTGTTCAAACTTTTGCCTTGTAGCTATTATTTTTGTGAGTAAAGGGTTCTTGGCCCTAATTTGTTTCTAGAATACACACCCACACCCAACCATGTGGTAAGGCCATCTTCTACACAAACCTACAACGAAGTAGAATTTAGGTCCATAAACTTGCAAGAAATTTTGGCTCTTACCTTTATTTTGTCTTTGCAATACACACCCACACCTAACCAAATGGTGAGCCTTTACTCTACACAAACCAACAACAAAGCATAAACTTAATTGAGTGCATAAACTTGTAAGGAATTATGGTTCTTGGCCCTAGTTTGTTTCTACAACACACACCCACACCCAACCATATGGTGAACCCATCTTCTACACAAACCAACAACAATACATAACTTAAGTTCATAAACTTGCAAGGAATTCTTACCATTAATGCTTCAGCAAGTGTTTTCCCACCTCTTCCATATTTTGAAGGCCTTCTTTGGTTCCCTTGTGCATCACACATATTTCTTGCCTTCACAATTGTCTTTCAATTTGTCCAATATGCCATGAGCCTTTGCCACTGGTTTTGCTACATGCCCATTGGGCAAGTGCATTGGCCTTATTTCATATATAATTGTTTCAATTGAGATCGCTTTCCTTTCAAAAAGCGATAAACATTATCTTCAAATCCCTTAATTATCACTTGAATGATGAAAACTTTTGTCTTCACATTTTAGAGATGATTACTAAAACCAATGAGATAGTTAGGGAGTTACTAAATAAGGAATGAAAATGTTCCAAAAATGTTAAGTTGATGCAAAGGACATTAAGTGTCTTCTAGACTGGTGGGGAAAACATGAAGCATTGTTTCCAACTATTGTTTTCCTTGCTAATTAAATCCTTGGGATTGTGGGGTTTCAAATTGCAATTGAAAGGATTATTTTCTTGGCTGGAATATTGATGAATTTGAAGAGATGTAAGCTCTAAATAGATAATTTAAATAGTTTAATATTTATAAGCAAGAATTGATCAAATGATTTTAGTGTGGGTTGTTTTTCACCTTCTAACTTAATAGAGTTAAGTTGAAAAAAACTAAAAAAACATGACAACAAGATTTTTGATTGTGAAGAGCTTGTGGACAAGTAATTTGTAATTTATAATTTCAACCTTTTGAATATAGATTTTGTAGTAAAATTCTTTGAATGTTGTTATCTAGGATGTGAGAACCACCTTGAATATCTGACAAATACTATTTTATAAGATATTCAGAAATGTGAAATCCATATTCTGATTTTTTTAAAAAGAAATTGATATTCTTGATGAATACTAAAATTGAGAAAAAATAAAAAGAAATTTAAGATCCAACCTACTTCTTAGAAATCGTTCTAAAAACCGAAATTGGCAAAATATCAGAAAAAAATGATATCCACCCAACACTGGTAAGGATTTGTAATAGGCCTGTTCTGAGAATTTAGGCACTCAACTCCCTCCTCACACAGGGCCCTCATTCCCAGAACAGCCTACTTTTGAGTTATTTACCTTACACAAAAATTGTAGCAAGCTGTATTTTTTAATGAGTTAGGGCGACTTTAGATGAGGATGCAAGGTCCAGGGACCAATGAATTCAAGCAATCTTATTGGTCGAAAGCTTTAAATTGGTCCCAAGGCCTTTAGAAGAGGGTCCAAGACCAAAAAATGGCAAATTGAGGCTAAACCTACTTGGTTGGCACCTGTCTTGGAGGGAAAATCAATTGGTTTGGACCAGACAACAGTGCTAAAAGGAGAGCTCCTGATTTGGAGGACCAGGAATGAGGCTAGGAACCAAGGTGCAGCCTAACTCAAGGATTCAATTTGCTTCAAATCAGTCCAAATTGGCAAACAGTAGCAAACAATGAACCAGCACAATGTCCTTGAACTTGCAAATGGTGATGAGGGAGGTTTCCCAAGAAGCATTTGCTAGGAACAAGTTTGTGTCATAAGTTTTGTGCCAAGGTCAATTGCCTGAGTGTGTCGTTTGCAAATTGCCAGCGTTTCTTAGCAAAAGGACAAGATCAAAAACAGGACAAGGCACCAAAACCATGCAAGATGGTTACCAAATTTGACAAACCACAAGAGCACAAAATTGGCACAATTTCAAACCTAGGTACCAAGTTGGGCAGAAATTAAATCAAAGGGAATGTGCCAAAAACTTATTTGTCAATCACACCTGCAACCTACTTCTTGAAAAATATGCCTCAAAATTGACTAATTTCTGAAATATTTTGAACCTTAAGCACACCTTAAGCATGAATCTTAAAATAATGCACATTGTCATCTTAAGCACAAACCCTAAAACATTATTATATCTCTAGAAAAAATAATGCCATGTGGGCACCAACTCTTCAAACTTAAAACACAATAGAAGGGGGAGGGTGTGCACCTGCCATGCTTAACAACATAAAGTTTAAAAGCTGTTCATGAAAGCTGCTCCTCAAGCTAGACTCTTGAAAATGATGACTAAGCTCAAGGGCTCAATTCTAATGTGCTGATTCCCTCTATTCTCCATTGATTATGCTAGTTCAAGAAAAAAGTTTTTTTAAAAAAAAGGGCCTAATTTCACTGAGATTCCGAATCCATTTGCCTAATAGACTTTTCCATTATGTGATGGATGATATTAGGTGGGAAAGTGTGAATTTGGTTGGAAGGGACGGTGTTAAAAATTCCTAAGAAAGAAGGAAGTAGGGAGCAAGACAAAGTCCATGACTAAGAGTAGTCGACTAGGCCGACTTAGTGCTACCAGGTAGTAGCTCAGGCAGTAAATTACACAGAAAGCAATGCTTGTGACTTCACTTGAGACATCTTCACTTTTCCTTTGTTTGGTGCATCAACTTGCGATTGGGACAGATTGTCGGATTGACTTATTATCTCTTTCTGCCTCATCACTGGAGAGGAACTTGTCTGCTGATATCATAATCTTCAACAGGGTCAACCAAACACTGAGCAAGCAAGCCCAACCTACCTTGCAATCTCCGGCCCATAGGCAACACGGGAAGTAGTAGAACTACATGAGCAATTGTAGGATCTCTCTGCAAAGCAAGAAAATGCTTGGTAGCTTGGTTGACTGTTCTCCTAAGTGCTTGTTTTCCTGAGTCCCACCTTTTAATTCTCACACTTGCTTGGATTAAAAACAAAAATATAAAATTTGCGGTAGTGAAACTGAAGATATTTGCCAGCGAGCATCTCCAGACTCCAGGGGTGTGCTCCGTGTGCGACCCAACAAAACTATTTTGTAACATCCAAGTTTAGTTATTTCCTTTTTTCCAACCATAGCCATAAAACTAAAAGACTGCGAATAGGTGGGAGACTACTAATACCAAACCACCTGGGCCCAATCATTATGATTGGCCACATCAGAAAACAGGATCAATAGTCAGATCATATTTATTACACTCTTCTCAAGCACCTGTTAGGCTTTGCTCTACCTTTTACCAGCTTCAAGGAACTGTACGAAAATGCTGGGTAAAAATCATTTTGGTGAGACAAACTGGCAAGTTTTGAATTTTCTTCATCGAATTTTGATTGGCTGGCCATAAGGTTTGGCTCTGGCACAGACATTTAAATTGTCTCTCAGTTCATACTGTCCAATTTTTCATGTTTATGGGTGGGGATGGGGGAATAATTTATACTGTATGTTGAATGCAGTATACCATGATAGAGGCCTAAATCTAAGGGTCTATGGGTGGAGATGCTCCAACTTGTGATGGGTTTCAGGTTGTAACATACTTGCATGATCTCTTGTTTTCTTTGAGTCTTGTTCGTTGCCCAACATGGAGTGCACACTTCGCAAATTTGCTTCACAAGTTTGACCTCAATCGCATCACTAGTTCAACTTAGTGAGGGCCTAATTCCGTAGTCACTGTGATAAAAACTTGTCAAATTTGGTGATTTGCATAATGTGCATGTTTCATTGCTTTTGAAAGTGTTGAATGGTTAAATATTTGCACCCCTAGAACCACCTTGCTAAATTATGTGCATGGTTCCAAACATGCTTCTCATTGGCATTGGCATTTTGCTTGGGAGATGTAGTTTTTACATACAATTAGTTGAATTCCAAGGACAATTTTTTGGATAGCCAAAAGTGAAATCATGTATCTAAAAGGGAACAGACAACTTTAAGGCAAATGTATGAATTTCAAATTTCACATGGAAATATGTTGTACACAGCAATTTCAACTACATATGGTGACACTTTTTAATTTAAATAGTGTAAAATGTGAAAGCAACTCAAAAGTCTTCAAGTGAAATATGATGCAAAATTGACCAAAAAAACATGGCACAAAAGAATAACCAAGTTTGCTAACATGCTTCACAACATGAAAAAATATTCAAAACTAAGGAGGTAAAGCAAATAAACTAGAGAAAAAAAAAGGCATAAATATAACAAAGAAAAATAAGATGCTCCATGGAAATTGAAAAGAAAATTCAAACAATGAATCCATTATGTAAATTTCCAAATTAGTAATCAAAAATTGAATGTGTGGAAATAGCCCTAATCTCAAATAAAATAAAAGCTTTTTATAAAATGATGAATCAAATACTAACATAATACTTGTAAAGAAAATAGGTAAACAACAAGATAAATGTGCAAATTTTTAAAAAATCTCAAATTAAGTTTAATATGCTAGTAAACTTAAATAAGTTATATATATCCATATGCAAACCCTCTAAAGCAATGAATTTCATCAAGACCATTTTATTAGAAAATTTAATCCACAAAAACATATATTCAATTGTAACATTAAATAGAATGTTGCTAGTAAACACTAATTGAAAAATTTACTCATCAAGGTCTTTGGAAAACTTTGTCCGTCCATAACATGAACACCACATGTTTGTCACCATATTATATTTGATAAGGATGAATTAAAAACACCAATTTTATTCCAATTTGTGCAATTATAGTTTTGTTGATTTATTTTTACTTTACTACACATAATAAAGAAGTTCAATGATGTACATAATAAATTCCCCTATTTTGTAAACTTGTTATTTTTCATTGATTTCTTTTTCATTCCTCTAAAATTCATTATAAAAATTTCATCAAGACAAACTTGTGTTTTGCATTGCTTAGCACTATTAGTAATTGGACATTGACAATCCATGACCATATAGATATTCATGAAATCATTTTCACAACCATCCATTTTAGAACATGAAATTTAATCTTCACTTACCAAAAACATTAACCTTTCTTACACCCTTAACATCCCTTGGTGACTTATTGGATACTCTCACATTTTCAATGTCCTTTTTGGTGACCTTTGTTGTTTTAAAAACCAAAAACTTTGGTCCTTTTCCAATGTCCCCCTACGTCCTTCATATTATGCTTTTCAAATGGCCCCCAATGCCCCTTCTAGTTTGAAAGAAAATTAAAAAATGAATTTTTTTACCAGAGTGCCCCTGCATCCACTATGTACTTATCGATGCCCTTGGCACCTTCCAACATCATATCCAATGTCCTCAATGTTGTTTGGTGTCCCCTTTTGCCCAAAGAAAAAAAATCTTATCCAACCAAATGTTCCTTAAGGTGTTTCTAACGTGTCTTTTCATGTCGCAACCCTAGCTTTGGGCTTGCGACGAAGGCAAAGGGGTTGCAAGGTTGCGGGCCAAGAGGAAGGAAGCCCGGGAGTCAAGGCAAAGGCATTACAAGGTTGCGGGCCAAGAGGAGGCCGGGGAGTCACATCACATACTCCCAGGAGTGTAAGAAAGTGTGAAGGAGTGTGAGGGAGTGAACACTCACACTCCCAAGACAACTCCCACTTTGGGAGATGGAGTCCCGGTGGACTTCCGAAACTTCAGAGAGTGGTTTGAGGGGTCAAAACTCAATGGCTTGTGGCGTTTTTTATATCATTGGAAAGCTCTTGAAACGTAGATATCTAAAATGAGCTCGCATTGCTCGTTCAGACATCTGAAACACAAGTTATGGCCAAAAGAAGGGCCAGGAGTCAAACTGCCAATTTGACTCCCGACCAGAAAAAAGCCGGGAATCTACCCGATTTATTTGTCTATAAATAACGTGCAACATACCATTGGAAAGCTCTTGACGAGAGCTATAACTTTGCTTTAGACCGCACCTCAATCGGAGGTTTGCTCGCAAAGTTATGGGGCTCCAAAGTCGCGGGAGTCCCAGCTGGTGGGATTTCGGGACTCCCACTCGGGAGTCCCGGGAGAGAAAAGTCATTTAGATGTGGGCTCCGTGGCCAGCCATAGAGTATACTATAGGGGGAAGGTGGTGGCTTCCCCCAAGTCCGGGTTGTGGTGAGTCTTGTGTGTCCGTGTTGCCCGTGGTTCGTCCTAGCACCGAGGGTGCTTCAACTATGCACTAACCATTTTGTGTGGGTTGTGTGCAGGCCCGTGTGAGTGAATGAAGCTTGTCAACTTTTCTTAGTCCCATCCCGGTGCTCCAACACGCCCTTCTACCCCTTAAAGTGTTGTGAGCTAGGGAGCGTGCTCCGACTCCTCTCTCTTCTGCTGTTTTTTTGACACGTTCCTAAGTCACGAGGGCGAAACCCACTTGAGGGTTTCACAAAGTCAAGTTGCGGAAATTGTGACTTAACGGCGCGCTCTCGGCTTCCAACTCTTAAAAGGGGTAGAGGGTCGAGTTGGGAGCCTAGGGATTAAACTAGGAAGAGGGATTAGTTTAGATCGTGTGAATCTGCATCCAAAAACCAACCACAAGAGGTTAGTTTAGCATTCGGGACATCCTTGGGTGTTGGGACTTGCCACGGGCACTTGGACACACAAGACTCATCACGGCCCGGACTCGGGAGTAAGCCACCACCTTACTCCCTATAGTATTCTCTGTAGCTCGTCGCCGAGGCTGCATCCAAATGGCACATTTTGTTGGGGCTCCCAAAATGGAGTCCTGAAACTGTCCCGGTTGGACTCCCAAAACTTTGAACGGCCATAACTCCCGACTGTGGTGTCCAATCGTAACGAGGTGTGAACCAAAGTTGTAGCCCTTGTCGAGATCTTTCCAACGCCGTGTTGCACTCTCAATTCGGACGTCGGGAAAAGGTCGATTCTTGACTTTTAGTGGTCAGGATTCAAATTGCCAGTTTGACTCCCGGCCCTTCTTTTGCCCATAACTTGGGCTGCAGATGTCCGAATGGCCAATGCGAAGCCATTTTCGATATCTACGTCTCAAGCCCTTTCCAATGACACCAAGAACACCTTAATGCGAGGTGTTTTGGGCCTTGCTGTTGAGCTCTAAACATTCGGAAGTCCCAGAGGACTCCAAATCTTCAACTTTTCCAAGTGTTGGGCTTCACCCCCACACTTGGCCAAAGTGAGGTTGCGACATTTTTACTTGGGCTCCCATTTGAGTCCTTTAAGGAGTTGGGAGTGCGTCATTTCAACACCTCAACTATTGCTTGTTGTAATTTCATTATTTTTTCTTGGCATTCTTGTTTTTTTGTTATTCCCTTGCCATTTCTCATCATTCTTGGTATTTTCTAAAATGTGTTTTTGTCATTGAGCAAGCTTAGGTCTTCTTTAAATCAAAATGCCTTGCCAATCTAAATTTCTATGAAGGGCATTTGGGTTCAAGATGTTTGATAAGTTAATGTCCCATCTTTACATGTCCTTTCAAAACCTTGGAATAGCAACCCTACTCTTAAATAATCATAGTAATTTAAATGCTTAAGAAACTTACAAAATATTAAACGTGTTTGGTTCAAAAATAAAATTTTCAATGAAAATAAAATTTAATTATTTTAATTATTTTTAAAAATCTTTATTTATTCTTTGATTTAATCTTATATGTAAGTATACAAAACTTCATGACTTTATATTAAATGTAATTACTAGTTTCATAAATAGAACATTGATAAAAAATATTGTGAACTTGTTAACTTTGATCAAATGTTTTAATAGATATTTTATTTTCAATGTTGGCTTGAATAAATATGTTGCTAATTTGGATTGAAAAGTGTTTACTAAAATATTACCAAAAAAAGTTGAAATGTATTAATATAGTCTTTTAAAATTTTATGTTCGATTTGATTAATTTATATTATCAATGTACATTTATTATAATTATTATAATTTTTTTATTAAATTGAAAAAATCCAGATATATATTATTTAAAAATAATAATTCAATTAATTTTTAAGAATTATAATGGAATTTTATATTATTTTATTTGTAATTCTGATTCTCAATGCAAACCAAAAGCTACCATAGTTTCACTATTACTATTTGTTGGAGTTATGAATATTATGGAAAAAAACAAATTAAAGAATGTATGGATATAAAGTGTGGTTTAATGGATCAAAATACACCAAGGCATTTCTTTTCATATGAAAAAAAATGTTGAAATTTAGGACTTTCACAATTTAATCATAATGTGCAAGTATAGGACTTCAATTGTAATCATAAATTCATGTTTCAAAACATTAATAGTGTATTTAGGCTTTGAGTTATTGCAAACTACCAAAGATGATCAACTTTTTTTTTAAAAAAAATGTTCCTGTATGGTTTTCCAATAATTCTCCAATATTAATGTTAGTGTCAAATTTAATTTGAATTCACATAAATATCATGGACACAAAAATGCACATGTTAATTTGCTTTTTCATATCCATGTTGGTGGGTAGGGATGGAGTGTGGTAAGAAACTTGAAGTTGTGAGGACTATACGAAGGATTATGCAAAATCCCCTAAATATAATATTTTTTCAAATTTTTTCATTACTAAAATGACTCAAAACATGCCTAGGCACAACAAGGTGAAAATAAACTGGGCAAATGGGCAGACTGGAGGAAAAAATCGCAGCAGTACTTTTATACTGATTGCATTCATTTTCTTTGGCCTGTTTAATATTTTCCTGAAAGCAGAGTGGATAGGGGGTGAAAGAGAGGGTGACTTTATGAATAACTTTATTAAATGTTTTTTTTTGGAAGGATTATGAACTAAGAGTCTTGAAACTTGAGGAATAGGTTTCATTCACATTTTTTAAAAAGTTGGAACTGGAACTAGAGATTCTCTTGAAAAGAGAGATACAGAACCAGAGGTTCTCTTGAAAAGTTAACTGCACAACACTGAGCTTTGAACCAACCAAGTAATTCCTTGCTGGCTCAAAACCTCCTCATAATGTCAACGTGGAAAGAGCTCAGAAACTGCTGTGATGATTTATCCTAGCATTCTAAGCAGTTGCAAAGTCAACCTTGCATATCCGTGTCCAGAGGGCAAGCATCGAAATCATTTCCAGCCTCTATTATTAATGCGTAGAACAAGGATTGCAAAAGAGTGTCAACTCCTGGCAGCCTGGCGCAAAGACACTGCATGTATTTCTCGAAAAATAGCTAAAACCAACGGGTAGTAAGCTCACTAGAGAGGAAACAATAGATATCTTTTAGGGACAAATTTGAAAAGTATCCTCAGAAGTCCAGCTACAGTACAAGATACCACGGTATATTAAAGCTTAGCGAAGACCTCAACTTTCGTTAGGTGAGAGAATGAAGACAATGTTGGATTGCCAAATATAATGAAAGCCAGGACTTAGTTGAGTGGAGAACTGGTCGATGTGGAACGAACCTTCGCGATGGAAGCTCAGCAATAGTTTTTAACAAAGTAAAGGAGTTCCTGAACAACGTTCCTTGATCTCCTCAGTTCTGGATTCAGCAAACCATGGCATTACCTGCTGCTTTTTATGCCAATTGGATAGTCACGCTTAGGGTAAAACCCTGGGCTTAGGCTTTATAGGCAAAAGAGCCCTGTGAAGTGTGGAGCCAAGTGCAGGCTCAATTCCCGTAAAGCTCGACCCCAAGGGCTTTGCCTGGCTAAAAATTCATGTGCATTCTTCTTTTTAATTGTTTTTCCTGGAATACATAGCATGTTTTACAGGAAAAGAATTATGACAAGTTTTTTGAAAATGTGATGCCCATCTTTGGAGGTGGGCATTGAGTTTTCAGAACCCCACTGGCATTATTATGGTCAGTAAGGCTACATGCAGCAACACCAGAAATAAAGGCGCAGGTCTTTCCAAACTCAATTACCAACTTATGAACTCGTAAACCCTGACTCGTAAACCCTGAATAGTGACGATATTCATGGTTAACCATCCTTCACATTTAAAGGAAAATCAAAGCTTAACATAACCTTATTTTTTGGAGTTTGATTAAGCTCAGATGTGTGGCCCAGTGATTTTTTGTTCTCAATGTTGTGATGTAGCTGAGGTGGTGATCATTCATAAACTGATTTAGTCAAATTTGGCTATTAACAAAAATTTAAAGGAAAATTTAAACATCCTTTTTTTTTTTTTTAGCTACTTGAGCCGTCTATGTAAATATAGTGATTTTAAAAGGCATTTAAAATTTTATTTACAAAATTTGGAATTTTTTTTCAAACACTCATTGAATTTATGAGATAAAGTTTCACAGCTGCATGAAATTCACTCAAAAAATTAAAGCGCTGGCTGTCGCCCATTTTTTCCCAAGTTCTCTAATGTAGCATCATGATTTCTAAAACATTTGGTTCTCAGCTCAAGCTAAGTTGCCCAATGAAAATTATTTTTACTAATCTGCTCTTGAGTGCAAGAAATCATTTTCCAAGAGATGGCCTTCAGAGTTTTCTTTGGTCAACCGACTCACAACCTAATGATTTTCTATAGTGCACATTCTGTCACTAGAATTTGGGAGACTAAGAGGAAGGTCTAAAAATTCTTGACTGGTTACATAGGAAAAACTTGTTGCATCTTTTGAATTCAAGACAATTTGCAGGCTCAATCCTGTTTATCTAGTTCATGAATGCACTGGCCTTTCATCTGAGTCTGGCCCCACATTTTGGAAATGATCCTTCCCATGGGTTTGAGTTACACAAATGTTATATGAATTTAAACATGAGGTAAGTTTCTTTGGGTGGTACTCCTAGGAACGTCACATCTTCAACATCGCACCCACTCACACCCACTTGTTGAACTTTGAAAAATCATAGGAAACATTGAAATAAATATTTTTATAATTTTAAAATTGAGTACATTTATTATGTTTCATAGATTTTAAAATTTTAATAATATTAAAAATATTTTGTATTGTGATTTTTTTAATCATTACATTTAGAAACAATTTTAAGAATGTAACATTGGTTTTTTTTTTGAATTTTTTTGATGAAGAACACAAATTTGAAATTTGATTTGAGAATTTTTTTAAAAAATAATTTGAAAATCATATTATTTTTAATTTATTAAGAAATTAATTGAAAAGGAATAATTTAATTATGAATTTTTAAAGTTAAGATTATTAATTTTTGAAGGGGTCATTTTAATTAAGAATATCATTTTTCAATATTTTTAATTTCAAAATAAACTTCAAACCATGTATTAATACATAAAATTGATAAACATAAAAAAATGATAATTTATAGTTATGAAAACATTTAAAATAAAAAAACTTTAAAAATGATTTGATTGTTTTTGATTTTTTGTTCATTTTTTGAGGTGGTTCCTAATGGTACCACCCAAGGATACTTTCACTCACATACATAGATCATGAGGCATAAGAGGAGGAGGCTTCTTATGAGTGTATTGTTAGGTTTTTCAGTTCTTGATTTTAACTTTATTTTATGTTATTATTATTATTAATTTTTTTTAGAAATTTTGGTTCAATCTTGAGACTAATTTTTTGAAAATGTTTAAATCTTTAATTTCAATCATTTTCATAAAGAATTTAGAGTTAGTTTGCTTTAAGATCAAGTCCAATTCTATCTTCATTACCCATAACTAAACAAAAAAATAAAATTGTGCTACAATAGTTTGTTCAACTAGTGAACAAAGTTTAAAACATTAATTATGTAAAACTAACCAAATGCAATAACTTTCTTACAATGTAAATCAATTTTATGATTTGTTTTTACAAAATTGTGCTACCTAAAAAAATTAGACTTGTTTTAAATGAGTAGCACCCTGGTTCAAATTTTAATTCAATTCTGAAAAGATATTGGTTATTTGATTAGGTTCTAAGTGCAATTCTAACCAAACTTAGAACCGCCAATCTAAGGATTTTAGAATGTAATCTAAAACCTAAACTTCTACAAATCCAAGAACTTGCCAACACCAGTTTTTACACTTATTTGTGACTATAAAGAATGTTAATTTCCCTCCAACTCTTATGAAGTAGGTGTAAGTTCCTCCTCTTTTCTTGGATGGATGGACTTTTCACATTGGATATGAGGTGGAGGATCCAAGTAAACTTATGAATTTTTTGCAAGTGTTTTACATGTTACCTTCTTGAGTAACAAAGCTTTAGTATAGAGATCAAAATAGTTACAAACAACATTTTTAGTCATGTAAAACAATTTGTGAAATGGTCTTTTTATTCTAGTGGATGTTTGTAGTCAAAACCACAACTTGAACTCACTATTTAATAGGGTAGGTGTTTGTTTGGATGTGAGCACTTCGTATCCATCTCAAAATTGTACGCTCCCTCTCCTATTGATATTGTCAAAAAGTGATTTTCATCAGTAAGAAATGACTTTCTTTTTAAATGATGTTTTTCACAATTGGGTTTCACAAGAACCCTGAAGTTAAGCTCTCTTGGGCTGGAAAACTCTTGGGATGGGTGACCTTACAGGAGGTTGGCTATACATAGGCCAATACCAGAGAGGCCCACTCCTAATAAGTTAGGAATAATGTTGGATCAGATTGCAGTCAAGATCTGACACATATTATATTAGTAAACGTAAACTTTTTCGCTATAGTTCTAGAAGAAACAATTATAGCCTAACTAGCAACCGCAAGTGGTCCACGTTGATCCTAGAGCTTGTGAAGCCTGATCTTGGAGCTCCAAGTCTACAGCTTTGCAGATGAATACTACAATGACAAGCCAGGGAGGTGGGTTTTACACAGCCTGTAACTTCGCCTTTGACTTCTTTATTTAGAACCCACCTGATCCTGCAAGGAGATTGATGATCCAGCTGCTCAGCTGTTTTGTGGCCGCGTCAAAATTTGTGTAACAAAGTCAGCGCCTTAGCATTCGTATAAAGAGAGTGTCGCATGTCTCTAGATTTCACAGCTCTGCAATTGTGAATTCAGTAGATACCTGCTGCTACAAAGAAGACACCACCCCATTCTGATCAATACTAGAGTACTGCAGCTGCTAGCTAGTTGCAGAATAGTACTGATCCTGAGCTAAATCTCAACATTACATCGTTTTACAGTACTAATTGATCTTGGATATCCTCTGCTAGCTGCATAAAAACTCTTCTTACGGATCCTGATCTGGTGAATCTTTAGATTCGAAGCTTTCAGTAGTATAATCAATCAGTATATTCTCTATAAGCCTTGCCATCTGTAGGACTTCCAGTGCTATATCTCTTGGAACAGCAGCTGGGTAACTGAGTTCTACAGCAGCTCGAAAGATGGAGAAGTTGACGTTTGTAGCTGGTTTCTTGGTGGTGCTCATGGTGGCTACCAGTGAAGTAGTATGGGTAGCTGAGGGCGCCGTTGCAGCAAACTTTCCGAGTCCTGGCACAGCAACTGCAGCGCCAACCTATGGACTAAACTTCTACAGAAATTCGTGCCCGGGCGCGGAAAACATCATCAGAGCTGCAGTTATTGCAAAATGGAACAGCGATAAAACCATCACGGCGGGATTGCTGCGCATGTTCTTCCATGACTGCTTCGTCACGGTACAATAATACACAACAAAGCTTTAATTGGGTTGCACTCTGCAAGATCAGTGTTCAAACTGCTTGATCACGAGGAGCTCAAACTTTGTTCGGTTCAAGGTGTGGTTAAGTGAATAGAATGCACGGAGAAATGAAACATCACATACAGCTCAGCTTGATCATGTAGAATCCTGACACTGTGTATAACTGCTTGCTCTGAACTGTTACTCTGCAGGGCTGTGATGCATCCATTCTGATATTGAGCACTCCGGGAAACCAAGCTGAGATTGACGCAGGACCGAATCTAACAATTCACGGTCAGGACCTGATCAACACTATCAAGACTAATCTCGAGGCAGCTTGCCCGGGCGTCGTTTCCTGCGCTGACATTATCGCCCTCGCAACTCGTGATGTAGTTCTTCTGGTACATTTGATATCCTTCTGAACCAGCCTCCTTATTCAGCTCCTTCATTTTCACAAAAACTTAACAGATTTTGCTAAGAAACCCAAGTAGTCGCGGAGATCCTCATAGTTAGATGCATATCACGATTGCTTGTAGTAAGGTCTTGTCGAATGTAAAGTAACAAGTCTGGGTAAAAATTTACAGGCAGGAGGACCCCAAATTCTTTTTCCCACCGGACGCAGAGACGGAGTAGTGTCACTGGCGTCGGCCGTTGACGTGCCCGGACCCACTGACACTGTAACGCAGGCGATTGCAGCTTTCAATTCCATCGGCCTCAACGTCAACGATCTTACCACTCTTCTAGGTACCAATTCGTGTCACTGCTAGTACAGAATTCTTTACAGTTTCTCGTTCGAGATTTCAAAGCCTTTGATCATCACAGTCGATGTTCACGTGGCTTTCTTAGGGTCTCTTTCCATTAGGCTGTTGTGATCACAGTTACACACATCACAGCAGCCTAATGGAAAGCCATTGACATAGGGCCTTGTTTCTTGCTGTAGGGAAAGTAATTAATCATATTAGGAACTCTGGGAACACATGTTATCATAAAAAAAGATAGATGTTAGTGTATGGTGAGTGACGGTGAGTCACAGGTTGACTCATAGCTCTTGCAACTGAGTAATGCTCGATTGATAGAGCTGTGAGATGACTGTGAGCACAACTAGTTGAAAACATAACGGAAAGCTGCTGTGATCACAGTCATCACAACAGCCTAATGGAAAGATGTCCTTATAAGTCTACATGATACTTTGCTAGCTCGTGGACGCGGACAATGTAGGTTCACATGAGAAAGATGGGTCGAACCTCAAAGCTGGCTTGAGAAAATGTTAATCCCTTCGATCACACGCAGCGTTTGACATGTGAAAA
>Ga0116231_10009272_pt1 | contig 16697 bp, 17 predicted proteins | sample S1TSphgellanicum_2_FD_89695 | JGI IMG/M metagenome (GOLD analysis project Ga0116231, IMG submission 89695) | Host-associated microbial communities from peat moss isolated from Minnesota, USA - S1T2_Fd - Sphagnum magellanicum MG | ecosystem: Host-associated > Plants > Peat moss > Unclassified...
AACCTTCCCCTCCCCCCCCATTACCGAAAGAACCGACGGTTATATAGAGGAGCGTGTTTTCGGAAATTTCCAAAACTTTCGAGAACCAAGGTTCAAAATGTTAGAACCGGGGTTTTGGGTTTTCTCACGTTGGGTAAGGGAATAAATATCCAGACTGATAACCTGAGGGTACACACAGCTAGTTCTGATACCCGCACAACGTCGGTCGGGACCACTGCGTGTTCGGGGTGGTTGGAGTGGCATAGCTACGGGTGTCCAAAGGTCACGAGTACCACTAGTAATAACAAAAATAAACATTATTCCCTTCTGTTGACAACAAATTCCTTTGTTATCTTTAACTTTGGAACAAAAGTAAAAGAGGTTTTTGGAAAAGTCTCTCCAACAAATGTTCCATTGCACACTTCACAAGGATACAAAATTGCAACAAAAAATGAAAAATCCATGAGCTTGTAAGAAAATACCAACAAAACCAAGCAAGTTAGCAACATAGGAATCGCATTACAATATACATTCGCAAATAGGAGCAACAATTGCAAAGCTTGTATGGAAGAAACCCAAACTTTACTTTTTTTTGCCCCACTTTGCCATTTCAATGCTCCAGTTATTTCATTTAAAATCTTTTTAATACCAAAATTACTTTAGATATATAGTTTCATCAATAAAAAAATTATTAATAAGGTAGGTCACAAGCTTCCTAACCACCAAGGTCCCAAAAATATTGGACTTTCACATATAAGTCACAAGCCTCAATATGTATATATTTATATACCAAATGTACATATATTCATGTATATGCAACAAAAAAACAATGTCACAAGTGGGATATGAACCTTCTCTTGTTGACCACACACCATCCCATCAACTAACACAATACATCATGCCTTGAAATACAAATAGGTTATCACATTACATATGACCATTTTAAAAATTTAAATATCTATGCAATGAGCTAAACATAATTATAAATTTCAAATTTTTTGTGAGGAAAATGTATTTGATATTCAATTAAAGAAATTAAATGCATTTGTATTGTTTCAAATCATGTTTAATTAAAGTTTTTAAAAATCTTGTATAAGTTTTAAATGCGTTTTTTTAATGAGCCAATTTCAATTTGAAAATGTAATAACATCTTCAAATGAAACTTGGTTTTTAAAAAAACACAGTAGTCAATGATTATGATATCAATATGATATTATGAATGAAACTCACATGTTGTTCAATTGTATGATTTTCCTTTTGTCCAAAATATTTTTTTAGTTGTATGAAGTCAATCAGTTTATTTAACCAACCTTTTTTTCCATTTAAAAAATAATTAAACCACAATAGATTTTGTGAATTTGATGACTTACTTTTTACCCATGTTATTTGACAACTAGCCATGTTTGCTTCCCTTTTCCTTTGAGCAAACCTTAAATTTTTTTGGGGTGTATACATCCATTAATGTTATAAATATAGTGATATGTGCTAATCCAAAATCTACAATTAAAAAGTTGATCATTTCAATTTGAATGAAAATTCACATGATGAAAATTGATGCAACATCTCATTCAAATTATTGTTTTCATCAACTTGCAAATCATTGAATTTGTGACATAATATGCACTTGTGTTCCATCACCATTTGCATTTTAAAATGGGAAATGAATGTACAAGAGTAATAAAAGAGGTGGCAATGAGTGCACATGAACAAGAAAAATGAATGGAAAGAGGCAAGGTTAGAAATGGGTTATGTAACATAAAATTACGTGTCTTGTTTTTAGAAAAGTAAAGTAGATGTGCCAATAACCATCAAAATATATATTTTTTGGAATAGAATGGACCTTTATTTTTCCTTGCACTTATTTTCCTTCGAAAGTTAAAAGTTATTGAAGTTCAATCCAAGTGGAATCAATGTTGAAATATATATATTCAATGTTTCCAAAGTGACAATCGTTAATAACAACATTTGACCATGAATGACAATCGCTTTGTGTTTCAATAAGTTATTTATGGGATCATGATAAAAGCAACATATGGTGGAAGGTACCATCATTGTGAATGCAAATGCAATTTAGGATTTATTGATGAAACCTTGCCAATCATAAAAAAACCAAAGCACCCAAAAAAGGGGGAAATACAAGGAACAAAGTGGAAGGACCCATGTCCAAGAAGACAAATGAACCACCTAAGAGAGTGGACCACAAGGGGAACATTTCATTCCCAAACCCCTTCTAGTTGTGAGAAGCATATCAATTAAAGAAATGGGAGGACTTCTTAAAAGGATCCCTAGCTTAGACAAACCCTCACTTACTACAACTGCAAATATCAAAATAAAGATTGCCTACGCACAATGTAACGCCACCGACACCCTTTGTTTATAAAATGCATGCAAAACTAAAAGAAGGCCGCCAATGTCCTTCTCTCCCCATGCCATGTTGGCACATCAATGAAAAAAAGGTTTGCTTGATATTATTGACACCCAAAAACCTTTATAGCTAAAGGGAGAAACATGTCTATTTGGAACCAATTATGATAAAGACGTTCCTTTGCTTGAGCCACAATTATCGCAACCACCCCATGAGAGAACAACCCACGAAACCAAATAAATTCAAGTGGGGTCAACAATGACAACATCAATGTGCAGACACAATTGATTGATAACACAATGTTAACTCAATGGTGTAAAGACTATAAAGCAAGGGGTAGAAGGACATGGGTCTATTTTTGCGAAACATGGAATCCCACACCTTTTGTAATAGTTACAAAAGAATTTCACACAACGTCATGCAAGGTTGTCTTTTCCCCACCATGAACACATCAAAGAAGGTGGATCCCCATTAGGTCCAAAGGTTGGCTACAAATGTGGTGTGACACCTTAGACTAAAAGATGAGAAAAATTCAACCTAATTTGCAACATGGTGGAAAAAACATATAAAGCTAGGTGGAAAAAAAATGACAATTAAGCACACTATCAACCAAGCACTTACACTCGGTCCGACATATGATCACAAGCACGCACAATGCAAATTAGAAAGTAAATAAAAAATGATGTTAACAAAAAAAGTAATCATGCAATCTCTTTGAAATATTTTTTTGAAAGCTTTCAACTAACTTTTCAAAAAGGCACACATGTTACAATCCCAAGGGAAGAAGTTTTCAAATTAGTTTCAAATGCACTTAAAAAGGGAGTGGCCAAGACTTTTTTAAAAAGGACTCATTAGATTATATTAGTTTAAAAACCATTAAAAAAACTCCCATTAAGGTCAATTAAAAAATAACGAATCAACTTTGTGAGTGTGTTGATCAAGGAAGGGAAAATATTCAAGTGGAAAACCTTTGAAGAACAATGCAAAGCACAAAAATAAGCAAACACAAAAAGAAACCTTGTAAACGAGTCACCCTGACATGTGTCCAAAAACACATGTCAGCCTGAAGCCTAAATGCCTGCAACTCAAGATTGCCCAGAAGACAAAGATCAACCATTCCATGGTTCTCTTGGAAGGCTGCACTTCTCACTCCAGAAGTTGTGCTTAAGAGACACTAAACCTGTTTGTCACCAAGCTACCAATATACAAAAAAGTACTACTAATGTACCTGGTCAGCAATATGGTCTAAAGCCCTAAGAATCCAATGGTGATTGTTTTGCTTTGCCAATGTTCCAAGCATCAGCATCAGTTTCAGGATTAAAAGAACACAGATATGAGAGCTTTCTTGGACACCAGCTCTGATCTTATGAATGAAGGCAGCAAACAGAACAAGAGCAACCAGTGACAACAGACTGTAGAGGAAGATTTAAGGAGCAATTCAGTTGTGTTGTTACTGGGATGTATGCTTTACAAGAAATTTGAATCACAGGAGAACTTTCCTGTACAGGGTCCAGACCCTGATTTGTTCATAGAAGATGACCATGCTGGTAGCAGTCACAGAGAACAGTTGGTATGCTGATTGAAAAGGAAATTCAGCTGAGTTGGGATGTCTGGTTTGAAACAGATGATAAATATGTTCAGGAGGAAGAATACTGTCCAAAAGTTTTAACAGCAGGTAGTTTGCCCCTACCAAAATTGAAGCCCCGGGTGCCATCTGGCATACGTGGCCCAGGAGGAGGCCTTCCTACAACTTCAGAAGTCAGTGGAAAACTGGTTTGAGGAGGTGTTCCTGAATGCTGATGATGAGGCTGGCCTCGTCCTCTGCCTCCTGCTCTCCCACGTCCACGCCCTCTTCCTTTCCTTGATCCACCATCTCTTTCATAACCAAATTCATTCCCCTGATCAAACATGAGCACCGTCCCATCATTTAACTACATCAAGCAGAAAGCTATTGATGGCCCAACCATTTCCTTGAATATGAGAAAGCTAAATCAGAAATGCCCATCTCAGTCAGTTTCCTCCAGCACTACAAGCCATAACAGTTGTATTTATGATACAGAGTAGGATATAATAACTTTCAGCACATTAATCAAAGTAGACAGTTATCATCTTCTGATAATGGTCAAACAAACTTGCTTTTTAAGGGGACAATCAGCTGTCAGACAAGGTTTCCGTTCATAAAAGGCAGGGGATGCAGGATTGCACAGATAAATGAAAACAACACAACAACTCCTGAGTTTAAAGAGAGTATTTGATATACACCTCGTCAGTATGATCCACATGTTGTGCCACATGATCTTCACCACCTCTTTCCATAGCCCCATCATCATCCTCTCCTCCTAACCCAATTTCAGCTGCCTCTCCGCTTACCTTCCATCGAGCCTGCTGATAGCCATGCTTGCTCTGAAACTGCAACACACCAGCAGTGCACACACACGCTTTGACCACCATGGAAAGTAATATCACCAAATCTTTCAAAAGACAAAGCTTTCACAACATGGAATTTTGATGGGCTGAAACAACAAACTAATAGACCAACAATCCATTCATTCATGAGCAAAGATGTCACAATATTAAGTCTGGCAAATTCAACATAACAACACCTTTTTCACATGTTCACAATTCGACCCTAACACATATGCAGGTCACCATCATGCCAAAAAATCCATGCAACACCTTGAGTGGATGAACTGATCCTTGACCTCTAGGATTGGAAACATCAGCATAATTGTGTAAGAAGGATTATGAGCATATACTGTTCGTCTTAGTAGTAACCGCACACGAAGGCCACTCCGCCAGTTATGCTCATCTGTCAATTCTGCCACCTGCATATTCAAGCACATTAAGAACTTCAACAAACAGTGATAAGCAAGTGAACTCACCCCTGTGGGCATAACACAGTTGAGATGCATATAATAACATCTAGAGATACTAGTTTGTACAGCAGAATGCCTGTATTGAGTGACCAGAATACCTACTGCTTTCTCTGCAAGATCAATTGTCTCATACTCCACAAGTGCATGCAGCTGGAACAAGAACACAATTATAATCAGCAACACATAAACTATCAAACTTCTAGTAAACTCTCCTGGATACACTATTCAAATGATAAGACACAGCTAATGACAACTTTGAACCAAATTGTATCCTCTTTTATCATCACATATTCAAGGACAATATTCTGAGTTGTACATGAACTTCCAACCAACAATCCCCTCCCTTAAAACTACCTCAGGGGTGTCTCCTAGAAACATTTGAAAGTTGGCACACAATTTAATTCAGGAAGAGGACCCCCTGACATTCTCTGACAAAGCTAGAGGCCTTTTTGGTTGTTCTCAAGACTCTCTTCTGGCCAACCAGTACCTTAGCTGGTTGAACTGCGACTTTCACATATTCTTTACTGCATTGGTACCCATTAGGTGGGGTCCTCTCAGTCCTCAAGTAGGGGGAATGAGCAAGACCAACCTTGTTGCTGATGACAATCTCAGATTTTGATATCTTTGCGGCAGTTTGGTTTGCTCCATTAGCTGCCTCTGGATGACAGATTCGCACCATCTTCACACTACAAAAAGCCAATACACAACCAGATGACTAGCTACTCAGAAGTCCCATACAAAATACTGTACACCAAAAGGAGATTGGTAATACTACATACTTGCCCACTTTCCCAAACAACTGCTCGATGGTCTCAATTGAATGGTCAGCTGGAAGGTTTTCTGCTACAACTGTGCGGGCCTGCACAACAACAAATCAAAGAGACAATGCTTGATACAATAAACTCTTATGAGTATTGAGAAATCTGCATACTCATGATTGAAGGTAACCAGAATCAGGTGGAAAAGCTTTCACATAAAGTCACCCAAAAACTCCAGATAATGACAAAGGAGCAGGGCAGAAGGAAAACACAGAAGGGAAGAACTAGTTCAAAAAGGATACAACTGTCATAAGTATCCACAAGTACTCATGATGAAGGAAACAGAATAAAGAGGACACAACCTAAGAACAGAGGAGAAAGCAAAAAATAAAATGAAGGAGTGGTTTAACAACAAGGACAGCTCACAAGCATGTTCATTTTCAGAGACCTTCAATAGAAATATGTGGTACTGACCAGCTATCACAACACCCCACTGACTTGGTCAGCCCTGGGCAGAGGCTGGATGTCAACATCGTATATTAACCATGATTGAGTTTTTATTGCAAGACCAGCAGTGATAGGAAGACTCAGACATGATGCTGGATAAAAGGGAAGGAGAAGACAAAGGAATGCAGAAAGAAAAGAGAGAAACAAGGCAGAGAAATCCTTGAGCATCATCCTTTGAGGACAAAGTGGGCTGTGAGCTCAAAGTTTGTGCTCAAGCTTTTTTAAAGGACTGGGCATTCACCTGAACTTCCTCAAGATCAACCTCTGGTAGAGGATGCACTCGTCGAACTTTCTTCCCATCTTCACTAACCACCTGACAGTTTGTACCTCCCCAAGCACCCCCCATAAGCCGCTCCATAACTAAATTCAATTATCATCTTTTAGCATTGCTGGAGCAACAACAATTATTATTCCATGTCCAGACCTGAAGCACTACCCTCAGAGTACAACATCACAATCTGGTCTGCACCTCGGGTTGGGTGGTGAAGTTTCTAGTATTACATCTGCAAACAAACTATATACAAACTCACCAGCAGTGGTGAGTTGCGAAGTGCTGCTGCCACGACCCCATGATTTTTCACTAGGTTTTTGATCTTTCTGAATGATGCCAGCACAGGAATTGGAACTGCCAGAACCCAACACATGATTCAGCTGTAGTAGTGCATGACGACAAAGTCCAACAAAATTTCCTGATTCCAATGTTATGTATTGGGTGGGTGTACACAGAAAGGCACACACCAAATCCTTGAGGATCCTTCTTCACATACTTCATGAGATAATTGTCCGTTGGCAAGTTCGTATCACTGAAGTAGAACTCCACCTACATACCAAAAAGAGATAGCTCTTAATGTGGGACCAAGGCAGAAGATCTTTCATACACTCAAACACAACAAACCCTAAAAACAAACCCTAAAAACCCCGAAACGCCTGTAGAAAATCGCACTTGCTTAACAATTTTCGCTTTCAGCTCCTCTGTGACAACCGGCTTTTGGGAAGGAGCAGCAGCAACAGGAGCAGCAGCCGTAGCTCCGTGCGACGGCACTCCGTCTTGATCGTGCTCATGCCCTACGACCACAGCTCCTCCATTGTCGTCAAATGCAGAGACAAGATCTCCAGCAGGAGGCCATGCCGCAGGTAGTACAACGGTGGAAGGTGAGACGGCCTGCTGCTGTAGTGGAGGAGCAACAACAATCAGCGGTGGTAAGGAAGAGCCGGGAGGAGCTTGCATCATCATCAGCGTTGGAGTTGGGGGCGACCCAAACCCTAACCCTTGAGGGGCAGAGCCTCCTGGCAGCGAAGTGGACAAGGATGTAATAATATTCTTGGGCACAAACTCTGGTGCTTTGGCGTTTAAAGTGCTTCCTGATAAGGATCTAGTAAGAAGCTGCATAGGTTTGCCATTCAGCACAGGAGATCCTCCTGTTGTTGTTGTCGTTGTTGTTGTTGAAGAAGAAGACGACGACATTATTACTGCCGGCGCTACTGCTGCCACTGAACCTGTTTTACGACGTCGGATGACGTCCATGGGTGGAGTTGTCGTTCCACGAGCGGCGGAGAGAGAGGAGGTGGCACTGCTGCTGCTGCTGCTGCTGCTGGTTGTGTGAGGGAGGAGGACTAATGGGCTTTGCCCATCCACACTCACCATAGCTGCTGCAAAGCTGCTAATAAAGGCCTCGCGGACTAGCTTCTTAGGCAAGTCCGCATCCGCCTCTCCTCTCCGCCATCGCCACCCATACCACAGCACACTGAACGAAGCACAAGGAGGAGCGTTTTCATAGCGTCGTCAGCGCTCTCTCTCCCTGCATCCTTGTTTACTTTGTCTCTAGTCTGTACTAGAGACATTCTGGACGCAACTCAAAAATGGGCCAAAGTTTGGCATTCCTACATTCTAGGGTGTCATGGGGGTGGTGGAGTCCCACTTACAGAAACATGTCTCCACAGCATAACTGAAGGATCCGCTTGGGCTTTCACCATGGCTAACCACCAAGTGGGTTTTGGCTACCATCCAAAAGAGGGCCGGGCCGACCCAAAATTTGCCTGAAAAGTTTATTAGAGTACTCGGACATGCTAGAAACTGATATTTATCATCCTTATGAATGTCATTTGAAATTCACTATGTTGAATATTTATCATCCACATGGATGCCATTTAAAGGCTAGACCCATTATGTGATTTTTATTTATTTAAATGTTTATCTATTTTTGTGATGTAGCTGATCTAGTGATCACCAATAAGAAGATTGATGTTGAATATTTATCATCCTCATGGATGCCATTTAAAAGGCTAGACCCATTATGTGATTTTTATTTATTTAAATGTTTATCTATTTTGTGATGTAGCTGATCTAGTGATCACCAATAAGAATATTTATGTCCAGATTTGAGGCAATAAACGAAGTATGAAAATCTATGAACATTTAAGCTTTTTTTCTATATTTTTTACTACTCTCTTTTTACTGAAGCCAAATATAAACTCTAATACCCAAAAACATTGTAGCAATATTAAGTTGTTGGACATCCTCTTACAATTCAAAACATTGGATTGAAGTAAAGATGACATTTATGCATAACACATGTATGCAAGAATTCCAATTCAAAATGTAAAATAATAAATGAAAATCTCACAGAATCCCAACAACTATGCACATCCAACTTCACATTTGAAAGTCGATTTTCAATGTTTTTTTTATAGGATTATTATGCAAATATGATTGATGCATCATCCCCTCTTCCTTTTCGTGTCCTTGGCTATTACCTACCTAGTCTTGAAAATGGTGTCCTCTCAAGACTTTCATTAGAAGTGTCATAATAAAAATTTCACATTAGTTAGAGTCCTTTAAAGTCATGATAGAATGTATTATGTACCTTGCAAATTCATGTGATTCACCATTCCTATGCATCCTAGCTCATGTGTTGCTCAAGTTTTGGGTAAGCAAAAGATGAACCCTAAGAAAGAACATGCCTCCTTCTGGAACTTATTTGACAATTTAATAATATTTTAATGTATTATTAGGTGGTATGGTGCCAAATTGGCCTTGTAGGTACAATATTGTATTGATAGTTATTTATTAGTATCAATGTGGATTAATTTGAGTTTTGGACTTGTCTTAATTTTTTAATAAATTTTTTAACATGTTTATATTTTACATTACTGATTTTTGGGATGCGCTCAATATTTTTTCATTGATCATTTTGGCCTTTGGGATATAAGTCATAATTTTTTTGTGTAAGAGCAATCCATACCACATCCCATGTTTCAATATCGTTGTACCTAAATGATTTTGGCATAAATTAAATTATTTTTTTGTTTTGTTGAATTTTTGAAAATTCATTCATTACTTGTGTTGAAATTTTAATAAAACAAAAAACCAGCAAGATTTCAATTGTCAAGTTTAAACTACAAACCACATAATGCATCAACTTAAGGTTGAGATGGATTAAGCACATTAGACTATCCCATAACCTTTAAGATCTTGAGTTTATTATTATTTATAATCACTACCCATTGAAATTTTCAGAATTAAAAAACCAAGTGCCGAAGTTAAATTTTAAATTTTAATTAATTATTCGACAGCTTGATGCCAAATCCAATTAGGGAGTATGGTAGTCAACATGTTTTGGTCCATCATGTCATGTCACATTCAAATAGACTTTGCATGTGGTAATCCATTAATGAAAAGTCACGATGATTAGAGTATGCACACAAATCAAATCAACATGGTGAGCTAGAGTATGGTGTCACTTGATAAATATTCCTTCTTAAATGCATCACAAAGCTTGATGGGCTATGCATTTGGTCTCATATTTCCTCCATTCACACCCATGCCACATTTAAGTTGCCTTCCAAATAGTATAAATGTCCAAGCTTGAAGCCATGTTTTGAACAAACTAACAAGCTCATAACCCTAATTCTATTCAAAACTTAAGAATGTCTAAAAACAATGATGAGAACAAAAAGGTATGAACAATCTTTTTTTGTTTTCTAACTTCTAAACACATGCCACAAAATGTATCAAAAATAAATTATCCTATATGATGTTAATAGTATGGCTAGTAACAAGCACCATGATTTAAGAAAACAAATTTAGAATACAATTCAAATATGTGAGAAAATATATTTGCACACCATTATGTGAAAGATGCAAAGGAAAGAGTTGACATAGTAAACATCATTATGAAGGCAAACAAACATGTTTTTGAAATGACTTTTAGTTGATTCAATAATGTTGTAGCAAAAATCATGCAAACATTATAATAAATCACGGTTTTTCAAATGATTCAATTTCACTATACCTTATTCATCTTAAGTAATGATGAGATACAAGTTGATTAGAGGTTGAAGCATGAGTGACCATTATAATTTTCAACTAGTCAATTTGACTAGTGTGATCCATTTGATTATTTATTGAATCTAACATTTAATCAAGTTGAACTTTAAAATGATATGTATAATTAAAATGGCCAATTTGGGTTAATCAAATGGACATCTTATTGTGTTGTGCTACTTGGTATGTATTCATAATTGTAGCCCAACATTAACAAAATACATGTTCAATTCATGTGGCTAGTAATTTGTTAAGAAATTATGTCCATTTTTTCCATTTATTTAGTCAACTTTAAACTATACACAACCAAGTATTGCATGTTTGAAGGAACATTTTTTCATTGCCATAAAGATCATAGTAGTGTATGTTCAAGCAAGGTTTCTACCTTCTTCATTTGTGTAAGAACATATTTTGCCCAAATAATGTCATAGGGGTGTCAAAGTTGGCCACCATCCATGATTGATGAAATTTGTCCCTAAACTAATAATTAAAAATATGGAGGAACATTGCACCAATCATAAGTAATGAAAAAAATTATTTTGGATATTTGGGTCACAATTTATGGTCAAGTATTATATTGGTACTTGACCATGAGCTTTGACCCAAATCATAGCAACAATTTTACAAAAATATTCAAGTCCATTTATTCAAAAAAAAGTTGTCCAAACAATTGAACACATCCTCGATTGATGTGTTGGTACCACTTCATGTTCTTAACAACCTATCAAAAACAAGAAACAAATAAAAATATGAAAAGCCAATGGACTTTTTATTTAAGGTCTTATTAAATCTCAACTAAACTACCTTATTTTACTAAGTAATGTAATTTAACTCTTGACATGTAAAAGCTTCCACATGTTCACACCCATGCTTGGAGAAAAACCAACCTTATCACACCCATTTCATTTAAGATAATACTTTGTCCAATGTGTTCAAATTACAAAATAACATGTAGGTATCATAAACAAACATGTCACATGTGTTAGTAATTTGTATTTTAATTCCCATCACTAAAATGAAGTTTTGTACATACATTTCAAATGTGTTCATAGTGCAAGCATAATAGTGGAACAAATGAAGTAAATTTACCAACTAGCAAAACATGTTGCTTTCATACACAAATGAGGCAAGATCCTATCCATCATCATCATACATTTGAAAGTCATTGTGATATCTTTAACCACCACTTGGACAAAGGTGATATTTCATCAACTAATCCAAATTCACATTTGGAAGGGGGTGGTTACTTTGTCAACTAAAATATTTATCAATTTCAAACCGACTTTTGATTGGGATAAGAGTGTCCATTTTGAAAGAGACAAAGGTGTTGCATTAAGAAACTATGATTTGTTGTCCAATTCAATAAGTAGATTCTTGAAATATCTTGAAAATATGTGTTCATTTACTTTTGAGTAAGATACCAAAAAAAAAAAAAAAACATTAAAAAAGGTTTGGATGTGTAAAACAAATGAACATGCTCCTAACAATGTGTTAACAAATTTAAATCATATCATGAGTTGATTAAAAGGAAGGTTAGTTTGTGGCCATGGAGGTTGAAGGTGTAACTCCCAATTTCAACATCTTACATTCATACTATATACATGGTTTAAAGGGCTAAACTACTTGTGACTAATATGACCTTATAAAGGGGTTCAATCATAAGTAGTTATGTTGTAGGTTATTGTTACATAGGTACATAAATTATAAGTAGGTAGGTAGGTAAGTAGGTGGACAACCTACTTAAACTTATTTGCTACCACAAAAAAAAAATTGGTTATTATCCAAATGATTTTTTAAGCAACAATTAATAGAAGAAAAATTATCATTAAGAAAATATTTGTTCAAAATTGTATTGTTTAATCCGACTATTTAAATGGTCCATTGTTTCATTAATCAAATTAATCACAATTAAAATTAACCATGTCAAAATTGACTTGTTCAAAATGATGAATTGGTTATTTTGATAGTTATAAAAAAATACATTTTAAAACAAAAAAATTTAGTCAAAATTTTTATTTTTCTAATTGTGAAATTTTTAAAATATATATTTATACTAGTGGTAACCTGTGCTTGCAAGGCACGACACTACACGAACGCATGTTTTCCCATCACCGTGGGGCGTTTTTGTGAATGAATGAATGAAAGATGCCCTCTGGTTATCATACCAGGTATGCACCACTCACCTAGCGGCCACTTTTTAAAATTTTCAAACAATCGGTGTGGCTATATAACCACGGTTCCCAAATTTTCAGGAAAAAAAAAGAAAGTTTAAAAACCAGTGCGTTTTTTTACCGGTTCTTTTGTAAAACCTTTGGTTCTTCTTTTGAAAGAACCGGAACCGGTGATTCTTTGATGATGGGGAAAAAAATTCAAAAAACTGGAACCAACACTAGAACCAACCACCATTAATGGGTTATTAGAAGGGTGGTTCTTACCATTCGTACTCACGGTTCTCAAAAAATCAATGAACTAAAAAATGGAATCGACGGTTCTTTATATTTTTCCAATTGTTGCTAAACACCGGTTTCCATCGGATCACATTGGGCCAGAGTGATTTAGCACCCACCGGCGCACCATCCATCCACTGGATGCCTGAACACCAATTTCCATCGGATCACACTGGGCCAGAGTGATTCAGCACCCACCGGCGCACCATCCATCCATTGGATGCCTGAACTTGTTGTGGATGAACCTGAACCTCTCTCGTGCCCAGCCCACCCGTGCTGGCCCACCGTCACAGACTGACAGACATACAGACTTGATGAATTAATATATTAGATTGTAATGGAAACAAGGGATCTAAACAAAAATAATTTGCAATTGCTTTCAAGGTTACAAATAATGCATTAGATGACAATTGGAATTGATTAAAGTTAAAAATGGTAACATGCATGTTCATGGTTGATTGGGTCTACTCACGATTGGGGTATGTTAATGTGCACAATAACATCACAACCCTTTCACTCTTCATGAGAACCACTACTATTGATTTCATTTGTTGATTTGGACATTAAACAAAGGAAACAATAAATATGTTAAACTCTAGGTACATATGTTAAACACCCTCACACTTCCCAAAACCTTTGAGTTTCTTCACAAATGTCCACTTTTGTCATTAATACAACCTCAATTTTGTCAAAACTCATATTCTCCACATTGATAAAATCAAAATTTCTTTACAAATCCCAAGGGTCATATGTTATCTCACATTAACACATATTGACAACACCAAAACCACCCAAGTCCTTGTCAAAATCTTAGTTATCTTGAAGGTTTCACCCTTTTCTTGAACACCACCAATTATTATTATTCGGTTACATAGTTTGGTTGGTTTGCAAAAAACAAAACAAAAAATATTATACCTACTGCAAAACATCTTAATACCCACATCCAACACACATTCTAATCTCTCACACACATCAAAACAATGAAAAATCATAGCTCCAAAAATTCCCCTATGATACTTTGTGCTTCCCAAATTTTCATTCACTTTCTTAAATTTTCCATTAGCACATTTCATGAATTTGCAACATCTTCCATACACCATGAACTTCTAATTACCATTATGGCAAGGATAACTTGAAACACATTATGTGAAATTTCCATATCCAAGCAATGACATTTTCCTATTCACACCTTTTTTTGCCAACCAACTCCTATCACCTTTCAAAAAGCTTTTCATACTTCAAACCAAAACAAAAATCCAACAAACACCACATTGCCTCACATTTTTGACAAAACCCAAATGCTACTCCTTTTGATATAATTTAATGAGGATTGACAATTTGTGTATGATGAACAAATGGATAGTCTACCAAAATAAACTTAAAATGTTAACAACCTTTATTAGCCCCAAAAACATGTTTCAATCAAAGTGTTATCACAATTATAAATTCACTTGTTTTCATTTATATATAAGGTTCAAAATCATTTCCTCTTTATAAAGGCACAAAATGTAAATACGTTTGGTGTTGGGTTTGAATTTAGTAAAAATCCCATTCCGATTAGATTTTCTCACGTCATAATGGTAATTGATTCCTTTAGATCTATTTTTTCTTTGTCAATGTTTATTTTGTCAACCTCGATTTCATTGTTGATTATAAGAAATAGTTGTATTCTCATGTTTTCTTCCATATTTTCAACCTATAAAATAATTTCAAATGTTCATAAAATGCATATATGGTGTTTAATTTGGTTAATAGAAATCACGTGTCACATGAATAAGTCTTTAAAAGCAAAATATTCTAAAATAAACTACAAAATATGTTTAAAATAATCATTTACAAATCAACTTTTAAATTTCTTTAATTCTTATGACCTAAAAAGTTGTTATGTTATAATGTAAAAGTGTGTATTTTCCTAAAAAAATTGTCATTTTCAAGTCATTTCAAAAAAAATTTAAAATCTTTCAAGCAATGAAAAATACTAGTTACATTATTTTCAATGTGTTTTTTAGTGCTCTACATTCATTAGATTCATTTCAAATTTTGTCAAATGTTTTCATAATACATCAAGTTTATTATCGTATAAGTTCATTCAAAAGTTTCAATGTCAACTTAAGTAACCACTTATCACAATGAAATTAAATAATAATTATATTTTGAAGTGACTTTTATTAGCCAAATTGGACCTTATGATCGTCAATATGTTTTGAAGGACATGCAGCCATGTTGTGTGCAACCAATTGCACAATAGAGGCTTGATAATTGACATTCAAAAGTTCATGAAAGTATCTTGTTCATTGTCCATTTGCCTTGTGATGTTCTTCATAGTTCAAGAGTTCAATTGCTACATAAATGCATTGCTTAAAAGGTTTATGAATGATGACATCTTCTCATTGTAAAATGTTTGTGCAATTAACACAAATGAATATAAATAAAAATTTAAGATGATTATTTTGAACCCATGATTAAAAAAAAATTTAAATTGTGCAAGCTCCAACACTAAATGAACCAAATGAAATTTTCGTTGTCTCCCAACCCAAAACTTTGTGCATGTGCAAGTCTAAAAGATTGTAAAATGTTTACCACAAAATCCTTGCATGTTTTTAGTATACCAATGGTTGATGCTATATTAAGTGCCATCTAAGTGAAATGCAAAGTCACCTACCTCCATTCAAAGGAGGTAACATTGAGTTGTTGTACCTATGAACTGCAATGGAAGAAGTTTTCCATTTATAAACAAATGAAACAACACAAATGTTATTTTCTTATAGTCTTTTATTCCATGGATTAACCCATTTTCTCCCAAGTTTGTGAACCACGAGGAGGAACCTAGTATAACCATTATTTGATCCATATTCATAACAAGGTGTTCAAGAAACATTGTGAAGTTATTGTAAAGGCTCTATAGCTCCAATACAAAAATGTTCCTTGGGTAAAACTTCTTGTCCATTCAATCAAAACTTTGAGTCCACTTCTTGCAAATGAAGTTTGGAGTAGATTGGGTGCTCATTTTTGAATGATTGCTCCAATTAAAAAATTGTAAGCAAATAGCATACAATGATTGTCCTACTTCCTTCAATTTCTTCAATTGTTGTAATAATGTCTTCTTACACCTCCAATAATGTAAGGGAATTGGATATTGTTGTTGTGGTGCTTTGGTAAAAGCATTGCCAATGCTCACACACATGCTTTGTGAATAATCCTCACACAAAACTAACTCTACTTGAAGGTGCCAGGAGTTTGACACAAGGGTAGGGTTATTACAACTTGGTAGGCCAAAACTTACTAGGTACATATTTTTGTATGGGCACCTTTTGTGAAGGGGGGGGGGGGGGGGGGGTTGGGGTACGCCTACAATTTTTTTTTTTGTTTTTGTTAAAAAAAATGGTTATTTTTGTTAAGGGACGCCACACCCTCTTCCAAATAAATAATTGATTATTTTGA
>Ga0116231_10009273_pt1 | contig 16697 bp, 4 predicted proteins | sample S1TSphgellanicum_2_FD_89695 | JGI IMG/M metagenome (GOLD analysis project Ga0116231, IMG submission 89695) | Host-associated microbial communities from peat moss isolated from Minnesota, USA - S1T2_Fd - Sphagnum magellanicum MG | ecosystem: Host-associated > Plants > Peat moss > Unclassified...
AACAACTGGGCGCCGACCTGCTGTGTTTCGAGCTGTGTTTCTTCCTTGGTCAGGTTAAAATTGTCGGTGACCGCTCCGTTGGCGATGGCGGTGTTCCGGTTAAGGTCGGCCGGAACGCCTGAGCCGGAATTGATCGTAATTCCGGAAGAGACGGTTCCGTAGGTGGTGCCGGACCCCGACGCCGAGGTGAACGCCCCGCCGGGCAGCACGCCACTCGGCATGAAGCCATTGGCGCTGCCGCCCAGGCCGAGAGAACTGCCGCTGGACGCGTACTGGTTCTGTATATTCTGGACCGTGAGGGAGCCGGTGGTCAGGCTGCCGGCTGGGGCTGAGAGGATTCCGCCGTCGAGGTCCGTGTTGCCGCCAACGGTCACGTCCAGGTTGTTGCTGGCGACCAGGCCGGATTGCTGCCCGGCGCCGACCGAGGCGGCGTTATTGTTGATGTTCGTGTCGCTAAGACTGCCCGAGCCGCCGATGTTCGAGACGCTGACACTGCCGCTGGTCGAATTATAGGTGTCGCTCGAGGTGTTCTGGCGGGAGGTGATATCCAGACTGCCGCCGACGTCGGCGAAGATGTTTCCAGCCGAGACCTGCGCGCCGGCGAGCGTCGTATCGCCGCCGGAAGTCAGCGTGGCCGTGTTGCCCGCCGTGACGGTCGTGTTGACCTGCGTAACCGAATTGCCATTCCCTGTAGCGCCTGCAAGCGACCCGCTGGCCTGCAGACCAGCGCCGCGCAACCCCACATACACGCCGCCGCCGATCGACGAGGACTGGCTGCTTTGCGAGGACGTGGTCGTGTCCTGGCCGGACTGCAGCAGGATGTTCTGGGCCGCGGTGATTGTCGCGTCATTCGCCGCGTCGATCGTCGCGGCCGTCGCGGTCACGCTTCCGGTGGTGGCGTCGATCGAGATATTTTGGCCGGTAAGGGTGTCGCCGATGGCTTGTGTTGCAGTCTGCGTGGTGGACGACTTGCTGCCAGACGTGCCGAGCGACGCGTCGATCTGCGCGACCTTAGGATTGGATATGCCGCCGGACGTGTTCGCATAGGAGATTGCCCCTTGCGTGACGCCCTCCGCGGCTTGCAGAGCCGCCAGTGTCGAATTGCCGGACTCGGCCGATTGGGTGGCCGAGACCGCGCCGCCGATCACGGACCCCGCGGCCCCGCCAGCGGACACGCTCAGGCCGGCAAAGTTCTGTTTTTGGGTCTGCGTCTCGGTTTCGGAATCGTTGGCCGATTCGAGGGCGACGCTGGCGCCGGTCAGGGACAGGTCGTTGCCGGCGTAGAGCGTGCTGGCGGTGACGTTGAGCGGGCCGGTGCCGGCGGTAATTGAGACATCGCCGCTCACCGCCCCGATGTTCGAGCCGATCTGTGTCGTGGTGGTGAGCGTGCCATTGGTGGAACTGCCGGATTCGCCGATGCCGATCCCATCCCCTGACACGCTCACGCCAAAGCCATGCGACGAATAATAGTTGGAGGATGAATTCGTCTCGGCGGTCGCCCCGATGGTCACGGCGTTGCCGGCGGCAATCGCGACATTGTTCAGCGCCGCGACATTTGAGCCGGTGATGTTGACGTCACTGCCGGCGCCGATGGTCACGTCAGCGCCGGTGACCGTGCTCTGCAGGACGTTTTGCGTGTTCGCCGTGTTGGCAAAACTGCTTGAGGAGAGGAAGCCGGAGGACTGGCCACTCCGCGATGAGTCGACCGTGTTGGTGGCGGTGGTGATGTTCACGTTATTGCCGGCGACCAGGGTAGCGGTCCCGGTGGCGCTTACGCTGGAGGCGGTGATGTCGATGTCGCCCGTAGCGGCCAGGGTTAGGTCGCCACCGGAAGTGATGGTCGAACCGAGGTTGGTCAGCGAGTTGTAAGTGCTGTCGAGCGTGGGGGTTGAGAGCGCGTCGGTCGTGGTGACCGACGCGACGCCGAGATCGATGTTTTGCGCGACCGCGGTGAGGTTGCCGCCGGCGCTGATCGTGCTGCCGAGGCTGGTGATCGAATCCACCGCCTGCAGCGTCATGGCCCCGCCCGACGAGATGGTGCCGCCGCCATTGAGCAACTGCTCGGAGCCGCCGGCGACGGCGATGTTGGAGATCGAGGCGAGGTTTTCGATGGACCCGGCCGTGGCGGTGAGCGAGAGCGAGTCGCTGGCCTCGATCGTGCCATCGGTATTGGTGACGCTGGCGGCGGTGAGCGAAATATTTTGCGCCGCGATGACCGCACCGGTGGGCGTTGTCGTGGCATCAGACGGGGCCAGGTAGAGTTCGGGAACGAGGACGGTTTGCCCGTCGACGGTTTCATCCACATACCAGACCATATCGCTGGTGAGGGCGGCCTGCTGGGCCGGGGTGAGGGCGGTGCCGATGGTCAGGCCCATGCTCGCGGCATCAGCCGCGGCGTTGTTGTAGAGGGCCTCCATCTCATCGTCTTGGCTGGCAAAGCCGGAGATATACTCGCTGCCGGTATCCTGGAGGATCTGCTCGCCGATATACTGCGTATCAAAATAGCTGTCGCCGAGGAAGGGAGGCGCTGTGCTGGGGTTGATGCCGAGCCGGTCGAGCAGATAGGTCGAACCAACCAGGCCAGTTTGCGAATCCTGGTAGCGGGAATCGATCAGGTAACCGCCTTCGGGCGCTGGGTTGGCGACAAACAGCGCATTACCGCCGGGCAGCGCGCTGATGATGTTGGCGGCGGTGACTGAGGTTGACACACTGCTGCTTGAAGCGCTCGTCGCTTGCACGGAGGTCGCGCCACTAGCAGCGACCAGTCCGGCTGCCGTTGGCGTCGCCGACGAAAGACCGGACGCTGACGAGACGCTTGCCAAAATACCGGTCGCGGCAACTCCTGCGCCGAGCCTTGTTGAGGATGTGACCGCCGACAAAGTCGACCCGTTTCTGCTGGAACTCGAAAGAGTGCCGGCGCCCGATGTAAAGCCGGGCAAGTAGCCTGGACCTCCATTGATCCCGGTGAGACCACCGGCAGCTGTCACGCCGCTTACCGCTTGTGCGTTCGAGGCCAGTGCGCCGGCATCACTGATGACCACCGGATTGGTTGAGTAGCCCGCAAGTGCGCCGGCCGAGGCATTGGCAACAACCGTCGTGTTATCGACAGACCCCGTCAGGTCGCCTGTGATGTTGCCGCCTGCGGACACGATGGAACTGGCGCCACCAGTATAGGTCGTCGTGAACCAGAGAACCGGCGAACCGCCGGGTTCAGAGCCGTCATTCGGAATATTTACAGGTGTCCAATCGCTCTTGTCCGCGGGTTGTACGGACCGGCACGTTGCTCCATCCTCACCACCGCCCACACCTGGACAATTTACGTAAAATGACTCCGTATTTTCGTAGCCAATGTTATCGAGAGATCCGCCATTGAAGGTAATGTTCTGCCCGGCAACAATGTCACCGGCGTTGTTTGTTACGGCTGCATTATTGAATGTTAGATTACCACTCGACTGTATCAATGGTTGAGCTGCCGAGAGCGAAGAAAAGCTAGCAGTACCTGTTACAGTTAGCGAATTTGGGGCGTTGCTATTATAATCTGTAAACTGATACGCGCTATTTAGTGGATAAAGTACGGCTATAGCCGGACCATTCAAAAATTGCTGCTCCTCTCCACCCACGTAGGCAGGCGTATCTGTGACGATCGATGTTGTAACCCCGGTCAAATTGTTGGTCGCTTCGCCTGGCGTAAACGTGACGTCGTAGACCTCTTTGGTCTGGGTTGAGCTGACGCCGCCATCCACCTCGTTCGTCACGCTACCAGCCGTGATCGATATATCTCCATCGGTCGACTGGATCAGACCGGAAACATTGTCGATGCTGTCGGCCGTGAGTGCCAAGGTATTCGTATCGGCAATGATGGCTCCTTCATCGTTATCAAGGGCGCTTATAATTGTCGCGTTGATTCCACCTGAGCCGTAAATGAGCCCGGTATCGGTATTTGTCAGATTGGCAGTGCTGATCGTTAGGAGACCGCTTGCGGCCAGAATTCCAGAATTTGTTATATCGGCGGCAGCTACGGTTTCATTGCCGGCTACCGCCGCGATCTGATTCTCATTGGTCAGAACGCCCGCCGTTGAGAACACAACGCTGCCGCCAGTGATAGTGTCGGTGTTTGTAAAATCCGACTGAAGGGTTACGGACAGCGTGCCGCCAGCATTCACGATGCCGTCTCCCGTCAGCGATGTGGCGTTGATTGTCACGTTGCCGTTGGTTGCCTGAATCGTGCCGCCCGTATTCGTGACGGTGCCCGAGGTGGCAGTGATGCCGATACTGCCGTTGGTCGAGGCGATCGTCCCACCCGCGTTATCGATATCCGGGTCCTGCGAAACCAAGTCGAGACCGCCATCCCCCGCAATCAAACCGGCATTCGTGATTGTGCCGGAAAATGTCGCGTCGAGCGCGCCGCCAGCCCCGATCTCGCCACCGGGCAGATTGGTGAGGCTGGAACCGGTGATGGTGAGCCCGCCGCCATTGGCGACAATGGTGCCCCCATTATTGACGGCACCGGACAGACCCAATGTACCCGCGAGCCCGGCATAAAAATTAGCGCCAGAAACATTCGTCAATGACGCGGCAGAGATCGTCAGATTGCCACTGGTCGCGCTGACCTTGCCGGCATTGCTTATGCCGCCTCCAAGCGTCAACGCGGCATTGCCCGTCAGCGCGCCGATCGTCGATGTCGAGAGATTATTCTCGACAGTCGACGCATAAATCGTAAGCCCCGTCCCCCCGACGATCGTCCCGTTATTCGAGACGTCGCCGGAGACATTTGCTGTCAGGCTGCCATCTGCGCCAATTTCGGTGAGATTGGCGAGGTTAGCGGTGTTGATCGTCAGAGCCCCGGCGCTGGCGGCGATCGTGCCCGTATTGTCGAGGCTCGCCTGACCGCCCGCACCGCTGGCCGCCGTAGTGGTGAGTACGACGGCGCCATTCGCCTGCAGGTTTCCGCTATTGCTGACGCTGCCGATATTGAGGGCAAGGTTGCCAGCGGCCCCGCCGTTGGTGCCGGCATCAATGGTCCCGGCATTATTAAGCGCACCAGACAGAACAACCCCAGCATTCCCGGCGGTCGCACCGAGAGCGGACCCACTGCCCATTTCCAGGGTCGCGGCACTCAGGTTAAAACCCGTCGTACCCACAATCGAGCCGGTATTGCTCACGTCGCCGCTAGCGGAGACGCCCACGTCGGCGCCCGCACCAATGGCTCCAACATTATCCAAGGCGGCCGTCGATAGCTGAAGCTCACCCGTATTGGCGGCAATCGTACCGGCATTGACCAGGCTATCCAGACCATCGATGCCGGCCGCAGCGGTCGTCATCAGAGCGGCAGTGCCATAACCGATCAGAGACCCTGTGTTGTACAGACTCCCCGCCGAAAACGTGAGGTCACCCTCGGAGGCCGCGATGGTGCCTGCATTGCTGGCAGCGCCGTTGACCGTAATACCGGCATCACCCGCGGCCGCCCCCAAGCCTGATCCGGCTGCCGTTTCCAGAGTGGTGGTTTTGAGCGTGAGGCCTGTGCCGCCGACCAGCGAGCCGTCATTGGTCACGTCCCCACCGATTGTTGCTGACAATGTCGATGCTGCGGAAATCTGTCCGCCACCGGCATTCGTAACGCTGTTCGCGGCCAAAGTTAGCGCGCCGTCCTGCGCCTCAATCACACCGCCATCTAGGTTGCTGACTGACCCGCTCGTCGTGACCTTCGTAGAATTATAGCCTGTCAAGAAACTACTGTTGGTCAGGCTTGCAGCTGAAAATTGCAGCGCCCCAGCATCTGCGACCAGTACACCGGCATTATCCGCTGCACCCGTGATTGCAACAGTTGTGTCGCCGGTCAGCGACCCCAGTGAAGAACTTGATCCAGTGTTAAGTGTTGCCGCCGTCAGGCTCAGACCGTCCCCAGCGACGATCGCACCGTTGTTTGTCACACCGCCCGAGATGGTGGACGTCAGACTTGTTCCCGAACCAATCTGGCCGGTGGTCGAATTCGTGAGGCTCGTGGCTTGCAATGTCAGCGCACTGGTCGTCGCGGTGATCGCGCCCGTGTTTGTCAGCCCACCGGAGAGCACGACCTGCGTTGTCCCTGAACCGCCAACGTCACCGCTATTGGCGAGGCTGAACGCGTTCAGCACGAGATCCCCGTCAGAAGCCGCAATCGTGCCCGCATTGGTCACTGCATCCGCAACCGTCACATTGACGTCACCGCCCGTCGAGCCGAGCGTGGCGCCCGACGCCATCTCCAGCGTCGCCGCCGTAAAATCTAGCCCGGTCGTGGCGACCATCGCCCCATTATCGGTGGCGTCTCCGCCGATGGTTGCGAGAATAGCCGTGCCAGCGCCGATTTTTCCGCCGCTGGCATTTGCAAGACTGCCCGACTGCAGGGTCAAAACGCCCGCCTGCGCCTCAACCTCGCCCGTGCCTAAATTGCTCAGCAGGCCAGACGTCACAATGGACGCGGCGTCAGACCCAGTCAGATCACCGCTATTGATCAGACTCGCCGCCGAGACCGTCAGATCGCCGCCATCGGCAGCTATCGTGCCAGCATTATTCGCGGCGTCGGTGACGGCAATCTTCGTGCTCCCCGCGGTCGCGCCGAGCGAGGACGACGTGCCCGTCTCGAGTGTCGCGGCGGTCAGATCAACGTCGCTTGTGCCAATGATTGCGCCGTCATTCGTCACATCACCGGAGGCCGTGACAGTCACCGCCGTCCCCGCACCAATCTCGCCGGCGGTGCCGTTGGCAAGGCTCACGGCTTGTAGGGTCAATTGACCCGTATTAGCTGCCATCGTTCCGGAGTTTGCCAAAGCATCCGAAATCTCGATTTCTGCGTTATCGGCGCCGGCCAGGTCACCACTATTGCTGAGGCTGGCGGCAGTGAACGTCAGATTTCCAGCCGATGCCGCGATTTTGCCCGCCACCGTGGCTCCGTCGACAAGTGCCACATCGACATCCCCGCCAGTTGAGCCGAGCGATGAACCGGCGCCGACCTCCAATGTGGCGGCCGTCAAACCAAGCCCGTTGGTGGCGATGATCGAGCCGTTATCCGTTACATCGCCGGCAACCGTTGCCGTGATCGTTGTATCGGCACCAAGGTCACCACCGCTTGCAGTCTCAAGGCTGGCCGCTTTCAGGCTAACCGCGCCGTTCTGGGATTCAATCTCACCGTATTGGAGATTCCTCAGCGCGCCCGTGGTGACGATGGATGTCGCGCCAAAACCGATGATGTCGTCACTGTTGATCAAACTGCCGGCATTCAAAGTAAGGCTGCCTGCGTCAGTGGCGATCGTCCCGGCATTCGTAACCGCGCCTGAGACGGTGACGGTAGCGGCGCCGGCGGTGGCGCCGAGCGAGGAAGACGCCGCCATGTCCAACGTCGCGGCGGTCAGTGAAAGACCGCCGTCGCCGATGATGGCGCCACCATTTGTCACACCGCCCAAAACAGTGGCGTTGAGCGCCGTGCCGGCGCCGATCTGCCCGCCACTGTCATTCGTCAGGCTTGCGGCGCCTAACGCCAAAGCGCCGGTATTTGCGGCAATCGTTCCAGAATTGCTAAGGGCCCCGGAAATATCGACCTGAGCTGCATCTTCAGCGGCAAGATTTCCACTATCCGTGAGGCTTGCCGCCGCAAAAACCAGGTTGCCGGCCGACGCCGCGACCGTCCCGGCATTCTGCGCGGCCCCAGACACCGTGATGCTGGTATTGCCGGTCGACGCGCCAAGTGACGATCCCGCACCGGTCTCCATTGTGCCGGCCGTCAGCATAAATCCGGTATCTCCAACGACCACGCCATCATTGGTCAGGTCTCCACTGAGAATGGCATCGACGGCGCTGCCGGCGGAGATCTGACCGCTTGTCTGATTATCCACATCATCGGCTGTAATCGTCAGCGGACCGCCGCTGGCCGAAATGCCGCCGGTATTCGTAAGCGCGCCAGCCAAACCGATCTGGACAGAGCCGGCCGTCCTGATCGTGCCCGCATTGGCAAGGCTGGCGGCTGCCAGAGTCAGGTCGCCATCTTCGGCCAGTAAGCTCCCTGTATTACTGGCCATGCCAGTCAGCGTAATAACCGCATTCCCCGTCACAGCACCGAGCGATGACCCCGCCTCGGTCTCCAACGTCGCGCCGTTCAGGGAAACGCTTGTTCCGCCAGACATCTGGCCAGCGTTGTTCGTGTCGCCGGCGATCGTCGTATCGAGCGCAGTGTGCGCCTCGATTTGGCTGGCCGCTGAACTATTGGCGAGGCTGCCGGCCGATACGGTCAGGCCGCTGCCAAGAGCATCGATGACACCGGTATTTGTGAGCAACCCGGCGACATTCAGCTGCGCCGCGCCACTACCCTGGAGCGTACCACTATTCGTGAGCGCGCTCGCCGCCAGCGCCAGATCACCAGCGGAATTGGCTACCGTGCCGGCGTTGGTAACCGGGCCGGACACACTCAGCGTGACGTTTCCGGCTGCCGCCCCCAGTGTGGCGCCAGCCTGGTTTTCGAGTGTGGCGGAGGTTAGACTAAGGCCCGTATCGCCGGCGATGGACCCTGAACTATTGACATCGCCCGCCGCCACCACCGTGGTCGTGCCGGCGGCGCCGATTTGCCCGGAATTTGCAAGACTACCCGTATTCACGCCGACCGATGCATCGGCGGAGCTGATCGAGCCGCTATTGGCGATAGCCCCGGTCGCCACGAGGCTGTTGCCCTGATTGCCCAGCAGAAGGTCAGAGTTATCGATGCTGTTCGCCTGGACGCTGAGGGCGCCAGGCGAAGAGATCTGGCCCGTGTTGGTCAAAGCCCCTGTGGCGGCGACAGCAACATTGCCAGACGTGCTGCCGAGGGTGCCGCTATTGTTCACCGCACCCGATACGCCGACCGCAACAGCGCCGGACGCCGCCATGGAGCCGGTATTTGTAAGATTGCCATTGGCCGAGAGCGTCATCTCACCGGCATTGGCCGCCAGTGTACCCGCCTGGTTCACACCGACGCCAGCCTCCGTCGCATCGATCATGATGCGCCCGGCATACATGCCGCCCAGCGCCGAACTATCAATCGAGAATAGCGGCGCCGTGCTGCCGTCGGGGCTCAACGGCGTCGCCTGATTGCTGCCGTAGACCACCTGGTTTCGGCCGGTGACCACGTTGATTGCCGTCTCGCCGTTGACCGGCGCGTTCACGGTCACGCTGCGGCTGATGATATCGAGGATGGGAACCTGCGAGAAATCCCCGCCCGTCCCCTCAAAATCGACATTGCCCTGGTTGACGGTGAAGCCCGACAGGCTGCCATCAGCCGCGATGTTCGGCTTGCCGGTCGTCAGCGTGGCGCGGTTCGTGTTGATGAACCCGCAACCAGTGCAGGTGATGCCGTTGGGATTGGCCACGACCACGGAGGCCGCTGGGCCTGCAACCTCCGTATAACCGTTCAGTTGGCTGGCCGCCGTTCCGGTAACCTCATTCAGAATGACGGACGCGGAGCCGCTGGCGACATTGCTGTTGCCGTAGACGGCCCCCGCCAGTTTTGTCGTTGTGATGGTCGCCGAATTGTTGAGGATGATGCCGCTCGATGGCACGCCGTACTGGGTGAACAGGTTATGGGAGACGCCAGCAGAATTGGGCTGGGCGATGTTGACCTGCGGAATACCCGATTGCGTGGTATCCAGAGTGGCGCGCCCTGCGCCCGGCGGAGATGCGGGGTCGACCACGATGGACTGCGCCATCGCGGCAAAGGGTTGCAGTATGAGCGCCAAACTTACAGCCGGGCCTAGCAGACGGCGGCAGGCACCCTGCGAGAGTCGGCTCAGCGAACCCGATGAGTGTGCCGGGGTGCCCGTGGTGGCCGAGGACCGCTTGGAGGGTTGCGGGAAGACCAACCCGGAGGATGTCGCCGCAACCCGCATCAGAAGGTCACACCCGCCTGGACCGTAAAAATCCAGCCCTCCGGCGGTAACGGCCCGTTCGTCAGAGCATGCGTGGCGGCGGCATCGATATAGAAGGGTCCCGTGGTGTTGCGGACGCCGATCGCAGCCCCCACCAAGACCGCACGAACAAAGGCTGGCGCTGTGCCAGCTTGAACGGCGTCCGCCGCGGCCCAGCCGGCATCAAGCCCCAGATAGGGTTTGGTCTGCGCCGCGACACCGTGCGGCAGATGGACCGGCGGCAAAGTCCAGACAATGTCATTATGTACGTAGACGCCATAATCGCCGGCAAAGGTGGAATTCAGGAAGCCGCGCACGGTGTACGTCCCGCCGATCTGCAAGCGATCGCTGCCATATTCGGTCTGGTCGGCGTACTCGGCATGGAGCGAAGGCTGCCATTCAACTGACTGGTGGCCGAGCTTGAACGGCTGGAACGCGTTGATATCGAGGCTCGGCTTGAGATAGACGGCGTGTGGCACATAGGGCGCGGTCACAGCGAGTGTGTCGGACGTGCCCTCCGAGGGGAGGCCCCATTGCAGGCCAAGCGTCGTATACCATGCGCCGCCCCAGATCTGCCGCGTATAGCTCAACCGCGCGGAGACCGAGGCTAGGTTATCGCTGCCGGTGGCCAGGGACACATGGTCAAGCGCTGCCCCTGTCCGCTCCAACTGATAGCCAAATTCCAGAGACGTCTTGCTCACCTGGTCGCGCGCCAGCACCCGGTCGAGCCCCAAGGTCGAGCGCTGCGAGTAACCGTCCAGGTCGAAGACGGCGTTCAAGCCCGGCACCGGGTAGTGATAGTTCGAGTAGTCAAAGCTGGCGTAGAACGTCCAGTAGCCGTGCGGCACGGACATATTGGCACTGGCATAGCTCGATGCACGTGTTCCGGGGACCGGGAAAATATTGTGGTCGTATTCCCCGCCCCAGTCATCAAGGAGCCCGAGAGGGTCATCAAAATCGGCGGAGACGTGCCCGGTCCAGCGGCCGGTCTCCTCCGTCCCGTCATTATCCGCATAAAGCCTGCCAGAGGCCCAGGGCGCCGGCGGAGCCTCGATGATCACAATGCTGGATCCAGGCGTGTCGCCGGGTGCGACATGCATCGTCGCATTCCAGGAGGACAGCCGGTTCATCTGCTCCAACCCCTGCTCTAGGTCGCGCAAATTAAGCACATGGCCGGCAAGCCCCGGAAATGCCGCCTCCTGATGCTCATCTGCTGCCTTACCGGCAAATTGGAATTTTTCGAGAAGACCTTCAACCACGATGATCTTGAGCGTACCGCCAGATAGATTCTGCTCCGGCAGAAACGCCCGGGAGGTTACATAGCCATGCGCGATGTAAAGCGCGTTGATGGCGTTAATGACGTCATTGATGTCGCTAAGCCCGAGGCATTTATTTACGAATGGCGCGAGGGCGGTGTGCAGTGCCGCGGGGTCCAGATGGTCGGCGCCGTTCACTTCAATGCGCGTGATCCTTTCGCAGGTCCCACCCGTTGGTATTCCTGGCTGGCCGCCACGTAATTGAACCGAGGCGCCAGGTGGTGCGATCCGCTGCAGCTCCTGCTGGCGCTGCTGAAAATTCTGGCGCTGCAACTGATCCAAGTCGGGTGCGATTTGCGCCCTTGCAACACCCGCACCCGACGCGACGATCGCCGCGACACCGGTCACTACGTATGAAATAGAGGCGATAGGCTTCATGGACTCAGCGGCGAGTGACCGGTACCTGCAGTTTGTCACGATGCAGATATCGGACTCAACCATGGCACCCTAAGCCGTGGGACGCGCTTTATTCGCGGGCGGAACGCCACTATCGAGCGCGGCCAGAGCACGCGCCAACCCGTTCAGCGAAAAATTGATGGTGACTTTACGGCCATTCACCAATTGAACCTCGGCGTGACCCACCTTGCCAATCTGCGCCGCGCCGATAAAGGCATCGGCGGACGAGCCAATCGACCAACAGCCCGCGACGTCACAGAATGTATATGGTAGCGTCGTGACGGGCGCTGCATCAACAGACAGGCCTATGCCAGAAGGCAACAGCACATCAAGGGGCGCCAGAATGTTAGCGACATGACCAGAACCGCCATGCTCCGCAGGTGCAAAGGCCAGCGTCAGAAGCGGAATGGTCTTGCCCTTTTGCTGGAAAACCATCTGCTGCGCCACGGCGCAACGCGGATGGGTTGCCGTATCGCCGGACTGAACGGCACAGCGATAAATCCAATCACCGTAAACCTGCGCATAAATCTGGGGTTTGGCCTGGCTTGACGAAGGCCCGACAGGCGTGTGGTCACCTACCGAAGACTTGCTTGCCGAAGAAGAAGGGGTAGACCTGTCCGCCACATCGGCGAATGCCAGCCCGCCAGACAGGCAGACCAAGGCTAAAACAGTAAGCGAATCGCGCCGAAGGCGTCGTGTTAGCAATCCCATCTCAAGCCACGCTAGCGAGTGTTATAATTTCGTTCTGTCCGATAACTGCCTTGGGTTGTAGAGTCAATACAATGAACAAGCATCACTCAACCGTGAGGATTGTCTAGACTTCTCGGTCTAGTAGGGCGAGGTCCGCTCCGCATGGACACAACGGAGCGGTAATAGAAGCTGACGCCTTACGTTCTGCGCAATGGACCATCGTCTAGACGCGCGAGTGCCTGAGGCGGCTCGTCCTGGCGTGTAAAGGTGGCTAGCGGCTCATTATCCGCGACAAAACCACTAAGCGAAGAGGCGATTTCTGGGGCAATAAGGGATCGCCCCGGCCACGGCCTGGGCGAACGCGGCCATCGCGTCTGCCGCGCCCGTCATCGTCAGCTCGTGGCCAGCCAATCGGGATGCGGCACCTGGAGCGCGCTCATCGTACGCTTTTCATCGGTGGAGATGACTGGTCGCCCTGGCTCTCGACCGTGCTTGTTACCCTTCCTCAGGTGGTGCTCACTCTGGTCGATGGATTCATTGGTAGGACGGCGAATTTGCTCCGGCAGGCGGCCGTGGAGCACAAAGCGGCCGGTAGGCTCATGGTAGGACCTGGCCGAAAGCGGAAGGACCGCTTTAGGTGCCAAGGCCAGGATAGCGGACATTCGTTTTGCAATGAACGCCGACCAATTACGACCAGACCTGACCGTTCACATCAGCCACTAAGAGCGCCTGCTTCAGACAAAGGATGCCGATAGGGAAGCCCCGAAGCGGGCCGTCAACTGTGCGGCCCAAAATCCGCCATTCAACCAACTGGCAAGCGCCCGAAGCTGTCGTTCGTCTAGCTTTACCAGGTGTTCTGGGAGAATTCGAAGGCTTTTGTGCTCTAAATCTTAAAAGGATTGATCCGCACCGATGCAAAGCTGCCAAGGCAACGCAAATATGTGTATAGGCGGAATTCAAGAGAGGGTGGGACGCTATGCACTTGTCACGCTTTACGATCGAGAATTTCCGTAATTTCCAAAATCTTGATGTCACACTTGGTGGCAACCTTGTAATCGTAGGCGAGAACCGGGTAGGGAAGAGCAATCTCCTCTACGCCCTACGGCTCATCTTCGATCCCTCCCTACCTGACAGCAGCCGGCAACTGGGTCTGGCAGATTTCTGGGACGGCCTCGACGCGATCGATGAGAACTCAAGGATCACTGTCACAGTCGAGATCAAGGATTTCGAGGACGACCTTGACGTTCTTGCGGTCCTGACCGACTTTCGCCTCGACGACGATGCCGACACGGTGCGGTTGACTTACCAGTTGCGGCCTGAACCGGGGCTGGAGCATTCGCCGACGAGCGACGATGATTTCTCCTTCATCTGTTTCGGCGGAGAGGATGAGGCCAAACGCTTCGGCCACGACCTGCGCCGACGGATCACGATGGACCTCCTGCCTGCACTGCGAGATGCCGAAGGAGATCTCGCAGCGTGGCGCCGCTCGCCCCTCCGGCCGTTGGTCGAGGACGCGTTCGTCGGTATCGATGCTGATGCTTTGGCAGCAATTGGCCAGAAAATTTCGGAGGCATCAGACGCCGTCCTTGAGTTCGAAGAAGTCAAATCGCTCGAAGACCAGATAGCCGAGCTTTTCCTTGCAATGAGCGGACCTAAACAGAATGTGGATCTTTCGCTCGGCTTCTCGGCGACGGATGCGGCGCGGATCAACCGCCAAATCAGGCTGCTGATTGACCATGGACGCCGTGGAATTGCCGACGCCAGTCTCGGCTCCGCGAATTTGATCTTCCTGACTCTTAAGCTTCTCGACCTTAAGCGGCTGATCGACACCAACAAACGCGATCACTCGCTCCTCGCGATCGAAGAGCCGGAGGCGCATCTTCACCCACACCTCCAGCGCCTCGTCTACAAACATCTGTTCGAGACGATCGTCGAAACCAATAACGATGATAGGGAGAAGGCGGCCGAGGCCCAGCCGTTATCGGTGATCCTGACCACGCATTCCCCCCATATCGCGAGTGTTGCGCCACTCACCTCGCTGCTGCTGTTGCGCGAGCAGGCCGGGGCCGGAACCAAGGGATATTCGACGGCGTCGGCCCAGTTCTCCGATGACGATGTCGAGGACCTCGAACGCTATCTGGACGTAACGCGCGCCGAGTTGGTCTTTGCGCGGGGCGTGATCTTGGTCGAGGGCGACGCCGAGCGCTTTCTGATCCCGACCTTCGCCGAGGAAATGGAGGTCTCGCTCGATGAGCACGGTATCACGGTTTGCTCAGTCGCCGGCACAAACTTCCAACCCTATGTAAAGCTGCTCTGCGCGCTTGGCATCCCGTTCTCAGTTATCACCGACTATGATGAGGTAAACGAAGTACCTCGGGCTTATAATCGCGGCAAGAACCTTGTTCGCACGATCGATGAGGCGCGGGACGGCGAGGATACCGACGCAGTCATCAGCGACATCGAAGAAGGCAGCTATGAGGAATCCTTCGAGAAAATGGAGCCATTCGGTATCTTCGTTAACACTGACACGCTTGAGACTGAGTTGTTCAGAGGTGCCTACGCGCAGGAGATGATCGAGACGCTGCGCGAGCATAGTTTCAGCTCGGCACGCCTGGAGTTGCTCGGCGAGTGGGAGAAGGATCCGAGTGCCGTTGACCATGATGTCTTGCTCAAGATGATCGAGCAGATGGGCAAAGGCCGTTTTGCGCAGCGGCTAGCGCCTCGTGTCCCCGGAAATCCCGTGCCTAGCTATATTTTTAATGCGATCACCCATGTGATCCGTCTTGTCTAATCGCGCGCTGTATCTCCGCAGCGCAGAGGACCTGCGCCGCAACGAGCGCCAGTGGAAGGCTTATGAAACCACCGGGAACTGTGTGCTGCTCGCCGGTCCGGGAAGCGGAAAGACCAAGACCCTGACTGTCAAGCTGGCTCGCATGCTCAGTGAAGACGTCGATGAGCCACGCGGTATCGCTTGCATTACCTACAACAACGAATGCGCACGCGAACTCGAAACGCGACTTGATGCCCTCGGCATTTCGCCAAGCGGCCGGGTCTTCATCGGCACGGTCCACTCATTCTCGTTGACCCAGATTTTGTTTCCTTATGCGAAGCTGGCCGGGGTCGGATTGCCGGACGAATTCACAGTCGCCACCCGGCAGCAATCGCGTGGCGCGCTCGAGCGCGCCCATGCCAAAGTCATCAAGGGACCGGAGAATCCGCAGACCTGGGATTTCAGGATGGGCGTGTATAGGCGCCGTTTCCTTGTTCGCGAACAATCCGATTTCGATACCGCTGATCCGCAGCTGGCGAGGCTAGTGGTCGCCTATGAAGCCGAATTGCGGGCGAAGGGCCTGATTGACTTCGACGACATGCCCTTGCTGGCAGTGCGCGCGCTCGCGACCAACCCGTGGCTCAGTAAGGCACTCGTCGCCAAATATCCGATCCTCGCCGTTGACGAATATCAAGATCTCGGGCGCGCGCTGCACGGTATGGTCATGGGACTGTGCTTCAGCGCTGGCATGCGGCTGTTCGCGGTTGGCGACGTCGATCAGTCGATCTACGGCTTCACCGGCGCCCATCCCGAGCTGCTGCGCCGTCTATCCGAACGTCCGGATGTCGAGACGGTTCGACTCGGTCTCAACTATCGCTGCGGCTCGAAAATCGTTGCTGCGTCGGAGTATGCTCTGGGCGAGGAGCGAGGATATCGTGCGCCCGACGATGCGCACGAGGGGACAATCTACTTCCATCCCTGCACCAGCAGCTATGCGGGCCAGGCTCGCCATCTGATTGAACAGCTGATTCCCGAGATACGGGCACGCCGCCCCGACCTTGACCTCGGCGAGATTGCCGTGCTCTATCCGGCGGCCTTTATCGGCGACGAGGTCGCGAATGCCGCCGCCAATGCGGGCTATTCCGTCACCCGCACCGACGCCAATGCGCTGTATCCGCGATCGAGCCGGCTGCTGCGCTGGCTCGAGCAATGCGCCATGTGGTGTTGCGGCGGTTGGCGCAGCGGCGACCCGCAGCTTAGCCGTGTGATCAGCGAAGGTTCACGGCTGTTCCACGAGGTTCTGACTGACAACGCGGCCAGACTCGAATTCCAGCGGACGTTGACAGCCGCTTTGTGGAGCCGGCGGGATGGCACCCTTGCGCTCGATGTCTGGCTAACAGTGCTTCGCGCGGAGATCGTCGCACCGCACGTGGCCGGCGCGCGTTCGCTCAACGACGATCTGGGTTTGCTCGACGATTTCATCGCGCGGCTCGGCCCGGAAGGGGACGTCGAAGACCTGTTACTGCGCGAGTTTGCCGGCATCGGTACAGGCCTTAACCGTATCAACCTCTCGACGCTTCACAGCGCCAAGGGCCGCGAGTTCGATATCGTCATCCTGGT
>Ga0116231_10009275_pt1 | contig 16691 bp, 15 predicted proteins | sample S1TSphgellanicum_2_FD_89695 | JGI IMG/M metagenome (GOLD analysis project Ga0116231, IMG submission 89695) | Host-associated microbial communities from peat moss isolated from Minnesota, USA - S1T2_Fd - Sphagnum magellanicum MG | ecosystem: Host-associated > Plants > Peat moss > Unclassified...
GTGGTCGAGGGGCTGGACGTGGACCCACAGGCCATGGCAGCGAATTTGGCGGCCGCCGGCGTCGGCGACGACACGGGCGAAACTGCTGACCTGGTGGCGCGCGCCCTGGCCGGCCGAGGAGACGGGACATGATCGAATTCACCGCCGATGACGGGGTAAAACTCGCGGCCGGCGTCTATGGGCCGAGAGGGGGAGAGGCGCTGCTGCTGCTGCATTCGCTCGGCTGCGACCACCATATGTGGGCGCCGCAGATCGAGGCGCTGGCGCCGACCATGCATATTCTGGCCCTGGATACGCGCGGCCACGGCGGCTCTGCCGCACCGCATGGCGATTATACGCTCGATGTGCTGGCCCGCGATGCGCTGGCGCTGCTCGACGCGCTGGGCGTGGCGCGGGCGCATGTGTGCGGCCTGTCGCTGGGCGGCGCCATGGCGCAATTTTTGGCCATCCACGCCCCGGCGCGGGTCGGGCGGCTGGTGCTGGCGAACACTGCCGCGCGCATCGGCTCGGCAGAGGCCTGGCGCGACCGGGCAGCCACGGTGCTGGAGCGCGGCATGGCGGCAATCGCCGACACGACCATGGCGCGCTTCTTCAGCCCCGGCTTCCACGCGGCGCACCCGGACATGGTCGCAAAATTCCGCGCCGGCCTGATCGCCACCGACGCGCACGGCTACGCCGCCTGCTGCGCCGCCCTGCGCGACGCCGACCAGACCGCGGACCTGCCCCGCATCGCCGCCCCCACGCTGGTGATCGGCGGCACCACCGACCCCTCCACCCCGCCCGACCAGGCAAGCGCACTCGCCGCCGCCATTCCCGGCGCGCGCCTGTCCTTGTTGGACTGTGCGCATCTCTCCAACATCGAGCAGCCCGACGCTTTCACCGCCGCCCTGCGCTTCCATCTCGAAGGAGCAAAATGATGGACGAAGCCGACCGTCACGCTCTGGGCATGGTCACCCGCCGCTCGGTGCTGGGCGACGCCCACGTGGACCGCGCGATTGCGAAAACCACGGATTTTACGGCGGATTTCCAGAATTTCATTACCCGCACCGCCTGGGGCGAGATCTGGACCCGCCCCGGCCTCGACCACCCGACCCGCCGTCTGCTGACCATCGCCATGATGATTGCCTTGAACCGCGAGGAGGAGTTTCGCCTGCATGTCCGTGCCGCGCTGGCGCATGGCGTGTCGAAGGAGACGATTAAAGAGGTGATTTTGCAGAGCGCGATTTATTGCGGCGTGCCGGCGGCGAATAGCGCGTTTGCTGCGGCTTCGGCGGTGATGGAAGAGACCCCGTAGGGCGGATTTGTTATCCGCCCCCTGGTGCCGATGCCGCGAAAGAAAATCCGCGGTTGCCTGGGTCTTGACCCACGTCTTGCAACTTATCAGCGTGGCATCCGGCGTGAGAAAGGCGACGCATGAATCCCACGCATATCGTGCCGGGCAGCTGCGGCCCATGGGTGCTGAAGCACGCCCTGGAAGCAACCAAACAGCCGGACGAAATTCTCGTCTTTCCGGATGACCTCAGCTTCGGGCCTATCGCAGGGGATATCGCGAAAACGCGAGCAGCCGTAAGAACCGTTTTCCGCGACCAGGCGGCCCGAAACGACAAGATAGAGGTGTTTTGGGCCCGCCTTGAGCAGGATAATGGACCTATAACCATATGGTTCGGACGGCACAGTGCGGAAGAGGTGGCGATGTTGCTGGCGCTATGCGACCGCCTCGGGGCACGAGATATTTCGGTCGTCGATGTAACAAATCTATCGATTCATGCATCCTGGAATGGCGCATCGCCGGTGATACCGCCGCCGCAAAGGTTGCAGGACGTTCCAGGTTCTGTTCTTCGGCGCCTGGTTACCAAACCTGTGCCACTTGAGCCGGCGCAGCGGGAAGCATACGCCGCGCGCTGGCGGCAATTGCAGGCCGAGAACGCATTACTTCGTGTCATTCGAGACGACGCATTGCAATCGACGGAACCAGACGAGTTTGATTGGTGTCTGATCGAGGCTCTGTCACATGATTGGCGCCACACAGCTTGGGTGATACGGGCCGCTGAGAGATTTGCCGGCCGACAATACCGCCAAATTGGAATGTCAGCATTGTTGGAGCGGGCAGCATCCCTCGTGGAGCAGGGGACGCTGGAGGCGCAGGGCAACGTCTGGGAGCTCTGGGATGATGATAATGAGAGCGCCCTTCGGTTGCCCGCCAGATACCCAATTTCAGCCAAGAAGGCCGACGTCTGCCATGTCGCCTCGCACCCTTCGTTTGCCGGTAATTTGGTTGGATGCTTACATAAAGCGGGCAAGAATGACGACGTGCTAGGATTTCCGGACGATCTTAGCGCCGGGCCGATTGCGTCCGACGATGCGCAGGTAAGAGCAGAGTGGTGGGACAACATCGCCGATTGGCCATATTACGATGCCATCTCGGCGTTCTGGCGCGATCTTGCGGCGGGGCCACCGTTAGTTGTCTGGTTTGGTCGTAGCTATGCGAGAGACCAATGTCTCTATCTGGCACTTTCCGACAGGCTTCCGGACCGGATTGTCGGGATTGGAGACGTCTCGACGATTTCGGTGCAGTATGAATGGGTGGATGGCACGACCATTGATATTCCGCCACCCAAAAATGTGCACGGGGTGCCGGGCGACGTTCTTTCGTCGCTGACCTCGTTAACGGTGCGCCCCGATCCCGTGGAAATCGCCGCTAATGCACAGCGGTGGCGGGAGCTGAAAGCGGAGAACGCGCCGTTTCGCGTTGTCAGCGATGGCGCACTGGTATCCAAGCCGGCAACGTATTTCGACAACATTATTCTAGAGGCTGCGGCTTCGGAGTGGCGGAGGACAATCCGCGTTATTGCGGACGCGTTGGGTGATGTCAGAGATGCATTCCATTTTGTCAACGACCAGGTCCTGCTGTCGCGCCTTGTGACCCTGGTCGAATCCGGCGCCCTGGAGGCTGACGGCGATCCTTGGATCATGGACGAGTCCCGCATCAGACGTGCGTTCACGGGCTGACGTTCGGGCATTGCCGCCCTTTTGGATCCAGGCCAGGGTCGGCGGCGCGTCTCAAGGCGCGGAAGAGGCGGATAAAAAATCCGCCCTACGCCAATACCCAAAAGTCTTGTTCTTTTTTTCAAAAAAGAACTGCTTTCTGCCTCAATCATAATTGGCGTAGGCTGTGGGAAAACCAAGGGGTGGACATGCACCAAATTACCTGGCCCGATCCCAGCATACGCGCAGCACTGGCGTCGGTGCGGCGCGCCAAGCCGTTCGTCTATGGGCTGACCAACTACATCGCCGCCAATCTCAGCGCCAACGTGCTGCTGGCGGTGGGTGCCGCGCCTGCGATCGGGGCGGCGCCCGGCTGGCCGACGGCTTTTGCCGCCGGCGCCGGCGCGCTGTGGATCAATGCCGCGGCGCTGATGAGCAGCGGAGCCGACACGCTGATTGAGGCGGCGCGCTCGGCGCAGGCGGCCGGCACCCCCTGGGTGCTGGACCCGGTCGCCATGGGGGCGGGTGCCGCGCCGTACGACGCCATCATCCGCGATCTGCTGGCATTCCGCCCAACCGTCATCCGCGGCAATGCCAGCGAGGTGATCGCGCTCGCCGGCGGTGCCGCCGGTGCGAAGGGGGTGGAGACCACCGAAGGATCGGAGGCGGCGGTGGCCTTCGCCCGCGGCCTGGCGGCGTCGGCCGGGAGCGTGGTCGCGGTCAGTGGGGCGGTGGATTATGTGACCGACGGCGACGCGGTGGTCGCCATTCCGGGCGGCGACGTGCGTCTTACTCAGGTGACAGGTGCCGGCTGCGCGCTGGGCGCGCTGATTGCCGCAATGCTGGCGGCCAGCGCCGACCCGGTTCTGGCGGCCTGTGCCGCGCATGCCGTCTATGCGGTGGCGGCTGAACGCGCGGCCGGTGCGCGCGGCACCGGCTCGTTCGCCCTGGCATTCCTTGATGAACTGTCCTTGCTCGATGCTCAACCGTAGGATGGGTTTTAACCCATCGCTTCGCCCCCCCCCCGGGCGTGTGTCCGTAAGTTAAAAACCACGCTACGATCATGCACCTGACGCACACCCTCACCATCCACCCGCAGCACGCGCGACGCCGATCATATCATCTCCGGCCGGTGGGCGATGACGAAGCGGGTCAGTTGCAGGCCGGCGATGGCGTCATTCACCCGCCGTTCAGTCGCAAGCCTGGGTGCGATGACAAGGATCATCACGGCGGTGAGCAGCGCCATGGACGCTGTTAGGCATTGATATGATTGGTTTTTAGAAGTTTTCAGCAACTTTGAGTTGAGCCCCCCGTGTCCGCCGGACCACAGGCAACGCGGGCGGCGGGATGGTGCTGCCGCCCATTGGCCAAGGACGGTATCATGCCCCCTACCCCGCATTCCGACGACTGCCCGCGCCCCCTGACATTCCTGTTCTGGGACATCGCCGGCTCCTGTGACCTGCTCGCCACCCTGCCGCTCGCGACCTACAGCCGGGTGGTCCGGCACTGCCAGGCGGCGGCGGCGGCGGCCATCGAAGCGGAGGGTGGTTTCGTGGCGCGCTATATGGGCGATGCGGTGCTGGCCTACTTCGGTTTCCCCTGGGCGGGCCGGCATGAGGAGCGCGCCGTGCGCGCGGCCATGGCGCTGCCGCTGCGCTGGCAGAAGGGCGACGTCCTGGTCCGCTCGCGCGCGGCCATCGCCTCGGGGCCGGCGATTGTCGGCGCCGCCATCGGCCGCGGGGCAGCGCGCGAATTCCCGGCCTTCGGGGAGGCGCCGAACCTCGCGGCCCGCCTGCTCGGTGTGGCAGGCGCGGAGGAGGTGGTGGTTGACGAGGCGACGCGCGCCGCCGTGGCCGGGCAGTTCGGGTTCGCGCGTGTGGACAGGCTCACACTCAAAAGCATGCCGCATGTGCGCCACGCCTGGCGCCTGCTGCCCGCCGGCAATTCCCACGCATTTGCCAGGGCGGCCTGACATGAGCACGCCGGATCTGGCACCCCGCCTGCGCGTGCTCGGCACCAGCCCTGTCTTCGCCGCACTTCCGGCCGAGGCCCTGGCCGCCTTGGCCGCCGCGATGACCGAGCGGGAGTTTGCCTGCGGCGGCGCCATTTTCAGCCAGAGCGATGCCGGCCGCAGCCTGTTCGCGGTGCTCGCCGGCGAAGTGCGTATCCTCTTCGCAGCCGCTGATGGCCGCGAGCACGTGCTCCGCCACGTCGGTGCGGGCGAGATTTTCGGCGAAATCGGCGTACTGGACGGCAAGCCGCGCAGCGCCAACGCCATCGCCGCCACGCGCTGCCGCCTGCTGGTTCTGGACCGCAGCAGCCTGCTGGCGCTGATCGCCGCACAACCAGAGGCCGCGCTGCAACTCATGACGACCTTATGCGAACGGCTGCGCGCGGCCAGTGCGCAGATCGAGGATCTGGTGTTTCATCCGCTACCAAAACGGCTGGCCTGCGCGTTGCTCAGCCGGATGTCCGGCCGCAAGGCTGCGTCCATCGACGTGACGCAATCCGAACTGGGACGCCTGACCGGTGTCACCCGCGAAACCGTCAACAAGCGGCTGCGCGCCTGGCAGGCCGAGGGCGTGGTTTCGCTCAGCCCTGGCCGCATTACCATTCTGGATGTTTGCCAGTTGCAAGAGCTGAGCACGGCCGCGTAAGGGTGGACGAAGTCCCGTAGGCGTTACATGCGTTCGGCACTTCCTGCGTAGCGTGGGTTTTAACCCACGCTGTGGCCGGCTACTAATATCCCAACATTATGCTTGACGGAAAAGACGTTCTTCTTCTGAAAAAAAAGCAAGAAACTTTTGATTATAAGGAGGCGGGTTGGATCTGGTCCAACGACGGCTGGCGTGTTTGCGCATTGCCTGTCCACGGCACGGTCCGTCCCCACCCCAGGTGCCGGACGTAACCATGCTCGTCGAGCACGACCCCCCTGTAGCCGAGTGCGTGATAAATCGCCCCGATACCCGCTTCGGCTCCGCCACGGTCCTGCCCCGGCACATCGGCTGGCGCCTCCACATGATCGCCGTAGCGCCCGAGCCGGCGGTAATCGGCCATGCGGCGCAGGCCGGGATTCCACGTAAACCCATGCCAGATTTTGCGGAACCCCGTGGCCAGCACGCCGAACCGCCGGTCGGCGGCGGTGAAGGAGAGCGGGTGGTCATTGAGATCGTTCCAGGCCCGCAATCCCACGACGATGCAGGACGGATCGGCAAGCAATATCGCCCGGCTCGGCTCGATAAAGCCGGGCCGATAGAATTCCCAGTCATCCTCGAGGTGAAATACGAGCTCCGTCTGCACGTGTGCATAGGCGAGATCGATGGCGGCGACCTGGCCGACCCGCGTGCCGGTGCGCAACAGCCGAGCGCCGTGGGCATCGCAGATCGCCTGCGGATCTGCTCCGCCATCCTCAACCACCAAAATGTCGCCGACTTTGGGGTCGGTATTATACCGGCGGAAACTTGCCAGGGTCTGCGCCAGCAGATCATGGCGGCCGCAGGAGGTGACAACGACCGTGATATCGGCCAGCGGCCGCACCGCCGGCTCCGTTGCGCGCTGCCGCCGCCAGGCACGCGCCGCGGCACGCAGCGGCGCGGTGACGCGGTACGATGTGCTGGCCCGCACGATCCGCACATCCTCATGCGCCCGGGCCTGATCCGCCCGGGCCTCGGCCAGACTACTCTCCAAGGCGGCGAGTGTTGCCTCCCACGGCGCACGCGCCGGCGCATCGGCGGCCGATGGTGCGGGTGGACCCGGCTGTGGCGCCCGGCTCAGCACATCGCCAGTCAGCACCAGCGCGATGTCCCGGTCATACCCGGCCCGCCAGTCGCGCACCGCGGCGGCGATGACGCGCCAGGGGTTGGCCGGCGGCGGCAGATCGGGCAGTGCCAGCGCCTGGCTCGCGACATCCAAGGTTCGGCGGGAGAAGCCTAGCGCGGGCAGATCGGCCAGGCTGAGGGGCGGCCAGGAGTCAGGCTTATGGCCGTAACACCGGGCCATGTTGATCAGGTCGGACTCGCCAATATCCGCCACGGCCAGTCGCCGCAGCATGTCGAACCAGTGCGCGCTCTCATGGCTGGCATTGTCGCTGCGGGCCAGCACGCCCAACGCGCCGATGATGATTTTCCGCTGCAACTGCGCGACCGAGCGAAGCGGCAGATGCAGCATGCCGCCGAGCCGGTGGTAGCATACCGGTCCATTGTCGTTCGGCACAACGGAATGGTTGCCGCTGCTGGGCACCAGCGCACCGCCGGTCGCCGCATAGAAGCGCCTGGGGACGACGATCTTGGAAAACGGCGCGTCGCCCGCGTGCGCCCAGACCGCGTCGCCGGCCCGCAGCGTCCGACTATCGAGCCGTTCGGGTATGCAATCGACCCAATCGAACCGGCCGGCGGTCCGCTCACCCTCGATGCCGGCAAGGGCACGCTCCAGCGCAGCACGGTCCGGCACGTCGAGGAATTCGTCCGCGTCGAGGAAAAACACCATGTCGGTATCGGTAGTTTCGAACAAGTGGCGCATGGCAAAGGCTGAAAAGACCGCCTGATGATGCCCTGGGACATCGACCCGCCAACGCACCCATCCGGGACGCAGCCGGCAGGCCCCCTCCAGCATCGCGCCGGTACCATCCATCGACCCATGGTCGAGCAGCACGGCACGGTCAAACAGCGCCGCCACATGCGAAAGAAAGGCGCGGATGATATCGATTTCGTTACGGACAAGTGCGACAACGGCGAGTTGCAACGAGAGCTCCTGTCTATTCATAGGCCGGTCCGCTCGACATGCTCCGCGCGGGTCCGCAACAGCTGCAGGTTGAGGAAGAACTTCTCTTTTGAAAAAAGGAGCAAAAAACTTTCGCCGTTTGGGCTTCGGCTTGGGGCGGACACACCTTAAGGGGATCGCCGTCCAAAGCCGCGATGGCCTGAAACACCCCGAACGCCATCGTGATCGTTTGCAACAATTCGCGCCTTGGTTGCCCCACTCCTTAACCCAACATCAAGGCTCAGAGGAGTCCGGTTTTATGACACATGTCCTAAAGAGATTGACGACCGGCGCCACGGCGCTGGCGATGCTGGGCGCCCTGTCGCTGGCAGCGCCGGTGCAGGCGCGGCCAGGCGGCGGCTATCATGGCGGCGGTGGGGGTTACCATGGCGGCGGCGGTTACCGCAGCGGTGGTGGGTATCGCCGCGGTGGCGGCTACGGCGGCTGGCATGGTGGCTTCGGCGGGTATGGCGGCTGGCGGGGTGGCTATGGCTGGCGCGGCGGGTACGGCGGCTGGGGGCCGGGATATGGCGTTGGCTACGGCTACCTGCCCGCCTATGGCTACGCATACGGTCCTGGCTATGAGTACGTCCCGCCGGTGTATGCGCCACTCCCCTACGCCCCGCCGGTTTACGTGCCGCAGGCGTACTACGGCCCGTCGGCCTACGAGACGCCATTGGTCGATCACCATGGCTTTCGCCCCTCTGCGATCCACCCTGGCACCGGCTGCGCCTCGGCCCGCCAGGCCTGAGACCCTGCCTGCCGCAGCGGCATCTAGCCCCGCGGCGGATGCACACCTATGGCCCTGAGTGGCCCGATCACCAAGATAGGCATCTGAATACCATGGGCGCGGTGCGGCATCGACACAGCTCGCCGCGCCGCCTGGTGGCCGCTATAGTACGACAGCGGGACGACACCAGGCACGTCATCACCCGCTGCGACCTGCCCTACGACACGCCCGTCCCACCGGAGAAAGCCGCTCCCCATTGACGGAGCGCGCGAGACCTAAGCTTCACGCTGGAATGATCTAGGCCCGCGATTTCAGCGCCGCAAAGTCGCTCTCATCGGGCGTGTCCGCGCGCCCGCAGCTTTGTCTCCCTACCGTCTGTCGTCAGCCAGCGGGCTGTAACCTCTGCCCCAGTCTCGATGCCCCGGTCTCGATGCCCCGTCTCGATGGCTTACCGCAGGGGCCGCGCGCTCTCTCAGATTTGTGATACAACTCCAGATTGCAGTTACCTATCATACACCATCATAAGTTAGGAAAAGACACGGTTTCTTAGGAGTATCCCGCGTAATTTTCTTACCTGATCTGACTTAGCGACGTTCGGCCATAGTTTTGGAGCAGATTATGAGAAAAAGTCTTTTTTCTGATATGGCCTTATGTGGGGCGTTCAAACCCGCGCGCGCCTCGACAGCCCCCCTGTCTGCGCGCCTGAAGCAAAAGTTTGCGGGGCTGCTTGACGGCGTTGTTGCAACGGCCAAGGCCTCCCCCCCTCTCGCCAAAGCACTTCTCCACACTGCGGCAACCGCCGTGTTCTTGACCGCCAGCGGCTCGGCGTCGGCCACCGTTTACTATGTGAGTTCAGCGGGTTCGGATATCAACCCGGGTCTGACGCAGTCGGCTCCACTCAAACAGATCCAAACCGCGGTCAATCTCACAAAGCCCGGGGACACGGTCTATGTGATGACCGGCGTTTACACATCGCCGCCCGCCCTGTGGCACAATGCCGTCGTGCAAATAACCACATCGGGCACGCCTGCCAACCCAATTACGATCGAAGCCCTGCCCGGGCAGCACCCGATCATCAGCACCTATGCCAATCCCAAAGTGTGGGACGCGGTGTCTATCACCGCTTCGTACATCAATTTCGAAGGGTTCGAAATTGTCGGAAACGCGCAGAACGTTACGCTCGCCCAGGCGACAGCCACGGCCGCGGCTGAGGAGGCCTTGTATCTGGCGTCCGCGGCTGTCCACGCCGCGAATGCCTCGGCCGCTATCGTCACCCCCGCCGATGCTCTCACCAATGGCAGTTGTATCGCAATACAGAATGCCATCCACGTCGTGATCAAGAAAAATCTCGTCCACGATTGCTCGGCAAGCGGCATTTCGGCGCAGATGACCGACTATATTACCATCGGGTCGAACGTCGTGTTCAATACATCCTGGTGGACCGTCTATGACACCAGCGGCATCAATGTGCATCAGATGCTCAATTCCGACAATCAGACCGGATACAAAGTCACCATCGTCAACAACATCTCGCACGACAACGCCAACACGCAAGCTTATTACAACCTGGCGGTTGGCGGTGGCGTACCGACGGACGGGAATGGTATCATCATCGACACCAACCAGGTGACGAATGACGGCCAACCCTATCTTGGCCGCACACTCATCATGGGCAACATCGTTTACAACAACGGCGGCTCCGGCATGCATGCCTACCTCAGCAAGCACGTCGATATGTTCAATAACACGGCCTACATGAACAACACCTGCCCGGTCCCTGGCAGTACGTGCGGCGCCCTCAATGAAGGTCAGATATTCGGCTCGGTTTCGAGTGACATCAATATCTACAACAACATCATGTATAGCCCGGCGAATTACTGGACCTACTCGAACTGGGAAAACACCAGCATCACCGAGGGCCATAATCTCTTGTTCAGCGCGGGCGGAAAAGTCCTGGTCAGGAACAATTACACGCTGAACAATTCCGATCAGGTGACGGACCCGCTGTTTGGCGATGCGGCGGCTCTCAATGTGTCGTCAGCTTCTCCCGCGCAGGATGCCTACACCATAGCCAACCCTGTCACCGCAACCTGGCTTTTGCGGCCACAAGCGGCTTCACCCGCCCGCGGCGCGGGCACCGCGACACTGACCAACGGCAAGCCGATGTTGATCACGCCTACCGGGATGGATGGCGTACAACCTTCAGGGCTGAGCATCGGAGCACTCTCAGCGCCTCCGTAAAATCCTGCCAGAGCTGGGCTGTGCAACGCTGGACCAAGCTCCCGACAAGCCGATCGGCACCGAGCCTGGCGGTTGGCCGCTACGCTCGGTGCTTTCGCTCATCCGTTCTGAAAGGAGAACCGAGACTTTTCGATATTTGTGCCGCACTTAACCCAACCGGATCCGCGACAATCATGCACTAACCATGCATTCTCCTGGGAAAAGTCCGCCTCGCTGGTTGAGACAAAACCTCCTCGAACAAGCGCAGATAATGGTCGGCACAGGCAGCGATCGTGAACTCGCGGCCGCGGGCTTGCAGCATCTCCGCGGGAAATGGCGCATCGAGCGCGGCCGCCATGCCCTTAGCCATTTGCTCCCAATCGCCCACCGGGACCAGTCTGCCGAACTGACCGCCACCCAGGATATCCGCCGGACCGTGCTCGCAATCCGTACTCACGACCTGAGTGCCACAGGCAAGCGCTTCAGCAAGAACCAAGCCGAATCCTTCGTAAACTGAAGACATCACCAGCGCATCGGCGCTGCGCATATATCCTAAAGGATTTGCGACGTAACCGGGCAGGTCAACACTATCCTCGACATGAAGCGATCGGGCAAGCTCCAGGAGATCCGGCCGTGTCGCCCCTTCGCCAAGAATGATTAATCGGACATCGCGCTGTCGCCTGACGGCGGCGAAGGCTTTTATCAGGGTACGAAAGTCTTTCTGCGTCGTCAGCCGCCCCACACCGAGGAATACAGGCCCGGTCTTATGCCTCAGCCATGGATGGTTACACTCAGCCGATAATCTTTCTTCAAAGTTTTCTGTGATCACGCCATTGGGAATGACACCGATGCTGCTCAGTGGAACGCCGCTGCATCGCGCCAAGTCTGCGGCCACGCCTGTTGAGACGGCAGCGATTGCATCTGCTCGCCGCAGGAGCATGCGCATCATCAATGGCAGAGCGCGAAACATCCCGCCCAAAGCCGTTTCACGCGACAAGGTATTGTGCTGCATGACGATCGTTCGTGCAGAACCACCGGCGAGAGCTTTAGCAGCTAATACGGCAACGCTGTTCATGCTTATACTCGACAAAAGAATGTCCGGCGGATTTCTGCGAAATACCGCAATAAGCGATGTAAAAGCGTGTCGAAGCCGCGGCGCATGTATCACCTCCACGTTGACACTTGGAGGAACCGAGTCCGCCAGTTCACCCGATGCCAGATCGAGCAGAAAACTCACTCTCATCCCTGCCTGCACAAACAAAGGTGCAAGGTTCAGATAGAGCCGTTCTGCTCCACCGCCTGCAAGCCTGGGCAAATACAGAACAAGTCGCTTGCCATTCAAAGCCGGCCGTATCCCGAGCCGCGTGGCAGCAGGATCGATCAGCAATGGCTCTGACGAGGATAGGCAGGTTCGTTCAAGGCGGAGGTCTCGAATTTTCTCCAATGATCCATTCCTAGGCTTGCCAGCGAGTCTCGGCTTTCTATACAACCTGCAATAAATGCCCTTGACCAGACAAATTTTTGGCTAGCCTGACAGCAGGATTTCTCTTTGCCCGGCGCATCGCCGTAAGCGAGCGCGCCACATCTGATTCACATGCAAATCTGTGGGGAGCGTCGTCACCGTTCTAAACATGCGGCTTTGCCGACTCTATCCGCTCCTAGCCTGCTCCCGACGGGGCATCCGGTACTTGCCGAAAAGGAGTCCTTGGGGCCAAGCCGCGGGTCATGCACACACTCAAGCTCGCCGTGCATGTCAACTAAGGGAAGTTGTCCAACAGAGCAGGCCCCAGGGGTTCCGGTCGAGGCAACGCCGTTTCTCTGTTTGCAAACCATGCTGCCATCCTCATCGCCGGCCGATTGGAACCCGCTTGGGCAGGCATAGCCACCCGGCATAAGAAGCTGCCGCCGGCCGGACACGTAACGTTGGCAAACGTCAACGCCATCGAAACTGGCCGGAAGGCTGTTTGCAGGGCATTGCAGTCCGGTGCCGGCAAATGCGCCTGATAGCGAAATCCCGCACAACACGCCCAGGTAAAACAGTAATCCTCGACACGCCCGCAACTTTGCACGCAGGCCCTGAAGAGCGTAAACCGCAGGCATGACTAGCTGCAACAAACACTGCGTTGTCTCAAACAGACGCAAAGCATCTTTGCCCCCTTCTCCGGCCGGGTTCCGAGAAACCTGAAATTTGATGTGCGCGACAAAAAATAAGCCCGAAACACATTATGTTGGATTGTGATGCCTATTGCAAGACAAAGCCTGGCCCGTTATAGAGGAGTTAAGACTTTGCTGATGCTCGCAACGGGGTGGGATTTTGACGGGGCGGCCCTGCCTCATATTATAGCCGAGCTATCCCCTCCTCTCGTTGTTTTATCATGTCGAATCAAGCCTAGGTGAGCCTCGAATGAACTTTATGACCAACAAGCAGGTCGGGGCACCAAGGCGGCAAGCGGTGAGTGCCGTCGCGACCGAGGTGGCGGCACAAGGCAGGATGGACTCCATCAAGTCGCTATCCGGGTCAATTCGACATTTGCGCGCCAAGAGTGCCGATGGACTTGTGTTGCATGTCGTGTCCACAACCTCAGGAGAGGGTACTACCACGATCGCCCATGGCCTGGCCGCGGCGACGATCAGCAACGCCAATATGAGCGTACTGCTGCTTGATGATTCCGACGATGAGCTGAAGCAGATTGCCTGGAGTTCGCAGCCCGCAAGTCAGCCGGTCTCGATCGCGAGAAGCTATGCGACTTCGGCGTTGGAGCAACCTGGGACGACAACCGGGATGGCGATGGGAGAGCCTCGGCTTCAAACCGAGCCAGCCCATGAAATCACGGGTCTATACCAGCGTTACCGGTCGAAGTTCGATATAACCATCATTGATTGCCCGGCAATAGCTACCGGCCGATATCTCGAGCTTATGCCAAATGCAGCCGATGGCATCATATTGGTCGTCGAGGCTGAGAAGGTGCGGCCGGTGGTGGTGAGCAGAGCTAAGCAATCTATCGAGGAACACGGCGGCCAGGTGTTGGGCGTTGTACTCAATAAAGCGAGAAGATATATCCCGCAGTTTATTTACAGGTTTATGTAACCGCGGCGCGGGACAACCGCAAACCGGGTGAACCGGCAGCGGTCGTCATGCACAATCTCAAAATGCGGTCTTCTGGAAAAGCACCACGAATGCCGTTCTCGTCAGAATGACAAAGTCCAGCATGATCGACCAATTCTCGATATAATCCAGGTCGTACTGAATTCGCTGCTGCATTTTTTCCGGCTTGTCGATTTCTCCGCGCAAGCCGTGCACTTGTGCCCACCCGGTCATCCCAGGCTTGACCTTATGCCGTGCGAAATAACGTCCTATGGTGCTCCCATGGAGCTCATTGTGGTCGGCGGCGTGCGGACGTGGGCCGACCAGCGACATCTCTCCCCGCAAGATGTTAAATAGCTGCGGCAGCTCGTCAAGGCTGGTCTTTCTGAGAAACCGGCCGACGACCGTCACCCGAGGGTCGCCTCTGGTAGCCTGGATCGTCACACTGGTGGGTTCACTCTGCACGACCATCGATCTGAACTTGAATATCTTGAAGGTTCTGTTGTTTAACCCATGGCGATCCTGCTTGTAGATTACCGGGCCAGGAGACGACAGTTTTACCGCAAGTGCAATGACCGCCATAAGAGGTGCAAAGAGTATCAGAAGGACCGATGCCAGGACATAATCCTCGAGCACCTTGATTGGCACCCAAAACCCGGAATGCCGTCGGTTTTCCGCGCTGAGAAATGACAATCCATAGACGTTGCAGTGCTCGACGCGGGGAAAGGAAAACGCAGCCAGATCTGGTGCCATGCGAATGTGCGTTGGCACATTTTCGAACTGAGACATCAAATGCACAAGCCGCCGCTCGGCCGACCAGGGGAGTGCCACAATAAGTTCATCGACCTTGCCTTGGCGGCACAGACCAATCAAATCCTTTACCCCGCGGGTAGCGGTCGCTTCCTGCCGCATATCGCCCCGCGGTTTGGCCCGATCGTCGAAAACGCCGACGATCTCAATCCATTGCTTACCGCGCTGCCTAAGCACCTCGATCAACCGGCTCGCCTGCTCACCGGAGCCGTAAACGGCGATCCGGCGTTTTAGACGGCCATTGCCCACCAGGTGCTGGAACCGGCGCCATGCCGCAAACCTGGCTCCGGTCACCAGGCTCAAAGTGTAAATATACCACCCAATATACCAGGTTCGTGAGAATCGCAATTCTGAGTAAGTAAACGACATCGCCAGTATAAACAGGAACGATAGCGTAATAGCCGTAGCTATGAGCTTGACCTCCCGGGCACGATTCTGAGTTGTGGTAAAGCTGTATAGCCCGCATTGCATCATCGTCAGCAAAATAACGGCTGAGCCAACCAGCGAGGTCACCGTATGTTGGGACTCGGTATTGTGATGCAGAAGTAGAAACGTTATGTGCGCTAGAATAAAAGCGCATACGATCGACACTGAGTCAATAATGAACAGCCATCCCCCTATGTGCTCGGGAGTAAATACCTCTGGCTCCCGAACAGCGGTATTTGGCTCGCGTTTGACTATTGACGGAAGATCATCATATGACACGTCTATGTTCATATTGCGGCCCTATGGTTCTGACTCTAGGGGCACTTTGAAAAATCACCGACATTGGCGATTTCGAATCGACGAGTCATTGTTCTGGGTTAGACCAGAAATTCCCAAAATCGTATTTTTCGTCGTGCCCTGTCGTCGCTGAGGTAGGTTGGGACTGTCTTCTTCAGCATCCTAGGGCCGGGCCCTGGATCGTTCAAGATAAATTTTGCAGTGCAATATATAGTGACCGCGCAACCTGTGCAGATGTGAAGTCTCATTCACCCAGGACGGATTGACAGTATAGCTCGCATAAGTTGTTGTAAATGCTGTCATAACACGCAAGCCCCCGGGCCTTCGTGTCATCCGGTGAGATGGCCGGTGCGCCCTGGACAGACCAAAAATTTCTATCCCGGAACCTGTTGAAAGACCTTGATTTTTACTCCCCAACGATCCCTGCCATGATCCATGGCAGGCCCTGCATAGTGCTCAGCGCGCAACCTCGGCGCCGCTCCGCCGTTGGTCTGGTCACGTACCTTATGGTGGTTGACGACAACCAGCCGCCTCGCCCCAAGGGGCGGATGAGACATCCGCCCTACGCGCGGCGCATCAGAAACAGCGCTTGCTCACCGAACATATTCGCCAGGCGTAGCGAGCGGCGCCAGGGGGATTTGCGGCCGGCTTCGTCGATGGCCAGCCACCGCTCCACCTCCAGCCCTTCCTCGGCACACAGGGCGCGGAAATCCAGCACCGTGCAGGGATGGATATTGGGTGTCTCATACCACATCCGGCTCCAGGTGCGCGTCACCGGCATGCGGCCGGTGCGCATCAGTTGCAGGCGCACCTGCCAATGGCCGAAATTCGGAAAACTCACTAAGCCGCGTGTGCCGATGCGTAGCATTTGCCTTAAAACCTCGCGCGGGCGTTCGACTGCCTGCAAGGTGCGCGACAGCACCACGTAATCAAATGCGCCATCAGGATATTGCGCCAGATCGTGGTCGGCGTCGCCTTGCATGACCGGCAGGCCGTGGGCGACGGCGCGCGTGACTTCCGCCATGTCGATCTCGATGCCGCGCGCGTCGCAGCCTCTGGTGCGGAAGAGATGCTCGATCAACGTGCCGTCGCCGCTGCCTATGTCCAGCACTCTGGAGCCTGGCTCTATCATGTCGGCGATCAGGCGGAGATCTACGCGCATAAGGAAGGACTTCTTTTTTGAAAAAGTAACTGCCTAACCAGGCAGCCGTAGGATGGGCCTTGACCCATCACCCGCCGTTTGCACGCACGATGATGGGTCAAGACCCATCCTACGGCCGCAGCCGACATAGATTGGCATTATGCGATGCCTGCGTGCTCGGCGCAGCCCGACAGGAAGCCCGACAAAGTGCGATAAAAATCCGGCTCATCCAGCAGGAA
>Ga0116231_10009276_pt1 | contig 16691 bp, 16 predicted proteins | sample S1TSphgellanicum_2_FD_89695 | JGI IMG/M metagenome (GOLD analysis project Ga0116231, IMG submission 89695) | Host-associated microbial communities from peat moss isolated from Minnesota, USA - S1T2_Fd - Sphagnum magellanicum MG | ecosystem: Host-associated > Plants > Peat moss > Unclassified...
CGTGTTTTGTTTTGTATCTCCCCTTGACTGGTTCTTTCTGTGGCTTCCTGAAGAAGTGTTAACCTTGCTGTTTTCTTCTTCATCGTGAGAATGGAGATTTCTCTATTCTTATGAAAGATATATTGATTGCAGTGCATGCATGTTCTTTGAAGAATGTCTAGCTTGAAACATTTGACATAGGATGATGATTCCTTTTCAACATTGTTCTAGAATTTTGAATTTCTGTGGAATCCTTTCCTAATAAATTGTGGCTTCTATTGAGACACTAAATGTGTTTGGGTATGTTCTTTGTAATTGATTGATTTTGAGGAGATTGACAGTTTGGCATGTGCTGCTGTTGTTTGTTTGTCCATGTTCTGTGTAAGCCATTTTTGAGGATATTGACCATCTGGAGAATTTTACTCAGGGAGTCTCTGTAAGGGTACGGAGACCAAGTGATTACAATCCATCCATGGCTGCTACTCTTGGTCCAAGTCAACCCAGTCCTCATCTCAATCTTGCAGCTGTTGGGCTTACTCCTGGGTATGCTGTCAATTTTCCATAGGCTGTTTGGCATTCCCATTGCTCTTTATGTTGTAATTAAGTTCTGGAGTATGTTGGAGTCAGACATGTTTCCTGTCAAGGAAAGCTATCACCTATATAGCAGTCTATTGTCGAGTGTGTTTAACAGCCTTAAGCCAAAATGGTGATTCCTCTATCTTGGAGGTTTTCCTACTGATAGGAATGAACTTAAGGGACACATGTTCTCTATTCTATTTTCTTGGCAGGAGTGCGGCTGGGGGTGCTGATGGACCTGATCGTGTCTTTGTTGGAGGGTTGCCATACTATCTGGCAGAGGTTCAAATTAAGGAGTTACTTGAGTCATTTGGGTAGCTGTGCCATCCTGCTTGTTCCAATCCAGTTCCCTCTTCATTCAGTCATGTATTTGTTCTCTTAAGTTGGATGAATTTGGATGCTGCTCTGGTAGCAACAATTCCTGAGAGGGCAATCATTGTTTAGTAAGAAACCTTTTTTTTTCATTTGCTTATGTTGTTCAGGCCATTGCGGGGTTTTGATCTCGTCAAAGACCGGGATACAGGGAATTCAAAAGGCTATGGTTTCTGTGTTTACCAGGTAACACTCAAGTCTGTGTCTATTGATGATTCATTCTTGGGAATGTGATCGCACTTGCGATCTTCAGATTCCTGTTTCAGAGTAGTAAATTTATTTGCCCTGCAGGACCCAGCTGTAACAGATGTTGCTATTGCTGCACTTAATGGTTTGAAGATGGGCGATAAAACCCTAAGTGTTCGTCGAGCATCTGCCAGGTTTGTATTTCATTGTTGTGTCTGTGTACTTCACCTTAAGTTATCAGCACCATATTTTGTGGATATGACCTGCGCACTGCTTCAGGGAAAAGGAAGAGATAAGTGACTCTGGGCTAATGCTGTTGAACTTTTATAAGTAAATGGACATTTTTGTAGCTTTTAAGAGTCTCAAGGATGATGTGAATGCCTAGCAGTGCAATTGATTATCCCTAGATTTTGAAATGAGTGTTGCACTCTTTGAGGTGGGGTATGTAATAGAAAACTTCAATGTGTTTGACCAACATGATGTCTGTTACATACACCTGCTTATGCATGTTTAAACTTGATATGAAATGCTATGACTGAATACCAGGAAGAAGGCCTGTTTTCTTCTTTCATAGCTAGTGAATATCATACATGCGGTTGAAGGTCTCTCTCAACATGTCTGTGATTGCTGCTGTTGTTCAAACTGCATTTTGGTTTTGTTTTGTTTTTTTCTTTGCTCAAGGCTTGTGTTTCATCTTTTACCTGTTTGCTGATATGTCACCAGGTCTGAAAGATTCACAACCTTATTGTCCTAATAATAATTCCTAAATATGGAGAACTTTTCAGTACTTATCTTTTTCTTATTTGATTGTGAGATTGTAGAATATAGTCACAGGGATTGGACATTTGCTGTAGAGGGTTCAAAAGCACAATCATCCAATAGTTCTACTGCTGGATCCAATGATTGAAACTTGTCTGTTGGTTGTCTCTGATAGCAGTGGACAGCCAAAACCTGATCAAGCAAATGTGTTGGCACAGGCACAGCATCATATAGCGATCCAGGTATACTGTAACTTTTTCTTTTTCAAGCCATTCTCAATTTTGGAATATATTTGCTTACATGTAGTCATTGTATACTGCTTCTGGACAACGTATTTTGTGAAGTTTCAGCTTCTTTGTTTTGTTTTTTTTTCCTTTGAGACATTCACACCCTGCAGAAGGTTGTTGAATTAATAGTAATGATTGTGGAATGCAGAAGTTGGCATTGCAAGCAAGTGGGGCCAATGCAGTTGCTCTTGGTGGCTTGGGTATGATGTCAGGCATTCCACCTGGTTTGATGGCCAGCATGCTACCTGGTATGGGTAATGGTCTTTCCAATACACTTGAGACACCTACAAAGGTGGTTGCCTTGACACAGGTAAGTCTGCAATACTGGGTGTATCTTACATGGAAACACCTGTCTGAACCGCTTCCAAATTGAGAATTTATTGTTGTGTCTGGAGCTGATTCAATTAATCTGTTTGGAGTAATTTGACAGGTTGTATCAGCAGATGAGCTGAAGGATGATGAAGAGTATGATGACATTCTAGAAGACATGAGGGAGGAATGTGGCAAGTTTGGTATGTCTTTTATACCTGGCAGATCACATAACATCCACATTTGCATACAAGAACCTGTCAGTTGTTTTTGTGCCAGAATATGGCCATCACAATTCTTGCCATATCTGGTTGGGATGGATGCACAATATGGATATGCCTTGTATTACCTTGCGGCCACAAGTACACACACAATTTAGAAGAGGGCAGTGTGTTGTAGCTATGCAGTCATTTGTATAGATGGAATTGGACTCTAGGCAATATGTTGGCTTATGAGGCCCAGATTTGTCCAACTGGTGATGGTCTGAACTAAAGTGTTTGTTTGTCAGTAGATTATGCCCCTATTGTTACGCTGAGTTCCTGACGAAATTGTTGTCTTGTGTAGGGAATCTTGTGGAAGTTGTTATCCCTAGACCGGGACCCACTGGTGAAGAAGTTCCTGGTGTAGGCAAAGTCTGTGATCTACATCTTCACCTTCCCTTTTTCCCTTCCGAATGTGAATACTGCAAAGTGGCAAATTAGATGTGCAATGCATGTATATGAGGGCATTGGCTTGGCTTGGATACCTTCTCAGGAATAGTTCAAGTAGGGGCCATTCTTTTTAAGTAGAGGACCTTCCTTCCAAGCAGCAAGAACTTAGGTAGAGTCCCCTAGTACATCCTGCTGTGGCCTGAATTGTCTTGTTCTGTGCAAAGAATTGATGAAACAAATGGCCATAAGGCTATGGTAGAGAATTGGCTATTTGTCTGCATGTAAGCACTCTTTGACTCAATCTAGCAACATCCAAACAGCATTTGATAATATTGCAGAAGTACAAAGTGGTGAGAAAACTTGTATTCAGTGGGGGTTTGCATGAGATTCATTGGAGTCCTGGGCTCAAGAATCTGTGGTTCTGAAATTCTTTGCTGCCTATCAGCAAACATTTTGGTTCTCCATTGTGTCCATAGTTGTTGGAAGCCTTCAACCTTTTATAAAACTGTTGTATCTGTCTTGGGGAAAAGACACCTTCAAAATTTATAGATCAATGGAACTGCAAATATTGTGCTATTGTATGTTTTTCATCTTGAGTAGGTTTATACTTAAGGAGACTGGCAATAGTCCATGCTGAGTATTTGGCCCATTATGGGCAAAAATTATTTTTCTGCTTTGAGGAATACTGCTAAACCAGCCTGCTTGGATATTGCAGGTTTTTATTGAGTACTCTGACACATTGGGCTCTGCAAAAGCAAAGTCATCTCTTCATGGTCGAAAGTTTGGAGGGAATGTAGCTGTGGCTGTTTACTATTCTGAAGAGGCATTCGCAAATGGGGATTATGGGTGCTGATCACTTGTTCTTTGAGGACATTGGTACTATAAAAGGGATATGCATTTGCAAATTTCTCCTCTGATGAGAAACAACAGTAAGTCACCTGCACCCAACAGGACAGACTAAATCAAAGTGTTCATCATTTGGAAGCATGATGGTCATTGTTGTGTATTGAAAGAGCAGAATACTGAAGAGTCACCGTTGTGTACTTGATCAAAAATGTCATCTTGACAAGCATTATGTGTGTTTGTTGTCATGTTTTATTTTGCAGAGGTCCCACAATAGCCAGGTTTCTCATCACTCTTTTTCCTAAGGACTTCTTGATGCAACTTCTTAGGCCATATATGTATATTCAAAACACAATGCTCATATTGGAAGCAGTAGGCATGTTGTATTGGTATCCTTGACTGCAGTTTGTGTCCTCTTTTTGAATTGTTTTCTGATGGATGTTTAATTCTTTACTGAGTCTTTTAGTTATCAGTAGTAAGCATTTTGTAGACAATCTTACTTATATAAGCAGTTCTTTAATGAGTCTTTTTGTTATCATTAGTAAGCATTTTGTAGACAATCTTACTTATATATTCCTGATTATTTTTCTCCGACTTCATGTGTGTAGACAAAGTCTCTATTGTTGTGTTTTGTTGGCTCTGCATTAGGGGAGAGACTAGGTTGTCATGGTGGTTTTCATTTGGTCTCAGATTTTGAGGCATGTTTATGAGGTGTTAATGCAGATGAATTGTGAGTCAATGCTTTTTTGGGCAACTTCATGGAACATTTATTATTTTAACTATTACCGATTTGAACTAGTCATGAGGGCCAGAGTCATTACTGGAAGAGCCCCTATCTTTGTGTTGAAGTCAGTCTGGGGATGTTTGTGGTACCCTAGAACTTATGGAACATTTCCTATTTCAGCTGTTGCTAGTTTAAACAAATGTTGTCCAGTTCTTAGGTTTTGGGCGGGGTTTGGGTCTAAGAACCATAACTGGTGAGTCTACCTTGACCTGGGCCCGCTTGGAACTGCTGTGGCTGGGTTTGTGTTTAAGAACTGGACCTGGTGGCTCTACAAGGACCTGGATTCACCTTATAACTGTTTTGGTCATGTTTGGTCTAAAAGTATAGCCACAGTAGGTGTTAACTCTAGTGTTAGGGTAGTGTTAAGAATGTTAAAATTTGCCACCAGTTAACACCTAAAATGTTAATTAACATTAAATCTTTAATCTTAAGTTGCATATGACACGGCATCCATGTTATGATGGTGTTAGTGAACCCTAATTAACATCAAATCTTTTGAAAAAAAGAAGATTTTGGAGCCAAGCAGTGTTGTGAACTAAAGTTTCAGAAGATGATAAATTAACTCGACTTTTAGCATGCATCCTTTTCTATCTTTATTTCTTGTTCTCTCCCCTCCAAAAAAAGGGCGAAAGATTACCTTTATAGGTACAGATTGGATTGCAAACTCCAGAATGATGTCTCAATGTTAATAACTAATTGATATCATGTGTGGACATGTTGAAACTATGTTGAGGAGGTTGATGGTAACTTGAAATGTTAGAAATTGCGGGATTGTGATTTTTGACACTTTGTTAGTGTTGGGGTGATAGTTGCAAGCCTCAAGTACCAAGTGTGGCTATACCTTAAAAATTGGGCTTGGTGGGTTTGCACTATGGACCTAGCTTAGAACCGCTCTAGATAGGTTCAAGCCAAGAATTGGACCCAATGGGTTTATATGGACTTGCTTTAGAACTATTCTTGTTGGGCATGGGTCAAAGAACCAAACTTTGTATGAAAATTTAAAAAAAGGTTTGGTAAAGTGATGAAGGGTGACCTAGGTAGTGGGATGGAAATGCAAATTCAAATGATGTTTAAAGCAATGATGACATGGTAAATTAGAGTTGTGAATATAAAATGTATTTTTGTAATGTGAATGTTAAGTATTGGGATAGGTTAATGGAAATTAAAGAATGAAGTGGAAAATAAAAATGCATATAAGTAATAAAGAATTTTTTAAATGAATAGGGGATAATGTCAAAAAATTAACTTTTATTTATCTACAAAAATATTTAGACTATGTATATAGTGTTCAAAATTTATAATAAGATATGTCATTGATATATACATTAGTATTTGTGATTCAATAATAATGTGTTTTTTAGGTGTTGGGTTCAATAGCTCATAGTATGATTATGTGTTTATATTTAAATCCTTTAATTGTGTATTTATAAAAGTTGATAAACTTGTATCTAATTTAAATTAATTTTAAAAGGATCACAAATTTTCACATAAGATTAGATGCGAGATGTTGATTTGCGTGATGTTATTAAAACCTATGTAATTGGTACACACTTTTGATTGACACAGATTTGATTGTTAAGTATGCATGTGATTATGGTAGATGTGGTGTTTACCACTTCACGAATTACGTTCATTTTTTAAAGTCTTATTGATTTAATTGTGTTAATGGTCAAAGATTCAAAAAAATTTATAATGTATAAAAACAAATTATCATTATGATTTGTTTGAAATATAAGTTGACCAATACAACATTATTAATGAAATGTATAAGGAAGTGAACTATTTGTTAAAATGTGTATGGGTCATTAACATGGCTTGTGAAGTCAAGTTCATGATCATGTACATGAATAATTTTTTTTTCATATGGGATGGTTATATAGGTTATTCTTTGTCATTTTATATTTTATTTATGAACTTGTTTGCGTTTTCATACCATTATGATCATATATTAATTTCACAAAAATCATAAAATATTAAGGTTTATCATGTTCATTTATGGTCATTCACAATAATTATATTTATAAACCATTGGTTAATCAAAATAAATATTTAATGAAATTTAACAAATCATGCTTTATATATTTACATGTGTATCCTTTGTTATATTAGTTTAATTCCAATTTAAAGTTTTATATTGATTAAAGGGGAAACAAAGTTTAGCTATGAATCATAATATATCAATTTTCATGTTTCTTTATTTTGTAATAGTTATAAATTTACAATATGATTTATGACACTTCTATTTTAAAAACATGTAATATAATGAATTTTTCTGATTGGTGCAATGTTTTTATTGACAAAATAATGATAAAGTCAAGATTGAATATGGATAGGAAAAATATAAAGGGAAAGACAATTTGTATCTTCAAATTAACAATTGATCTTTTAACTTTCACATGATAGCATTTTGTTGATTAAATTTTTATTGGTAAGTAATTACATTATGCCCGTTTGAAATTGAAGATGTAATATTAATCTATTTGACCTACATAATTCATTCATACCACATTAAAAATCAAGATCCCTATTGTAATTGGGAAAAAAATCTAATTTGGTTCGATCCTAAAGAATGTAAGTTGATTTATAATTAAAAATGCATTTGATGTTTTAAAAAGTTGATGGTAGATTCTTAGATATGCGTTGATGTGTGTGAAACAATGTTGAACCACGCATCATGACTTATTATGTTTTGCATAACTTTTTTGAGTTGCATGACAATTTTAAAAATGTTGTTTGAAATATGATAAAGAGAAGTGACTCATTGATTAGTTTAGATAAAATGAATTGTTTTCAAGAGGGACAACAAACAAAAACAATTAAATGATGTGTTGTTTACATCTGGATTGAATGTCATCCTATTATTTTAATAAACAAATATTTTGAAAGTAAAATGTGAACATTGACATAAAATTGTTAATTTTATTAATTTTTGCAACATTGAAAATATTACCAAAATGTTTTGTTTAAACACATCTTACAATTAACTAATTAATTTTTATTTAAAATAAATTTAACACATTCACAAAAATATTACCATTTCTTCATCTTCACGACAACTTTGGTAATGGATTTCTTAATTTGCATTTTCATTATTTGATTTTTCTTAGAAGAATTCACAAATTCAAAAAATGTAATGGTTATTGTAAAAAATCAAACTTTGTTTTTTTTATACATTTTTAATTTGCTTTCATTAACCTTATATTTTTACAAATGGTGGTCAATGGAATATTAAGGTTTTATAAAATTTCAAGAATTGATCCATCAAAATTTTGTTCATTTTTTGTTCAACATCCTTGTTATTGTTAATTAGGCTCCCTAATTCAAAATACTCACGCCTTTAGGTGTAATTTGATTCTCATCATCATATGTTTTAGGGGTTGGATTAAGTTTCATTGTGCATGTAAATATGTTATACATTTTTTCATATTAAATCTATTTGTAAGAATTTATGCATATTTCATTTTGTGTTTGCCAACTTTGATTATACATGTTTTACAATTTGTTAACTTTGTTGTAACATTGAATTTGCGTTTTGGATTTAAAATATGAAATTTATTAAACTTATCTATAATCTTCACTCAATCACAATGTAATTTTTTTTTTCCCCATCATGAACCATCTCTATTTACAAAGGTATTTAACAATACCATGCTATTAGTGACCATTGACAAATTTGATTTTAATCCAATATTGGTTAATGTTAACAAGTTGTAACCTTATAAGTTTGTGAAAGACCACACACTTCAATTTATATTAGTTAAACCCAATGATATTACTAGAAGAATTAACTGGGAATCACTTGAAATTTATATTAAAATTTTGATAATCGATATCTTGGTTGAAAAGAAAATTAGTTATAAACTGTCTAATCAAGAACCAATTGAGAAAATAGTTGTTAATTTTATCCTCACACAAATTAATGATGTTTTAGTTAACTTAGTTAGAAGTGTTTATTTCTTAATAAAAATTTGCCACAAAAGTCGCATTATTTTTTAAGTGTCACCAATGTTAATTTCGTGGTTGTAATACAAAAAACTAATGCACCTTTTGATGTGTCTTTTTGTTTTTTCATGTTCAAACCTTTTGCATACCTTGCTATACCAAAATGAAGAAATGAACGCCTTGGATCATTAAATAGATTTTTTTTTTGAAGTTTAAAATTGAATATCATAAGAAGGATTAATATTTGTGCTCATAGACATATAGGTCACTAATTCAGAGTTTTAACTTTTGTTTGTGGGGTCTATGGTGAAGTTCTCAACCATTTATTCCATAATGTTAACATTTTTGTCTAAAAATTTAAAAATTAAAGCTTAAAATCTAATGTAAATTTTTATTTTTGAATTTTTATTTTTTCAATTGAACATATTAAAATGAACACAATGCACACATATTATGTAAAAACTTACATCATCCAATTCATAACATTTTTCAAAAAATCACATATGGAATTGTTTTATGAATGTAATTGCACTTTGAACCAAAATAAACTTATTGAAAAATTGTAATGACACAATGTTTATTATGGTACTATCATTTGATTCATAAAATTTTAACACTACTTTAATAAAATTGCTAAGAAATATGGTGGTAGGCATCATAAAATTTGAAGTGTAAGATAATTATTTGTAATAACAATTGCCTTCATTTAGGTTTATTTTAGAATGAACACATTAGAATATGGTTCAATGTTCGCCCTATTAATGATACAAAGCATTGCAATGTTCATTTTCATTTTTTATGGTAATAACAAAATGCCATAATAAATTTCAATTAGTTTGTTAATTATGTAGTTTGTACTCATAAAACATTTCAATATTGTTATCGATTTGATTCATAAAAAAATATTTAGAAGCTTAATTTTTTCCCCTTTCCTTATTGTCAGATTGGAATCAGGATTGAGCTAAAATTCAATTTTGTTTTTAATAAAAAAAATTTGATGTTGAAAGAAGCTCGAAAGGAGTTCAAGGAGTTGAGTTAAAGCCCAAAAGAAAACCTTGGATGTTTAAATTTTTTTTCCCCTTTAGTTTGATGTTTTAAGTTTAGTTTTTTTTTTAGGAAAAACTATTGAACTTTCCTGTGTTTACTTTTACGAGACATATCTTGTAAAAATATCTTCATCACAAGGATTATAAAGACACCTTAGGTATTGGGTGCATTGAGATAGACTTTTGTAGGGCATGACAAAATTTGTCATTAAAAGTCAAAAGTCCATTACTCATTAAATATTTAGGATTTTGATGTGTTTTTTTGTATTTTTAAATGCCAACTTTATTTGCATTATATACGTGAATCCCTTTTTTGATATTTCAATGAAAATATTAACGTTTTATATTTAAGTTTGAAGAGATGTAAGAAGAACTCCAAATGTAACACCTAAAAAGGGATTGCATAGTGTGCTTTCACCTCATGCATCAATTTTTTGAGGGTGTTTTTAGAATGATTATTTTAGAAGAATGTTGTTAGAATGGTTGAAATATCTTTTGTCAAAAGATTTTTGTATTGTTTAGATAATTATTATATTTGACCACTTGTGTTTTATTGAAAAGTTCATTTTATAGCTATGTTTAATTTGTCTCCCATTACAACAATTAGGATGATAATGGCCATGAATGATGTGACAATGCAAAATATGTTTCTGTTGACAAATAATATTTTGGCACATAAGAGATGTGTAGAAGCAAAGGCATGATTTTTAATAGAGCTATTTTTTTTTTTTCCTTTCAACACATGGCACATTAACCTTGGTAAATTTATATACTTATGTTGAATTGAACAAAGACACTATTGTTGAATGTTCATGTGACAAATCCAGATGGCAGTGATGACATGTGAATTATTGTTGACATGGTATGAATATATTTGTGTGAAGGTATATTTTGACGTGTCATCAAAATTCATCAAACAATATTTAAATTGACATGAATGGAAGATAATTGAAATATACCTTTCAGCTTTTGTTCATAGGCTCATGTTTGGGTTCACACATTCACTAAATAACAATCCTTATTTTCAGATATAGATTCATTAAACTCGTCTTTGATGTGTGGTAGATTATTATTATTAATTATGTATTGAGAAAATGTTATGTTTTAGATGTATAAAACACATTTTCATTGATGGCGCTTATCTCGTAGAAGCACAAAGTAATGACTCAACATTAAAAAATTGAATAAGATAATACCCTATTAAAATTAGAGGAATAATTTGTAGTTTGAAAATATAAATTGTCCTTCACTTTTTACTTCCCCTATAAAAAAAATCAACATGATCAACATGACATGATTAAACAAGTAATCTTTAAGTTCATGACTCAAGATGTTTAAGAAAATGTCATTTTGTTTAAGGTGTAATGAAATTTAGGTCATATTGATAGATGAAAAGATTAATGAATTTTGATGAAAATGGGGATTGAAAAATTAATAGAAAGTTAAAAAATGAGATTAGTTTACATTCATTAAAAAAATTTAAAAAGGTTGTAATTAAAAATTTCATTTCTTATGCACAAGAAAATTTTGTGACTTTCAAGGCCATGAAACCAAAATTATGAATAAAGTCAGTTTATGATATTTGGATTAATTTCAAATAAAATAATTAAAATTTTAGCATGTTTTTTTTGTGTAGTTGTGTGAATCTATTATTTAGATTTGACAATACTTTTATGGGTTTTTTTTGCATCTGTTAAAAAAAAATTCTCCTTGTATGTATGATTTTGATGATGCCATTTGGTTTACAAGTGGTGAAAAGAATAATGGTAAAAAAAAATGTATTTTTAAAAAACTGATGCATACCTTATTTATGTGCAATATAATATTTGGTTGTCATGTATTGGAGGTATTCCATGTTTATTTTGACTTAAAAAAAATGTAAAGGATATGGGCACTGTAACAACAAAATAACTACCAATAATTACAATAATAGTATTAGTGTTGGGGTAATAGTATGGATAAAAATAGGGAATAAAATAATGAACCTCATGGGCCTTAAAAAATAATATTTTGACTAAAAGCATAAGGGTTGATTATGAATAATTTAGATAATTATTTCGAATTAATAATAATGGGAACTCAAGTATGTAGACTTGACCAAATCCTAGATTTCCAATAATGTAAAACCTATCCATAGAAGGATGAAAAGTTATAAGTGGCATTTGATGATTAGTTTGATACATGGGGAATAAATGTAAATGAATGTGGTGAACTATTCATCCATTTCTTTCCTTCAAGTACATAAATGGTAGAGATTGAAGTTTTTAGGCTCATAATTTGCATTCAATAACTTCATGTTGTTATTTGGATCAAGACTTGTAAAAGTATCATATGTGAATAAGAATCTTTGAAGAAATAAAATGTGGAATTTATTGTGAATAACATGATGTAAAGTTTATAATATTTGGTGAGTGATCTCCATAAAGGAAAATCTTTAAGCACATGTGGCGATCTCCCTTGGGGAATAGTTTTCATATAAAGATTTGATTTTAGGTGCGGGGGTGATCCTATCTCAAAAGAGTATAAAATTTCATGTTGGAAATCATGTGAATGATGAATATTGCAAATGTCGTTTTGAAATATGTTTGATAATCTACCTATGTGTTAGAAGGGATTAATCAAAAATTAATCTTCATGATTTTGAACCCCTTCCTAGGCTACAACACCTTTGAGTTCAAATTATTAAGATATAGATGCATTGAAGATGTGTAATCATTTAATACTCCAATGGACCTAAAACTTTTAAAACATTGTTATGATTAATATGACTTTATATCTATACAATTTTTTTTCAAATATATTTGCCATGGGTGTTTGCGAAAGCGAAGGATGTTTGGACCATGAAGGATGAATGGTAAGTAGTTAAGAAATAATTTTCAATTGGGGTTCAAGTTCCCTAACCAACCATTGTGGTTAGTTTAGTTGGCCTTTTTTTCCCTACCTACCTAGTAACAATCCACAAGTAGGTTGTTAATAGGTAGGTAATTAAAACAACCTTTAACTATGTATAAACCATCTACTTATTTAATATTTACCTATTTTTTAACCCAAGTACCTATATATGAAACCTATTTTCCTACATAATTGGTTACTAAGGTGAAACCAAAGATTAACTCAGTTGAAGTTCATCCACAACTGAGTAATAATGGGCGTCCAATGGATGATGCGCTGGTAGGTGCTACTTTCAACATTAAGGGCAACTTTAGAGGAAGGTCCAAGGTCCAGGGACCAATGAACTCAAGCAATCTTATTGGTTGAAAGCTTTAAATTGGTCCCAAGGCCTTTAAACGAGGGTCCAAGACCAAAAAGTGGCAAATAAGGCTAAACCTACATGGCACGTATTTCAGAGGGAAAATCAATTGGTTTGAACCAAAAAACAGTGCTAAAAGGAGAGCACCTGATTTGGAGAACCAAGAATGAGGCTAGGGACCAAGGTATAATCCAACTTAAGGATTCAATTAGCTTCAAATCAGTCCAAATTGGTTTCTAGGAAATTGGACCCTGGACCCTCATCTAAAGTGGGCCGAAATTTCTTTACCTGCACACCATCCACCGGACTTTAGGGTTTCCACCATTGAAAGAAATTTAGACTTTAGGGTGTTGGGATTCTTGATGCTTTCAACATTTTAGTGTTTAGAGGTTCTCAAGCTTGGTTGTAATTAATTAAATGAATCTTGAGGACGATGATTTCCAACCTGGATTTGAGAATTTGGATTGAGAATTTGCACAAATGATGGTGGTGGGTGGACATATGTTACATTTGTATCATCTTTTGGATGCAATGCTTGAAACAGATTATAGATTTGGGTCCATCTTGTAGATTCTTAAGAGGGATTTCCATTTTGATCCAACTTTGGATGCTCTTGTTATCATGTTTGCGAGGTTTGAGAGCCATTGCCAAGGTTTTGTTCAAAGGAATGTCTTCATCATCAACGTTGTAGCAAGTGCAATTGCATGTGTAGGATATGTTGATTTTCTCGGCCACAAAAAGTAGTAGCTCGGCCACCACCATATGAAGCAGAGGGAGCTCTACCAGGAGGAGCTTGCTGCCAAGACCATACCATCCTCCTACTTGGCCGTTCCCTGTTGCTCTCCCTTCTCTGCAATTGTGAGGGACTCCAGAAAGGTGTCAAGAAACTAGGTCTTTCAATGCCAAATAACTACAAGAATTCAACCCTTGCAAAATGGGTAATTCTAAGTTTCAAAAACGTTTCTTAAGCCTGTGTCTTTCTTCTCTTCCTCTTTCATTGTTTTTAATTTTGTTTCTTTTCATGGTTTCTTCTTTGTTTCTTTGGTTTTCTCTTTCTCTTTTTTTTTGTTGAACTAGGTTACATCATAGCTGTGTTGATGTTTGTGCTTGAAATGGGAGCATGGAGGATGCTGGGAGTGTGTTCAACTAGATGCTATATGAAGGTGTGGTCACTGGAACCACCATGATATTAGGACATGTGAAATGTGGGCATGAACAAGATGCACTGGAACTATTTTGACAAATGGAACAGGAAGGTGTGCAGTCAGATTCTGTTACATTTGTGGGGTTGCTGAATGCATGTACAGTTGCACTTGAAGAAGACATGTGTGTTCATGATCAGATCTCTCAAAGTGGTTGCAGGTCTAATGCCTTTGTGGGGAATAGCTTGTTTGACCTGCATGCAAAATGTTGGGGCATGTGTGCTCAGTGGATCGTTGAAAGTGGATTGGATTCCAATGTTTTTGCACAGGCCATAGCTTGGTGGACATGTATGCAAAATGTGGAAGTTTGATCATGCATGAGGTTGTCATCTAATCACCACAATTTTCAGCCATGTAGCCATACTATAAGCTACCAGAGAATGTTGAAATCATTGCTCTTAAAGTAACAAAAATTCCTTTTGGATTTTCCTTTTCAATGTGGTCAAATATGTTAGTTCTGCCTATTATGGAACATGCATGTATTGGTTGTGTTGCTTGGCACCACATCATTAATTCTGACTGTTTTTAGCTGGGAATTTCTTGTACACATGACTACACTCATGAAGTAGTCAGTGTGGAAAGCTCCTCTGTGAAGTTAGACCAGAAACCTCACATCTCATGAAGTTAAGAATTTGGTTTAGGGTTTGGGGTGTCTATTTAAGATTCCAGTGTGTCTGATACCTTCCCATCTTCAATGGACCACACAACTACAATTGAACTCTCTTTCTTGGTTTGCAAATAGTTGAAGTTGAAGAGGATTTCCTCTTATCTACTCTGATCTTGAATTTGTACCAGTAAAGGTTCATTTAGTGCCTTGAGATTGAGTTCTTGAGAGATAAGCGTAGAGAAGAATGCAAGATGAGAAGGGTCTTTAACAACATAGACAGAGACTCTAGCCTATATAGATAATTGAAGCATAGCAGCACATGCCTTCAGGTGATTAATGCATGTGCTGGTTTAGGAGCACATGAAGACAACATACATGTTCATGAGCATATCAATCAAAGTGGTTGTGAGCCTGATGTTTTTGTGGGGTGTATCCATGTTGACAAATTGTGGGAGCATGGAGGATGTTGGGATTATGTTTAACAAGATGTGGTCACTGGGACTACCATGATATTGGAACATGTCAAATGTGGGCGTGAGTGGAAGGCACTGGAACTATTTTGATAAATGGAACAGTAAGGTGTGCGGGGAGACTCTGTTATTATGGTCAGACTCCATTAAGGCAATCTGATGGGAAGAAGACAAAATTGTAGCTGCCAGGCTTTGTGTTGAAATCAATTGGGCATGTTTTGATAAGAAAGAAATCATTTTTGGGTTTCAAGGTGGATCCTCTCTCCTCTATTCAAGTTTCCATTTATCTTTCATGGGCAACAGCTTGGTTTTGCTGGCTTTCACCTTTGAACCACTGGTTTGGAGCAACATACATAGGATTGATGTGATGATAGCACCTTCAAGCAGTGAGGGAATAATTGTCATGATAAGGGAGTTATCTCATCTGCATTCTGCTCGCTTACATGCCAAATATTCAAAGATTAAGTTTTCAGCTAATGATCAGAAATGAATAACAGGAACTTGAAAGATCAGCTGATCCCTTGAAAAGGGCATGCATGGGTGGGGTCTTAAACCAGATCCATCCACTCCTGCTATGTGGGCCTGAACTAACTACTCTTCTAAAACAGTAGAGTTATCCGTAAAGTCAGGCGATTAGGGGGCGAGAACGGCCAGTTTCGGCATAATAGGGCATCAAACACGTAACTGGGAATGAAAATTTTACAAAAGGAAATAACTGGGACCCAAACTAGATTTTCTACCAATTTAGGTGATAAACTGAGTTTCATCCTGTCTTTCCTTTTTCCTCAGCGCCTCCACTGCTGCTACATATATATTTTCACTGCTCCTACCTGTACAACTACTATAATTACTCTCGAACCTTGTGCATTAGATGCTGAGTTTCAGCATTCATACCCAGATTTAATAAAATTTCCTTACTTTGTGATACCACTCAAAGAGCGGATAGGGGGCGAAAGCAGAGGAGATAGGGGGTGAAACAGAGTGTGACTTTAGGGATACCTCTAGTGTGCAAGTTATTTTCTCCACCCATCTATAAACATCAAATCTTGAACAGTGTTATAGAATGAGGATCAGGTTAAAAGTGTTTCTGATTTCTTTGAAATCAGAATCAACTAACCATTGGTCCTGTATTAAAAACCCTTTAAAGAGAACCAACAGTTTTCATGAAAGAATCAGCAGTGAACCGATACATTTATGGATGGTCATTTGATTCTCTTCAAAATATTTGAGAACCGTGCCTTACGTACCAGAATCAGGTCTTTGATGTTTTGGAGAATCACATTGCGAATCCTAAGAACCAACCTGATAAGGGTGGGGGGGGGGGGGGGGGGTTTTTTTTTTTTTTTTAAAACCCCCCCCCCATTTCCATTTTCCCCTTTCCTTTTTTACAGGTGAAACACAAAACAAATTTCACCCACATTTAAAAAAA
>Ga0116231_10009277_pt1 | contig 16690 bp, 16 predicted proteins | sample S1TSphgellanicum_2_FD_89695 | JGI IMG/M metagenome (GOLD analysis project Ga0116231, IMG submission 89695) | Host-associated microbial communities from peat moss isolated from Minnesota, USA - S1T2_Fd - Sphagnum magellanicum MG | ecosystem: Host-associated > Plants > Peat moss > Unclassified...
AAGGCAAAAAAAAAAAAAAAACCAACTACAAATCAAATTTTTAATAACAAAAAAAAAAAAAAAAAGATGATGTGGAGTCCTTGTTGGCATGTGGAGTTAGTGCAATGTTAAGCTCAATGTTTTATAAAAGATAATCTTCAAAAAACAAAAGATTTTCAATTAGAAATTCAATGTTAGGTTTAGGGTTTAGGAGTTTTTAAAACGAGCCTATAATTCAATGTTAACTACATTTTTAAAGAAAAGATTATGTGGGCATCCTTTCGTCATCACCACAAGAAGCACACACATCTTTTTCCTTTGCCATTGTCGCAAGAACTTTGTTCACTCCCATTGGTATAGCAAGTTGTTCAATGCCATCACTAACTACAAAAGCTTTGTTCGTTTCCATCGCTATAAAAAACTTGACACACAAGCTCACACAAAAGAAAAGTGAACCACAAATGAGGACTAGAAGAATTTGAAAAAGCTTTGCACAAAAGAAAAGCAAACTACAAATGAGGACTAGAAGAATTACAAAAAGCTTGCACAAAAGAAAAGCGAATCACAAATGAGGACTAGAAGAATTACAAAAAGCTTGCACAAAAGAAAAGCTCACACAAAAGAAAAGTGAACCACAAATGAAGACTAGAATAATTACAAAAAGCTTGCACAAAAGAGAAGCTCCACTAAAACATTGACATATCCCAATGTAACCCTCCAACTTTGATAGTTGCAATGAAATACCAGAAGAAGGTAAAATAGTTTGCATTGCAAACCAATTTGCAATTCTTCAAACCACTTTACATTGCTTTAAATTATTCTTCGTTATAATTGTAGAATCAGAATTCAAGCATTTTTCTCTTGAATTCTTTCAAGAATCAAAAGAATTCAAAAGAAGAATTGAAGATTAAAGATTGCTATTATGAAACATAATCTACAAAATTGGTGAAGAAGAATTGAAAAGAGGAATTGAAAATAACAAGCAAAGAATTGTTGAAAGCAATTGTTAAACATGTTTCACACCTATAGGCATTTAAGTGTTACTACACAAATTGTTGTTGTAAAATTCTTATTATCAAAGTATATCGTATTCCTTCAAATTGCAAAAGAGGTCACCAAATCATATAAATTTCTATTTCTTGTTAATAATTTGTTTCCAATTGAATGCAAAACTATGAGATGATGGTTCATCAAAGAGGATAAACAAGGGCAAAAAAAAAACTACCTCCTCCAATTCAAATGCATCAATGGAGGTTCAAACCAAGAAGCCAAAACAACATAACAAGGAGCATGGGGAGGTTCTTGCACTCATAAAAGCAAAGTGTGATGAGCATGTAATAACTTTGGGCATAGTTGACCCATTGGGCATGTTTAAAATTGTTGTGGTGAAGTGAAAAAGATTTTAGTTATTGTCATGGTTGCAAGACTTTCCCAACACACAAAAAATGACCTTGCATGCAAAAACAAATGGGGGTAAATCTTGGGAGATTTCAAGAAAATATTTGATTACATGTCAAAAACTGGCCACAACTAAAACTATTAAACATTGAGCCCACACGACAAGGTTGTTTTCCATTTGTTGTGATTTTTTCATATGAACATCTATGACTAGCTTTGAAATTCATAGGAAGTAGGCCAATTTTTAACCCACCTCATGTTCGAAATGTCATGAAAGAAATAGATGTTATTTTCAATCCCAATGGTTTGAATGCACAAGATCCAATTAACATCAAGGAATACAGGAAAGAAGACATCAACCTCAATGTTGTGGATCCCCAAGCATTTGATCAAAGATGGACCTTCATGGAAAACCTTTGTGGTTAGACACCTCACACACCATTAATTATTCGTTCAAGGTCCTTCATGTAAGTTGTAACTAAACCTTTAACTAAAGATGTGGATGACAACCTAATGCACATTTTTTTCAATACCCCCACATCAAAGCTTTAAATACCTATTTCAAAAAACAAATAGCTCATAATGTTACAAATAACAAAGCTCACAATGTTGGTAGCACAAGTGTTAAACATTTTTATTCTTCTACACATAAAACCATGGCAAAGGCCACATAAAAAGGGAATCAAATGCTTGTTGATTTAATTAACAAGATGAATAAATTAAACATGTTTATGGGGTAGAAGAAATGTGAGATTCAAAAAAATCAATGTGAAATCCAAGAGACCATCTTTAAAAAGCAACTAGAAATTTTTTTATAAATTGAAGTAAGGTCATCAATGAAGTATAAATTAACATGGTGAAGACAACCATAGGCTTAATGAAAATCATGCGCATGTTGTTTATGAAGGATAATAGAAATGGAGGTGTCAATAGTGTTAACTTAGTGGGACAAGATGACATTAATGTATTGAATTCAACAACTAGAATTTCAATTAACTTTGATGAATAAAAGAATTGATAATGTTCATGAACTAACAACTTGGGAGGATTTTGCAGTAAAGGTCAATTGAAGATAACATGGCAAGACCTTGATGATTTAGTTAGCAACCAAATGATAAAAACTTACAACTTGGGAGGATTCTGCAACCAAAATAAGGACCTTGATGGATTCAATCTAGCAATTGAAAGATGAAAAACTTACAATTTGGGTGGGTTCTATAATAAAAATATGTTGAAAACAATGTCACAATAGTACCATAGGAATTCAATTTAGCAATTGAATGATAAAGAACTTACAACTTGGGGAGACCACACCATTGTTTGAACTCCTTCATGATAATAATCATTGTAGGACCTTGAGGCCAAGAAATCAAACCTTTGTAAATGGAATTGACATCTTTAATAAATTCATGTAAAATAATAAACATTGTGGACCTTCCCCTAATCAAAAAACTCACTACAAGTTATAAAGTGTGCAACTTGAACTAGTTTATAAAGCACACAACAAATTCAAATTTGCAAAAGAATTTTTTTCTTGTATTTAGTATCATGTTTCTAAATGATGAGTTGTAGTTCTTCTATAATTCTAAACAAAACATCTTTAATCATTCAAAAAAATTCTACCCATCAATCTTATTTTTATTTTATAAAAAGAAACCTTGAAAATCATGTGGTACAACAAGGCTTCACCCAATGACCAAGATCATTAGGTAATTCTTTCAAACACAAATGATCTTATGTTCTTGTGATGTAGAAAAAAAAACATATACTTGGGTTTGAACATTCCCTCCAAGTTTTTAGTGATGTCAATTTTTTTAAAAAGTTGAATTTGTAGTAACAACTCTAAAAAACACCTTTTACAACATTTTGATCAACATCATAACCGAAAACATTATAAGAACATAATTTATGTGATCCATGAAAATTATGTAGGAAAAGGAATAAGCGGATTCAAGTTATACAACACAAACAACAAGCAATGAAATTTTCATTAAAACTCAAAACATATGGAACACAAAAACAAATATGAAAATATGAAAAAAACAAAAAGAAAGAAAACGCATACCTTTGTGTTGGCTTAACTTCAAAAGGTGTAGGAAAAAAACAAAAAAATGTAACAAAAGAAGCGCAAACACATCCTTCACAATTGCACAAAAAACAAAAATAGGTGCAACTGCACAAAAAGTAAAAATAGGTGATAAAAGAAGTGTAAACACCTCCTTTGTAATTACACAAAAATAAAAAATGTAATGATAAGATAAACACAAATACTTCCTTTGTTACCACATAAAAAACAAAAAATGTGATAAGAGAGCGCAAACACCTCCTTTGTAGTTACAAAAAAAGTAAAAACATAGTGACAAGATAAACATAGACACCTCCTTCATAGTTGCACAAAAAAAGAACATGTGACAAGAAAAATGCAAACACCTCCTTTGTAGCTACACAAAAAATGAAAACATGGTGACAATATAAACATAGACACTTCCTACATAATTACATTAAAAAGTAGGTGACAAGAAAAGCACAAACACTTTTTTTATAGTTACACAAAAACAAAAACATTGTAACAAAATAAACATAAACGCTTCTTTCATAGTTGAACAAAAAACAAAAAAAGTGATAAGAGAAGAACAAATAACCCCTTCACAAACGCAAAGAAAGCAAGAACACAATGACAAGAAATGCATAAACACCTTGCTCGTAGTTGTAGAGAAATCAAGAACACATTGACAAGAAAAGTGTGAACACCCCCTTCATAGCCGCAAATAAAGCAAGAACACAATGACAAGAGAAGCCCAAACACCTCCTTGGCAAGAACACAAAAGGCAATGAGAGAAGAAAAGAGAAAGTAAGGGCTTGAAAGATGAACTTTGAGAGAGGAGGAAAAAAAAGCGTTTGATCAACAAATTAAAGGGGAAACAATCTAGGATAAGAAAAAATGGCAAAACATTATCTAGTGGAATAATAATAGATGTGAATTATCATGATGGCACATAATCATCGACATGTGATGTTTTGTACGAAAGTCTTCAACTTTAACATTTAAGTGTTTCTAGAACCTTCTAGAAATGTTGGACTCCGTATTTTTTTTTCATATGTTTGTTGATGGTAACAATTTTAGTGTTGTGTGCATTAAACCCAAAAAAACTAGCTCTAGGTGTCAAACATGCTTTAAACATTGCACCACCAAGCTTTAAGGTAGGTAATTAAAAAATTAAAATTTCAGCATTGCAAGTAATTAATTTTGAAAAAATTAGCATTTATTGAAATTAATTGAATTTTTGCTTAATGGTAAATGTAATAGATTAATTATTTTCGAAATTCACAAAAGTTCAAAAACATTACCTACCTCTATGCTAAATTTTTTTTTAAACTCTCAAACACATTGACTTCATTATTTAATAATATTGTAGCATGTGCCCTTAGTGGCACAAGTGTGAACCGATTATTAAACTATTCTTTCTTTCCAAAACATTTTTTGGTAATTTAATTTAATTTACTTTTTAATGATAAACACTAGTAGAGAATGACCATTTTGCAACTAATTCCTTCGATTTTTTTTTAGTCATAGGTGACATTTGCAACTAAAATCTTGATAGTCATGTTGAACAAATCACATGTGACATTAGTCACAAATGATAAGAAATTTTGAATGAAAAAAAATAAATCAATGAAATACATTTTCATCCTTTGATTAGCCATATATGTATTGTCATTTCGAACTAGGATGCGACTTTTTTGGTGAATAATAAGAGCAAATGATGTGTTGCCACATGTCCCAACTTTTAATAATTTCAAATGTTTTTACTATAATTTTGAAATAATTTAAGATGTTTAGTTTCTATTTTTGGATTGTTTTAAATTATGACAAATGGTGCAATAGAAATTTGCTACATGACAGAAAAATTAATTAAATTTGTACAAAATCAATTTAAATCAATGTTTAAGGACATAGGTTGAACTAGGTAGGTAGGTAGATAAGTAAGATTTACATACCCATCTATTTAGGCTAGACATCTATCTAAGTAGGACTTACTTACCTACCTAAGCTAAATACCTATTTGTAACCACTTTATGTGCAACTACCTATAACTATTAGTCAGATGCAATTATCTTTGGACATTTTTGCAACTATTCCTACATACCTACTTGTAACCACTTTATTTGCAACCACATGCAATAATTAGTCATTTGTGACTATACCTTTGGACATTTTTGCAACTATTCCTACTTACCTAATTTAACCTATTATGAGAAAATCATGTTCATTGTAATTAATCTATCTAATTGTAATTTAGTTATATCAGACATTTTTTATTGCAAAATGGCCATGTTCCATTAGTGTTATTGCAACGATGTTTTGAAATTTTTTTAATGCAATCCCAAAAATGAATAATACTAATCACTTCAAGGTTTATACAAATTTAATATTTTAAATTAATATTTACACATCAACTAATATTTTCAACCATTTTAGTCATTTACACAAGTGCCACATTAAATAATATCTTTAAACCTCTTAATTACCTTTAATCATTCAAACAAAATATATTTAGTCAATTTTGTGTTTAAAAAATTGGTTTGTTTTAACTAAATCCATTTTTGTCTAATGTCTAAAATGACTAAAAATATGATTATAATAAATATATAAATTAACATAAAAACATGGTTTTGTGATAAGGAAACTACTTACAAACTTGGGACAATTGGTGGATACATTAGTGCATACTAATTGTTAACAATATAATCTATCCTTGCTAGAATAAAACACATTCATATGCATTACCATTTTGTGGGAAAAAATGTTTAATGAAAGAAATTAATCTTGTTCATGTCAACATTAAGGATTAAATTTTTATTTTCACAAAGGTTTTAAATATAGAAAAGTTGTGAAATTTTTTAAGCATGTTTAGTGTATTAAATGTGGATTTGAGCTTGAGGGGAAATTTTGAGAATTCAAATTCAACTAATTAATTTTCATTAGTTACTATACTAGGAGAAATTGTTAGTTGGTTGATTATTTCATTTACTTATGCTAATGGGCAAGTTAACATGTAATAAGTAGATCTAGATGATATATCATTAACTCCTTGTTACCAGTTGTAAGTGATGGTCATTTATTATTTTTTAATTACCTAGATAGTGTAACTATTAGATTTAGTGGTTCTAGAAAGTGGGGAAGTGGCACTACGTTACCGCCTCATTTGAATTGACTTAGGAAAAGATTACAATGGAGGCAAGAAAGTAAAAAAGGATGCGATTTAGAGTGGCGGGTGGAAATCTTTTGAGGAGGATTCTCCTCATCTAGTTTGTTTTTGGAGAAGTTAGAAAAGAAGGTAGAAGAGTTTTTAAAAGAGGTTGAAAGAAAATAACCTCTTCATGTATGTGTGAATTGTGAAATGGAGAACTTGAATATTGATATTAGACATAACATGCTTGACCATGTCTGACTTACATGGTAGACATAACAACAATAGTAGCAAAAATCCATGTAGTAATGGTTTTTCATTCTTTGCATCATTTTTATATTATTTTTGAACCAAGACCTCCTCTCTAAAATTTCCAAAAGGTAAACTACCACCTTTTTTTTGTAACAATTTTGTTGTTTGGGCTAACAATCCTAAATTATTAGATTTAATTATTTATTCTTTGAATTTGTAAATTCATCCCAATAAATTAATTTTTCCACTCGAAGTTGGAACTTAACAGGTGGTATTAACAATATAATTTAGTTTATTTGTTTTTGGTTTTGGCTTCTTATTTAAGTTTCTTGGTATTAATGGTTTGGACTATATTTTCATTATTATAAGTTTGTTGTGTTTTCATGTGACAAGAACATTGGTGCATTCTAGGTTTTAATATTCCACAAATGTGAGCACCATTATTATCTATGACAATTTTCTTACATTAACGTGTTTCATGTTTTCAAAGGAATTATCGCCCTTTCTTTCAACAACTTGTTGTTGATATGCTTGATTTTGTTAATATGAAAATTTGTGAATAAAATTGCTAATGTTTTGAAGATTACAATTATATCATGTTGGAGATTATTAGAGAATAACCTTGGAACATAAATGTTGTGACATATTTCTTAATTTGTGAAAAAACTTTGTATGAAATGTTAGTATTGTGAAGTGACATCTTAAAGGTTGATAACATAAACACATTTGTTTATGTAACAAATATATATAATTTTGGTGCTTGAAATTTTGTGGTAGTACATTTTTCCTTAGAATTGTGAATTTGAATTTTTTAAATTTATATTTATTATACATTTTTTTCATATCACAAATGATATGAACTTTGTAATTTATTTCTTATTACAAGAATAATTTATAGTGCAAAAGTGATGATTGTAGGTAAACATTTGGAGTTGAAATCCAATGACTTCACATTATGATGAATTTTTTTGGTCTATGTAGTGTTTTTGCCACAAGCAATTTGAAGAATTATCCCCATGTTGAGAGGCTTCAATTAATGCATATTAAATTGTTATATTAAAGATCCCATAAAACCTTTTACATACCCTTTGCACACACACATTTGAAACCTCAAATGCCCAATTTTAAATAGGTAACATCAGTAGTTTGCACTAATGAGTAACACTTAATATCAATATTTAAAATAAATACTTAACATAAAAGGTGACCAATTAAACATGAATATAATAATCACATATTAAATGATCAAATTAGTAGTAGTAAACAATGGTACCAATAATTATCAATAACTATCAACAAACAAGTAGTGGTACCAAAAAGGAAATAATGGTATTAATAGGTAATAATGGTGCCAACAAATGAGTAACAAGTAAGAAGTAGTAAATTGTCATAACAGAAAAAAAAGAAAAAAGAAAAAAAAAGGACACCATCAATAGAATGTGATTAACACATGTTAGCATTAAACACCATTTTAAAGCAACAAAAATAGGGAATAAATGGATAATGTAGTTGATAACATTTAGAACAAATGGGAAGGAAAAAGTGAAAAATAATAAGGATGTGGAAATACAATAATTTTGAGTTGTAAAAATAAACATTAAATTCTAATGTGCTATTTCATTGAATTAAATGTAAAGAAAAATCCGTGTATCTAAAATCTAAAACTTTCTTACTAAAATATTTGCCAAGGTCCATGTTGGTTAGGAAATGCAAGTTTAGGTTTTATGTCTTTGCAATCATGTTGTAATTTAATTACCCCATTTGAAATTGTTTCCTTACTGATAATCAAAGGTTTTTTTTATGCATAATACTTTAATCAAATGTGATTGCAAATACACTTATCAATATTCAACCAAGCTCCTTTACTCTCATTACATTTCTCAAAGTTCTATCAAAAAACAACTTAATATAACTTTCTTTCTCAAAGCTTTGCTCCCTCCTACTTTATTCCTCGATTATGATTTGTATAAATATAATTCAGTCAAAACATGGAGATGTGCAAACATAATCTTCCTCTCCTATGTGTTCAAAATTTTACCATGTAACTTCATTAAAACTTTGTGTGTTTAAAGTTTTGTTATACAACAACTAGGTTCATGGAAATGCAAATTCTCATCTTTTATTATTCAAAGTTTTGTCATGTAATTCCACAAATGCAAACTCTTTTTATTCACAATAGTTTTTTTTTTCACCATATGTTCCATGTAGTGCAAAACTTGACCCTTTATTTGTCATGAACTTGAGACATAACAAGAAATATAAAAGAACAAAATCATGAAAAATGTGACAAGATGAAAAAGTTTTACAAACGTAAAACCCAAAACACAAGATGAAACCTACATAAGCTCAAATTAAAAAGAAAAAAGAAAAAAGAAAATTTCTATTTTATTTAATTTTTGTTGAACTCACGTTGTGTGTTTTTATAATCGTCCTTAGTTTTGACCAAGCCTTAAAATAGAATCTTATGTTTTTAGCATGTTACAAATAACTCTAATATATAAAAATAATAATTTTGAACATGTTGAAACATGATATCAAGTTATGATCTTTTCGAGTGTTAATGATTACAATAAATTATACATATATCATGATGATTATGATATTAAATAAACAAATAATGAAACCCATTATTTAGATATTAATTATTATAGTCAAATCATCACAATTGTAATGTTATTAACTAAAATATTATATGTTAGTGATCATAGTAAATGACACATAAAATGTCACAATCATGATATTACTAATTAAATACATAATGAAAATTATGAAATTAATATAAACTAATTTTCATTAGGTCAATGGGATTTATTTTTTTATGTGTGCGAAATTGCTTAAGGATATTATATGAGAGATTTTTATTTTTTTCATGTTATCGTTATCTAAAATTTCAATATCCATATATTTAAACCACCTTAAATTTAATTAAAATTTCATGTTTGTAAAAATATTAGTAAAATATATTGTTTGAATTTTTATTTTTAATTGAAAACATGAAAAATGATGAAGGAAGGAATATGAATGTGTGATTAAAAAAACATATTCATGAGATGTTCAAATTTATTTTTAGAACACATGAACAAAAACATTAGTACCAAAGCATAATTCAAATGATGAAGACCATGTATGGTACCAACAAAATCATTACAAATAGACATTTAACTTTTTTTGGTGAGAAAAAAATACTTTTAAAAAATGGTTTTTGGGTTTTTAACTCAAAGGAAATAAGGTGTGCATGCAATCCAAGTAATTGGACCACCTTGAGTTTTTTTATTAATTAATATCATGAACAACAAAATACCACCTCCTTAGTGTTACCTCCTTTACTTTAAATGTTCAATATAAATTATACCATGTTTATCCTATTAATTGAACCTACTAACATGTAATACTTATTATGAACCACTCCTAAATATGTTATATTTTTATTTTTAACACTTATTATTAATGCACACTACATACCTTATAATAGTTATATTCAAATTTAGAATAACTATAATCTTATTTAAACTAATTGAAACATAATTTTTGCCAAACCAAAATATGGGGTTTGATATGTTTATTCACATGGTTTCCAATAAGAACCATGCGAAATTTTGATTATTTAACAAAAATGAAAAAGAAAAAAAAATATATATTATGTTTTTGGAAAAGCTATTTTTCTTTGTGTTGCTTAGGATATGAAGATTCTACCCAACCTAATAATGGCCACATGTGCTTTTGTGTTGCTCAAAAGTAAATGGCACAAAGAGAGGATAAATAAAACTCAAAGAGCATAAAAAATCTACAAGAAAAAATAAAATAATTTTATTGTCTCTTTGCCCTTTATTTTGGTTTTGTTCTTTTTTTAATTTCTTATTCTTAATAAAGATCTTGACAAGTATAGCAATGAAAGGCCACATGGCATAGCAACAGCCAAAGGCCATGTTTTCCATGGCAAAGAAAGCATGAGAAGTGGGAATATGACTCTTTCAAAATTAGGTGATAACTTATTGAAAATAACAAAAAATCATTTAGAATGGACAATTGCAAAAAATAACATTATGATTCATTAAAAAATTGACCTTCAACTTTAAATGCATCATAAATCAAATGGTTTTGAAAATGCCTTGAATTTGGATGAAACAAAAATGATATGATATTAACATTTGTTGAAAAACACATGAAAAAAGGTTTTTAACAATAATACTTTACAATGTTCTTCAGACTATTTTTAAAATTTAAAACTAGTGTAGCTTGTGCCGTTGGCCCAAGTGTGAACACATTCTTTATTTTTCACATTTTCAGAGTTGAAAATTTCTAAATTTGGTAATGTGAACACATTCAGAGCTCAACTGATTGTTCCAAACCCAACTTTTGCAATTTGTTTGAATTTTCAGCAACAAAATTCACTAAAAAATGAATATCTTCAACACCTTAGCTCTAAAAATTGTGAAATAAACTCTATTAAATCTGACTCACCAAGGGCTTTCCAACAACACCAAGAACGCCCCCAAATTCCAATACAGTTTTCAGTTTCGATTTTATTTAATTTTCGTTGAGAAAATGGTTCAATAATCAATAGCTTCCACATTGTAGCTCCAAACACTCTCAAACCAAGTTGGTGCACCCCTACTCATCACGAGCTTTCCAAAGATACCAAAAGCACAACATGAAGCACCGTGGTTTGAGAGATTTCAAAGTGAAAAAAAACAAAACAAAACAACACACAAAATAGACTACCTTACGTCATAGATAGATGTGTTGCTTTCAACACAAAGCTATCAATAATTGTACAATTGTTTTTTTGTGAAATTTCACAACAAAATAAATTTTATGTTGATGAACCATTTTGTATTACTAGAAAATGTGAAAAATGACAATATAATGAGCAATAAATGCATTCACATTGCAAGAAACGAAGTTTCACACCTTGTTTTGACAAATGAGAATTGGAATTCAATTAATGATAAAACATTATCATTACTCGTATAAGCAAGCAATATTCTTCAAAATATTGGTAGTGGTTAAACATGTGTGTTATTGTTGGCAATGAATATGTTTTTCATTTCAAAATTTCTATGCAACAAAATCACATATAAAAACCTTTTTCGAATGACGATACAAATTATATAGTTCAAAAAAGCACGTCCATGTGTGCAAGTTTGGTTGAAAAGGAATTTGATGTTTATTGCTTTCTCCATGGGTAACATAAACATCCTACCTCCCCTTGCACCAACTTTTCACCAAAAGACATTGAAACCAATGATCAAGGGTTTAGGGTTTAGGGTTTAGGATCCTACTAGTCATGCTTTTTATTCACCTTCGTGATTTGCGGATTCAAACCTCCCTCTCCTAATTCCTCCTTACAATGATTTGTTTTTGAGGGGATGGCATGCTTGTGTTGTAGGCAATAGTCGACAATTTAGGAATGTTATTGAACATTGCGAGCTCTTTTACTGAAGAGCTAGTAAATCACACAAACAGATACCAACAGCTACACAACTTCCCAAATGGTACATTGATGTTGAGCATGAAGAAGATGCTCTCTTCACACTATTGTACAATGATTCATGGATTTTGCAAGTGCAAATTAAATGATCAACAAACATAAGATGGGTGTCAATGATTTGATTTATGTTCTCACCGGCGCTATTGCTTGCCATTCAACAAATGACTTGCTTCTGCTTGTATCACTTCCCATGCAGCTTTGACATGTTTTAACTCTGTGTGAGTTGCTCCCACAGCAAAACGCACTGTATATATGCCTGACAATTCCTGTTCCAGAGTGTGCACACACACACATTGTACCACCAACTATGTCAAGTTTACTTGCCCATCAGGTTCATATGTATATTAGAGTACAAATGCACAAACCCAAATTTATCTCTTTCATTAGCTCCACCACATATTGCATTCATGTCCAATTCCTACGGTCTCCTCATTGATGCAGTCTTTTCCTTTTACAAAAGATGAAAGTTGTGTCTCAAAAGGTGTTCCATACAAATTGATCCTCAATTTTGCTAATTCTGTCAACAATGTTCAAAGTATGTCTGAAGTTTTACCGTATGTGTAACAAGGATGTCGCCCTTTCTGTTCAGAGCTTCCACAAGCTTTGAATTCAAACTGTTGCTGTTGTCCTGGCTACCAGGAAGAGTCCTGAGGCGGAAGCAGACCAGTGAAAAAGTCACAGGTGCCATAACCTGCACCTCAAAGGGGACACCAACTTTTCCATAAGAGCATTTATTCTACTTATCAGATTCACATAACTTTATCCATGTGAATCAAGTGGAGCTGCAAGAGAACATGAAAAGGACTTCATATATTCCAATACATTTGGAGGTGCTTTTGGAGTGTGTTTTGGTGTTGCCAAGAGGGTCATGGATTTGGACCGTTCAAACAACTAGTTGTTCAGTCAGAAAAAAGTACCTCAAATCTGGAATCTGCCCGGACAAGACTTTCAAAGTGCTTGGCTGAGCTCACATGATTCCTGATGAACGACTGCAGTCCTGATGTGCCATACAGACGCATGACCATCCATAGCTTTAGAGCTCTGCATTCATGGAGACAAACCTTCAGAGACACATAAATTAAAGAATCTTGCTCTTTTGGTCAAGCCAAACTCAAACCAAGGAGAGAGAAACAATGGCTTCATGGATAAAATCATGCGGTAATAGCTTGAGACCTACAACACAGACCTAAACCGACGACCTAATGGGATTTGCCAGTCCTTGTAATCCACCACCAAGTTCTTGTCTGTTGCTTCATTTTGTAGGAACACAGGCTTGTTTGAGAGAGCTGCAAGAAGGAATTCTGAGTCCTGCTTACAAAATGCCAATCTCAGATTGTGACTTATGATGTACAAACCAGAAACTGAAGACCATTGGTCCCCAAAGACCTGTGACATCAAATTTAGGGCATTTTGACAATAAATTACTGTGTCAGTGTTTCATGCAACATATAAGAAAGACTTGATCTGCAATGAAATGACATAGGCTACTGGTGAGGTGCACCTTCATCCATAGAGTAGAGCAATCAAAGTTTGTAAGCAACCACTTATGCGGGTTCATGTTATAAGAGTCCGCCTTTTCAACACCATTCAAATAGTGCCGAAATTCTGGGCAGATGCATGCGTTTCCCGCATATGCAGCATCAATATGGTACCACATCCCATACTCCTGCCATCACCATCACCAATAAATCACCCACCCACAAAGGCTAACCTTATCAGTGTTGCAAATCCCCCTTATGGAAAATGTTTGTCTACTGGCCACTTGGAAAGTATGCATATGCAAGTCATGAGAATGTATCAGCACATGACATACCTTAGCGATGTCTCCAAGTTCCTCTAATGGATCTACAGCTGCTGATGATGTAGTCCCAAGCTGCACATTGCATCCAGAATCCTCTACAGGTTAGACCTCAAGCTCAGAGCTCACCAAGCTATTGATGAAGCAAAACCCATACCAAGCAGATAATTATTGGAACCTGATTTGGATATTAAAAAATTGCTGAGGACAGATGAAGAGCTTTGAGATTGATCAGTACCGTTCCACAGAGGAAGAATGGAATAAGACCGGCCACAACATCGGCAGCTATAGCTTTTCTGACTACTGCTGGGGACAAGGCAAAGTTGGTGGATGCATCTGTTGGCAGAGGCCGGAAGTTTTCTGTAGCAATACTAGCTACCTGTACATTGTGCAATCCGCAAAAAAAACATGAATGAAGAGCAGTCACTTTCTATCAGATGGAGACAGGAGATCAGTGGTTTCTATGCCAGAAAGCACACATCTAACATGCTGTAGTAACACAGCAGTTCTGCAGAATTGAGACAGGAAATATTTTGGGTGGGTGCTTCTATGCCAAGAGATTTGGTACCTGGCATGCTTTAATAACACAAGAGTGTGTTTGATCAGAAGAGTAGACCACAAGCTTACTCAATGCTTCTGCCTCCGACATACCCTGTGCAGCAGAGCTCACTTGTTTTAAGGCACGGTTGCGTGCTGCCAGCATCACTACCAGAACTGCCTCGCTAGCAGTGCCTTGAATTACTCCCCCACCCTTTCCTGCAATCATAAAATATTGAGTTCTTTTAGCAGAAAAATAATCCACACAAAAAAATTGGCTGGAGAATCTACATGATCAACTGCACAAACTCAGCATGTTGTAGTGACAAAATGTACCAAATTTGGCAGGTACTGCATAGTGTTGTGCAACACTGCAAATTCAGCAAAGTATATACAATTTGTGCATGTGGGCATTTACCAGAAGAAAGAAATTCCTCAGGAAGATGCAAGAGTTTGCCAAGCCAGTCCAATACAATCGTTTCCAGTTCTGTCGCTGCAGGGGACGTGATCCAGCTAAACCCATTAACATTGAGGCCCCCACAGAGCATCTCCCCCAACATTCCAGCTGTGCTCACATTGCATGGGTAGTAGCCAAAAAACTTGGGACTTTGCCAGTGTGTGATACCAGGCAAGATCTTGCTCCACAAATCTGCATGCAAATATGAAACAGATGATAATCATACCAGGAGCCCAATTTATGGAAAACCCTAAAATAGTTCCATCTCAAAAGGGTTGGCTGGGTCATCTTGAAGCTTTACCAGCAAAGACATCCTCAACTGTCTCCGGCTCTGCTGGTGCACTATCTGGCAACAATGGCCGCAAATAACCAGGCTGTATCAACACCCACTGATGTTCTCATGAGAGAAAGGACACACTGCTGCAAGATTGGTAATAAAACCTTTGGCATATCCATTGAGGTCAGTCAGGTGCCGGTGTGCAACTTTGTGAAATCAACACACAAGAAATGAGAGGAGTTTTCAAAAAAATGCAAATGTTTTGAAAACTATTGTAATTTGCAAAGAAAATTCAAAAACGGCACAGAAGAGGATAGGAAAAAGGGAAAGGGGAGAACAAAAATATATATTTAAAAATAAAATAAAATCTCACCTTCACTTGGCTGCGCACAGGAAAGGTCTCAATGTCACGATGATAATCTGCAACAAAATCCACCATTTGGTGTGCATGTTTTCTGAACTCTTCCACATCCAAGGGCTTGCTCAACCTTGATCCTTCCCCTGCTTCGCTTCCCCTACCATCATCAAAATCACCCAAAGCCAAAAAATAAAAATAATTGCAAGAACAACAACAAGAATTAGGTCAAGCAACTCCTGTAATCCACAGTACCTTGACACTCTAAACTCCTTGCAAAAATGACACAATTCACAAACTTGCAAATCCAACAAAGGACTTCAAACTCTGGCACTCATAAATAAATTAGTGTAGCTCAAATTCTCACCCATCTCTAGTTACAACTGAATCAACTAGCCCCAAGCACAAGAAAAAAAAGCAACAACTTACATTTTTTCCAAGAAGAAGAAGAAGAAGAAGAAGAAGGTGGAGGAGGAGGAGGTTGATCACAAAGGGAGTTTGCTGCTGCTGCTGCTGCTCTCGTGAATCTCCTCCTGTAGCATCTGCTTCTGTGTCCTTAGCTGATGAGAGTGAAAATAACATTTGTTATTGACCCAAGAAAGACAACAAAAATGCCCAAAAACTCCCTTTGCAAAAGTTGCAAACAAGGGTTTTTTTTTTTCCCTCCCCAATTCAATTTTTTTTACTGAAAAAATTAGGGACAAAAAAAAATCGAATTTACATTATTAAAATAATTTCCAATATTTTTTTGGAAAAAAATGACCAAATTTTCGGAATTAAAAAAAATTATTAAAAAAAAAACACTAGAATTGCAATTTTTTTTTTTCCCTCCCCAATTCAATTTTTTTTACTGAAAAAATTAGGGACAAAAATAATCGAATTTACACTATTAAAAGAATTTCCAATATTTTTTTTGGAAAAAATGACCAAATTTTCGGAATTAAAATTTAAAAA
>Ga0116231_10009279_pt1 | contig 16690 bp, 12 predicted proteins | sample S1TSphgellanicum_2_FD_89695 | JGI IMG/M metagenome (GOLD analysis project Ga0116231, IMG submission 89695) | Host-associated microbial communities from peat moss isolated from Minnesota, USA - S1T2_Fd - Sphagnum magellanicum MG | ecosystem: Host-associated > Plants > Peat moss > Unclassified...
CGGATCGAGGGGATGCCGGGCCAGCCAGTCGAGAACGTGCTGCTCGATGAGGTTGACATGACGGTGGACCGGTGGACGAAGTATCCCGGAGGCCGGTTCGACAACCGGCCTGCGCCTACGATTCCCGAGGGGCTGGAAGAGCATGGGACGCCGGTCTTTTCTATCCGGAACGCGAAGAACGTGACGGTGCGCGGATGCACGGCGCGCTGGGGCGAGCATCGCGAGGATTACTTCACCAATGCTCTGCAGGCGGAGAACGTGCAGGGGCTGAAGATAGAGGAGTTTCACGGAGAGGCAGCGCGGCCGGGGCTGAAGGCGATCCAGATCGGGTAGCGCGTTTTAACCCCCATCGCTCGGGAGTCTTTAGACGCAGATTCCCCTCGGGAACGACCCAAAGAAAGCGCAAGAGCGCCTCGCACCGAATGCGGACCGAGATGCTCACGAATTTCGGTGCCCAGCCGATTTTAGCTATGTGAAGCAGCGATCAGAGGTTCTGACGCAGAAACTGCCGACCAAGTCTCTACGCACCGGGGCTCCGCAGTCCAGGCGTATGCGGATGGACCCCGCTCTCTTGCCCGCTGCGTCTCCCTGCCGGTTGCAAGCCATCTCTACCGTCGGAGCCGCGTCTAAGCCGCAGCCTCACAGGTGCCGCTCCGGTCCGCGGCTGCCATGGCTGTCCGAAGTCCTTTGGATGCTCCTTTGGGCTGTTCCGTTTGCCTGCGCGGCTGCAGCGGAGCACTCCTCGAAACAGTATCCGGAGCCGGTGCTTACCGACGTCGCGCAGGTCCATGCGTTGAGCCCCGAACAGGCCGCGAGGCATATCCCGGTAAGACTGCGGGGAGTGGTGACGGCGTTTTCCGGATGGCGCGACTATTACTTCTTCCAGGACGCGACAGGCGGAATCGCGATCAATCGCCACGAACATGGGCCGGTCCATCCGGGGGACGAGATTGAGCTGACGGGGGTGAGTGATCCGGGACTGTTTTCAACTTCGGTGATCTCGCAGCAGGTTCGGGTGCTGGGCCGGGGAAGGATGCCCGAGACGCGGCTGTATGGGTACTCGGATCTTGAGGGCGGGACCAAGGACGCGGAGTGGGTGGCGGTGCGCGGGGTGGTGCAGTCCGCGCAGGTGGAGACCATCTGGGACAAGAGGGTGCTGGTGCTGGGGGTGGAGAGCGGCGGACAGCAGATCTCCGTGCGGATATTCCAGTTCGACGCGGGCGACGCGACACGGCTGGTAGACGCGCTGGTTCAGGTGGAAGGCGTCTGCGGGACGGCGTACAACGACAAGCGGCAGTTTACCGGGCTGCGTCTGTTCGTCGCGGATACGCGGGCGGTTGCGGTGCTGGAGCCGGCGGCGGCCGACCCCTACGCGGCGGAGGCGAGCCCGATCCGAAGCGTGATGCAGTTTGGGCACGGGCACCGCGCACGGCACCGGGTCAAGATCGCGGGTGTCGTGACCTACCAGGACAACGGCCGCTTCCTCTACATGCAGGATGGGACGGACGGAATTATGGTGTGGACGGCGCAGGACCAGCCGGTGCCGCTGGGAACGCGGATCGAAGCGCTGGGGTTCCCGGCGCTGGGCACGTATTCGCCGATGCTGACCAATGCAACCTTCCGGATCGACCGCGCGATGCAGGCGGGCTATCGGGTTGCGCCGGCCACGATCCGGGCAGCCGATTTCCTGCAGTATAAGGACACGTTCGCCTACGCTCCTTACGATGGGCAGCTGGTGCACCTGCGGGCGACAGTGGTCTCGCCGCTGGCGCTCCCGAACGAAGACGCGTGGCTGATGCGGGACGGCGAGAGCAACTTCGTCGCATCGCTGCGTCGCGGCGCGAACCGGCAGGAGGCGCTGAAGTTCGATATTGGGACCACGTTGTCGGTGACGGGAGTGATGTCGGTGACGGTAGACGCCGACCATCAGCCGCAGAGCTTCCGCGTATTGCTGCGCGGCCCTGAGGACGTCGCGGTGCTGGAGAAGGCGCCGTGGTGGACGCCGCTGCATCTGGCGGTGGTGCTGGCGCTGCTGCTGGTGGCTACGCTGGCGGTCGCGCTTTGGACGATGCTGCTGCGGCGCCAGGTGCAGCGGCAGACGCAGTTGCTGCGGGAGAGCGAGGGACGCTTCCGCAGCATGGCGCAGCAGGACGCGCTGACCGGCGTGGCCAGCCGTTCGTACCTGCACGAACAACTGGAGGCGGCGGTCGAAGATGCGCGGGCGACGGGCAAGCTGCTCGGCCTTCTGATGCTCGACCTCGACCACTTCAAGCAGCTGAACGACACGCAGGGCCACCACGCGGGAGACCAGCTGCTATGCATCGTGGCGCACCGCATCCGCGCGTCCGTGCGCAAAGGAGACACCGTGGCTCGCATGGGTGGGGACGAGTTCGTGGTGCTGCTCCATGACCTTGGCGACGAGTCGATGGCGGAGGCGATCGGGGCGAAGCTGGTGGCGAATGTCGCGGTGCCGGCGGAGATCGGTAAGGCGACGATCACGGTCTCCGCGAGCGTGGGCGTGTGCACCTATCCGGCGGGCGGAGCGGACGGCGACGCGATGCTGAAAAACGCGGACGAGGCGATGTACCGGGCCAAGGCGCGGGGGCGAAACAGCTCCTGCGTGTATACAGCGGCATGATCCGGATAAAACACTCAGACACTTCTCCGCGGGCCGAAGGCCCGGAGCCGCCCGAAATCGCAGTAACCCCCAGCTATCAATGCCTGTGGCCTCGCCCTGGTCGCTCCAGAGAATGCGTAGGTGACTCGACAATCACGCTACTTCGCAGCGGCGGAAGGCGTTTCGTCGGCCGCCGCGGCCAGCCCCCGCTCCCTCATCCATTTGATCAGCAGCTCCGGCCAGATGTTCAGCTCTGGATTGCCTTCCGCCAGCCCCACGCCGTGCCGGCCGTGCTGGAACAGATGCATCTCCGCCGGAACGTCGTTCTTCACCAGCGCTGTGTAAAACGCCACGCTGTTCATCACCGGAACAACGCCGTCGTCGGTCGTGGCGAAGAGGAAGGTCGGCGGCGTGTCCTTGGTCACCTGCGTCTCATCCGAGAGGTTGGCAAGCAGCGACTGCGGCGGGTCATCGCCCAGCAGGAACTTTCGCGAGGAGCCATGCACATTCGGCTCGAGCAGCGTGATCACCGGGTAGGCGAGGATGAGGAAGTCTGGCCTGCAGCTCTCGCGCTCGATCGGGTCCGGCGACGCGGCGATGCCCGCGTCGTAGTGCGTCCCCGCGGTCGCCGCAAGATGGCCGCCTGCTGAGAATCCCCACATGCCAATATGGTTCGCCGCGATGCCGTACTCCTTCGCATTCATCCGCACCAGCCGCAGCGCGCGCTGCGCGTCGCCAAGCTCGATGGGATGGTGATAGAGCGGGCCGAGCCGGTACTTCAGCACGAACGCGGCCACGCCGCGCGCGTTCAGCCAGCGCGCTACGTCCTCGCCCTCGTGCTACATCGAAAGATGCGCGTAGCCGCCGCCGGGGGCGACCACGACGCCCGTCTTCGTCGTGTTCTTCGCAGGAAGAAAGATGGTCAGCGCCGGCATGTCTTCGGGCGTCTTTCCGACCGCCTGCGGCGCTCCGCCGGGCCAAAGCAGAATCGTCTTTCCGTGCGCCAGCGTCTCGGCACCCGTTGCTGCGGACGCGGCCTGCGGGGGCTTCGAAACTGCCTGAGCGGCACCCTGCGCAGCCGTCATCTTAGCAGCTCCCGCAAGCGAGACCGCCAGCCACCCCGCAACCCAAAGGACTTCCCTCATCGACCCACTCCGTTCCGCGCTCGCTGCGCATCGGTCTCGCGCACAATGCGTTCCGTATAAACTTCAGGCATAGGGCGGAGGATTGCAACTCCGCATCGGGGCGCGGGACCCGCCCTCACTTTGTGGCGCCCGCAGCCGTTCGTGCGGAGCCCACAGTCGTTCGTTTGGAGATAGATGAAAGAGATTGTCCAGAAGCAGCTCGCGCAGTCCATCGCCACCATGCAGACCGTGCTCGCCGACGAAACCATCGCCGAGACGATCGTGAAGCTCAGCGAGCTGACCGCCGCATCCATGAAGTCCGGAGGGAAGCTGCTGGTCGCGGGCAATGGCGGCTCCGCTGCCGACGCCCAGCACCTCGCCGCGGAGTTCGTGGGCCGCCTGGTCGTCAATCGTCCGGCTTTGCGCGCCATCGCGCTCACCACCGACACCTCCATCCTCACCGCCGTCGGAAACGACTTCTCCTTCGACCACGTAATCGAGCGCCAGGTGGAAGCGCTCGGCGCGCCGGGCGATATCTTTCTCGGGATCTCCACCTCCGGCAACTCGAAGAACATCCTCAAGGCCGTGCATCTGGCAAAGAAGATGGGACTGACCACCGTCGGCTTTACCGGCAATAATGGCGGCGAGCTGGCGCGCCATTGCGACCTCAAAATCATCGTCCCCTCCGCTGTAACGATGAACATTCAGGAGGCCCACCTCGCGCTTGAACACATCTTCTGCATGCTGGTCGAGCTCTGCTACTTCGGTCCCGACTTTGCGAACAACCCGCACCACATCGCCGAGTAGCGGTATCTCCTGAAAACGGATTTTTCGCCGCCGCTTCACCGCGCGCGAAAAACCTGCATCTACCTTACCTGAGCAAAACAGCACACTCGGAGCGAGGCAGATGAGCTATACGCTACTTCCAGGCAGTCCCTATCCACTTGGCGCGAAGGCGAACTCCAAAGGGACCAACTTCGCCCTCTACTCCGAGCACGCGACGGGCGTGCAGGTGTGTCTGTTCGACGACCAAAACAAGCAGACCGATTGCACCGACCTGCGCGAGCGTACAGCGTTCGTCTGGCACGGCTTTCTGCGCGGCATCAAGCCGGGACAGCGCTACGGCTACCGCGTGGAAGGCCCATGGGAGCCCGAGCGCGGCGACCGCTTCAACCCGGCGAAACTGCTCGTCGATCCCTACGCCGAGGCCATCTCCGGCAAGGTGGATTGGAAGGGGCCCGTCTTCGCTTACAAGGTTGAAGAAGGCAACGACCTCATACGTTGCGACAAGGACGACGCCGATGCGGTCCCGAAGTCCATCGTGGTAGACCACAAATTCGACTGGGGCGGCGACTGTCCGCCGCAGACGCCGCTCGCCGACTCCGTCATCTACGAGACGCATGTGAAGGGCTTCTCCATCTGCAATCCAGACGTGCCGGAGAAGCTCCGCGGCACCTACGCGGGTCTCGGCCATCCGGCGAGTATCGAGTACCTGAAGAAGCTCGGCATAACCGCGGTCGAGCTGCTGCCGGTGCACCACTTCATCGACTCCGGCCATCTGGTCGATAAAGGACTGAGCAACTACTGGGGCTACAACACGCTCGGCTTCTTCGCGCCCATGGCCCGCTACAGCTCCTGCGGAGACTCGGGCGGCCAGGTGAACGAGTTCAAACAGATGGTGAAGGACCTTCATGCCGCCGGCATCGAGGTGCTGCTGGATGTGGTCTACAACCACACCTGCGAGGGCAACCAGCTCGGTCCCACGCTCTCGTTGAAGGGCATCTGCAATACGACCTACTACCGCGGTCTTCCCGAGAACCCCCGCTACTACATGGACTACACCGGCACCGGCAACACGCTGAATGTGCGCCACCCGCAAGTGCTGAAGCTGCTGATGGACTCGCTGCGTTACTGGGTAACGGACATGCACGTGGACGGGTTCCGCTTCGATCTCGCATCGACGCTCGCGCGCGAACTGCACGAGGTCAGCAAGCTGTCGAGCTTCTTCGACACGATTCACCAGGACCCGACGCTCGCCGATGTCAAGCTGATCGCCGAGCCCTGGGACGTCGGCGAAGGCGGATACCAGGTAGGCAACTTCCCCATCCTATGGGCGGAGTGGAACGGCAAGTACCGAGACACGGTGCGCAAGTTCTGGAAGGGCGACGGCGGCCAGCTCTCCGATCTCGCATACCGGCTTACCGGATCGAGCGATCTCTACCAGTTTGACGGACGCAAGCCATACGCGAGCATCAACTTCATCACCGCGCACGATGGCTTCACGCTTTGCGATCTCGTCAGCTACAACGAGAAACACAACGAAGCCAATGGCGAGAACAACCAGGATGGCGCGAACGATAACGAGAGCTGGAACATGGGTGTCGAAGGTCCGACAGACAATCCCGAGATCAACAATCTGCGCGAGCGCCAGACACGAAATTTCCTCACCACGCTGCTCTTGAGCCAGGGTGTTCCCATGATCGCCGGCGGCGATGAGATCGCGCGTTCGCAGCGCGGCAACAACAACTCCTACTGCCAGGACAACGAGATCAACTGGTACGACTGGAAGCTCGACCCGCCGCGCCAGCGTCTGCTGGATTTTACCGCGAAGCTGGTGCATCTGCGCCGCGAACATCCCAACCTGCACCGTCGCAAGTTCTTCCAGGACCGCGTCATACGCAAGACGAACGGAGACGCCATTGTCCACGATGTCTCATGGATCGGCACCGACGGCCAGCGCATCTCGAACGAGGCGTGGACGACGGAGTGGAACCGTTCGCTTGCGATGCTGCTGAATGGCAACACGCTGCAGGTGAGCGATGAGGAAGGAAACCCGGTCATCGACGACAGCTTTCTCATCATGGTGAACGCCGCGCACGAGGGCGTCGAGTTCACCTTGCCGCCGACGCCGAACGGAGGCCACTGGAGCCATGTAATCGACACCGAGAACATCGACGATCCTTTCCGGAGCAGCGAACTGGGCGAGAAGATCATCCTTGGCGGCCGCTCGATGATGGTGTTGAAGTCTCCGCGAGCCTCGCAGCCCGACTGACGGCCGGTCGACGGCCTGTGCAGCCGCTACTCGAAGTCCAGCTCCCGTTCCGGCAGAACGTCGCCCGGGCGCGAGACCCAGACATAGAGCGTCGGCAGCAGGAAGACGCTGAAGACCAGCGCTCCGACCAGGCCGCCCACAATCACGATGGCGAACGGCCGCTGCGAGTCCGACCCGATTCCGTGCGAGGTGGCCGCTGGAAGCAGGCCGAGGGTCGCTACCAGCATGGTCATCATGATCGGCCGCAGCCGGAGCACCGCGCCTTCGATGGCCGAGTCTTCGACGGAGTGCCCGGCGGCCCGCATCTGGTTCATATACTCGAGCATGATGACGCCCGTCTGCACCGATACGCCGAACAGCGCCAGGAACCCAACGCTTGAACTGACGCTGATATTGGTGTGCGTCAGCAGCAGCGCCAGCGATCCGCCGATCGGCGCCACGAAGACGTTGCAAAGAATCAGCGACGCCCACTTGAAGCTCTTGAACATCATGTAGAGGATGACGAAGATCAGCAGGATCGTCAGCGGCACGATCATCGCGAGCCGCTTGTCCGCCCGCTGCTTGCTCTGGTATTCGCCCGCCCACACGAAGTGGTAGCCGGTGGGCAGAGGAACGCCGGCATCGACCTTCTTGATGGCCTCTTCGACCGTGCTGCCGAGATCGCGGCCGCGCACGCCGTACTTGATGGCGATGTACCGCTGTTCGCCTTCGCGATAGATCTCCTCGGCGCCGTCGTCGGTTGCGATCGTTGTCAGCTGCGCCAGCGAGACCCGTTCGCCGTTCGGCGCGAGCAGACGCACGTTCTCGATCGCCTGCTTGGTGTCCCGATACTGCTTCTGATACCGGAGCACCAGGTCGTACCGGGCTTCGCCATCGAGCACCTGGCTGACGGCGTTGCCGCCCACCGCCGTCTGGATCGCATCTTGCACATCCGAAACATTGATTCCCCAGCGGGCCGCGGCCTTGCGATCGACGGTGAAGGTCAGATTCGGCTGGCCGATCAAGCGGAAGACACCGAGGTCAGCTACTCCCGGGACCTTGCTCATCACGTCTTTCACAGCATCGGCTCGATTCTCAAGCGTCTTCAGATCGTCGCCGTATATCTTCACCGAAAGCTCGCCCTTGACGCCGCTGACCGCCTCTTCCATGTTGTCTTCGATGGGCTGCGAGAACCCCCAGATGACTCCGGGAATCGTGTCCAGTTGATGGTTCATCGCGGCAATCAGATCGTTCTTGTTCTGGTGAAAGACGGACCGCCACTGCTGCTTTGGCTTTAGATCCACGAAGTATTCCGTATCGAAGAAGCCTGTCGAGTCGGTGCCGTCATCGGGACGCCCGATCTGATCGACCACCTCCGAGACTTCGGGATAGCTGGCCAGAATCTTGCGGGCCTGGTTCGAGATCCGCAGGCTCTCCTCGGGTCCGGTGGATGGGGCAAGGGTACCGCGCACCCACATTGCGCCTTCATCGAGGTGCGGCAGAAACTCAGATCCCACGACCCCGAACATGATGTACATCGAGCCCGCGGCTGCGACCGCACTCAGTGCGACAGTAATGTAGCGATGCTCGATCGCCCACCTCACGGCGACCCGGTAGCGCGCGCGCAGGAACTCCATCACCGGGTTCTCCCACTCGCTGGCCCCTTTGCGGAAGAGGAACCTGGCAAGCACGGGCGCAACGATCATCGAGAAGATCAGCGCGCCCAACAGTGCGAAGGACACCGTCCAGGCCATGGGGCGGAACAGCTTCCCTTCCACCGACTGCAACGTGAAGATGGGCAGATAGGCCGTAATGATGATCCCGATCGCATAGAAGACCGGACGCTGCACCTCATGCGCCGCCTCGCGAATTTGTTCGAGCGGCGTCCGGTTGGGGTCCTTGTTGTGGGTCAGGTGGCGGACGATGTTCTCGATCATCACCACCGCGCCATCGACCACCATGCCGAAGTCCAGCGCACCCAGGCTCAGCAGGTTCGCCGGAATATGCTTAAGGCTCAGGCAGATGGAAGCGAACAGCAGCGCAAAGGGGATGGTGAGCGCCACGATGATCGCACCCCGCACATTGCCCAGAAACAGCATCAAGATGATGACCACCAGGATGATGCCTTCGGTGAGGTTGTGCAGCACGGTATGCGTCGTCAGATGGACCAGGTCGCTCCGGTCCAGGAAGGGGACCACCTTCACGCCCGGCGGCAGCAATCCCTTGACACCGGCGACCGCCGGCGTCGCGCGGTGATACCAGAAGTTCTTCCAGTACCCCGGATGCGCTGGCTCCGCCGGGGTTCCGTTCAGCTCCTTCACCTTGGCTTCCACGCCGACCAGCGCCGGTTCGGCATCTGCGCCCTTCTGCAGGAGCAGTGAGCCTTCGACCACGTCCTCGTTGTCGATCAGCTTTCCGCCTTCTACGCGGTACGCCTTTGAGATCTGTCCCAGCCGGATCTTCGGCCCCTGCTCGACGGTCGCGATATCCCGCACGTACAAGGGCGCGCCGTTTTGAGTCTTAATGACCGTGTTCTCGATCTGTTGCACGTTGGCGTAGAGACCCACGGCCTGCACGTTGATCTGCTGCGCGCCCGCAACGATAAAGCTGCCTCCGGCGTTGGCATTATTGTTTGCAAGCTGCTGCTCGACGGTCGCGATGTTGAGCCCGTAGGCCACCAGCTTGTCCGGGTCCAGCCGAATCTGGTATTCCTTGGTCAGGCCGCCGAAGCTGGCCACATCGACGATGCCGGGAACGCTTTTGAACTGCTTCTCGAGCGTCCAATCCTCGATCGACTTCTGCTCCATCACGTCGATGCTGGGATTCTTGCTCTCGACCGTGTACCAGTAAATTTGCCCGACCGGGCTCCAGTCCGTCTGCAATTGAGGCTGCAATCCGGCCGGCAACGTCACATTGCTGAGCCGCTCGAGCACACGCTCGCGGTTCCAGCTGTTGTCCGAGTCGTCATTGAAGTTCATCATGATGCTCGATATCCCAGCCAGCGTGAACGATCGCAGACTCTTCATGTCCGGAACGCCCGCCATTTGGATCTCGGTGGGTACCGTTATCTGCTTTTCAATGTCCTCGGCCGAGTGGCCCGGCCACTGCGTGATGATGTTGACGTAGTTGTCGGCTACGTCCGGATAGGCGTCGACCGGCAGATTGTGGAATGCGATCGCGCCCCACACGAACAGCAGCAGCGCGGCCGCCAGGATCAGGAACGGGCTGCGGAGCGCAAAGTCGACCAGCTTCCGGATCATTGGGCCTCCAACGTCGCTTCGAGCTGCAGGACATTGGATACGACCTGCTGGCCGACGCTGATGCCTGAGAGCAGTTCCTGCCGGTCGTTCGGCAGCATCCGGCCCGCATGCACCTCGACGCGCTTGAAGCGCCCTTCGGGCGCCGGCTCAAAGACCCAGTCGCGGTCGTGCAGGTGAAGGATGGCGGACGACGGCACCACCGCGTGAACCTCGTCTCGCTTGCTGCTGAAGGTCGCGTTCACGAAGGCACCGAGCTTGAGGAAGCCGGGATTGGCCACCTCGATGCGCACTTTTGCGGTACGGATGCTGGGATCGAGGACCGGATCGATCTCGGAGATCCTTCCCGTCAAGGGTCTTTCGGGATAACCGTTGACGGTGATCTTCGCGGACTGGCCGATTGCGATCTTCGGCAGATCGTTTTCGTAGACATCGCACAGAATCCAGACGGTCGAGAGATCGGCAACCGTGAAGACCGTGGAGGAACCGGAGTACGTGACGCCGGCAGCCGCGGCGTTCGTCACGTTCTGCGAGATGATGACACCGCTGATGGGAGAGTAGACATTCACGATACTGCTGGGATTGTTCTTGTCTACGCCCAGAGTCTTCAGTTGCTGATCGGACGCGTCCAGGTCCGCCTTGGCGTCGTTCTCGCTGTCCTCGGCCTGCTCCAGCATGCTTTGAGATATGGCTCCGTGGTCGTAGAGCTCCTTGGCCCGCTTCAGGGCTTTGTTCGCCAGCTGCTCGTCGTTGACCGCCTTCAAGTAGACGTCGAAAGCGTTGGTGATGTCGGGGCTTTGGACCTTGAGCAGCAACTGCCCTTTCTTGACCGCGTCTCCCAGCCGCGTCTTGATGTCGATCACGCGACCGCTGGCGAGCGAGATGACGGGGACTTCGCGGGCCACATCCGGATTCACAGTGCCTGTGACGTTCAGTTCATTAGGGACGTCGACAGATTCCGCCGCCACCACGGGGAACAGACCGGGCTTGTCGACCTGCACCAGGCTCATGTCGCCGGTCTCGGTCGTTTTCGTATCGGCCGGGGGGCCGTCAGCTGGATTGAACTGTTTCTTCTCGCAGCCTGCCGTCATCATCAAAACTGCGCCAAGCAAGGCCATGGCAAATATCTTCACGTTCACGGAAGCACCTCTTGTCCTACGGCCTCATTCATCTGCGCCGCGGCTGTCAGATAAGCACCGACCAGATTCAGATATCCCAGCTGGACGCTGCGGTAGTCGCTCTGCGCCTCAAGAAAATCGAGCAGCGAAGCCCCGCCGTGCTGGTAGGAAAACGAGATCGTCTCGCGCACACGCAGTGCCTGCTGCAGATACTTGTCCCTGTACGGCCGCAGCAGTTTCAACTGGCTGTCCACCGTTACGTACGCTGAATCGACATCGGAGAAGACGCCGGCGCGAGTGGCCTCCGCCTGCTGCTGCTGCAGGTCGATGTCGAGCAGGGTCCGCTGCTTCTCGCCCTGGTTGCGGTCGAAGATCCTCAGCGGAATGCTCACGCTCACGCCGATGTAACTGTTCAGCGGGTCAGCCTGGTGCGCCGCGTCCACTCCGAAGGTCGGGTCGGTCGAGCCATTGGCGATCGCCAGCGAGTGGTCGATCTTCGCCTTCTCCACCGTCTGGATCGCGGCCTTCAGGTCAGGCCGTCCCGCGATCGCAAGCTGGTGGTACTGGTCGAGCGGCATCAGCGAGTCAAGAAATTCGAACGGCCCGGTCACGTCGAACTGATCTACCGGCGTGCGATCGTTCAGCAGCTGCAGCAGCTGGATCTTCGCCGTGCGCACGTTCACGTCCGCCGTCTCGTTGTCCTGCTCGTACTGCACGCGGCCAAGCTCCAGCCGGTCGAGATCGACCTGCGCGATATCTCCCGCCTTGTAACGCTCGCGGCTTATGTCGAGCACATGGTCGTAAAACTTCAGGTTATCGGCGGTGAGGGCGAGGATCGCCTTGGCCTGCAGCGTCTGCACAAACGCAGAGCGCAGCGTGTAGTTCAGCGTGCGAATCAGGTCGCTCTGGTTGGAGATCGCGATGGCCGTGCCCTGCTTCGCGCTGTCCGTGCGCAGTTCGCGCTTGTGGTCGCGCTCGTGCAGGTAGTTGAAGGTGATGTTCGGGTAGGCCTGTGAGAGCGGCTGAAACGGGTTCGCATGAAACAGCGTCGCCTGGTCGAGGCCCGCATAAAAAGTCGGGTTTGGCCGCAGGTGCGCGGTTATCTCCTGCGCCCGCGACTCGCCGATCCCGATCTCACCGGCCTTCAGCGTAGGGTTCGACGCCCGGAAGCGGTCTTGCACCTGCTGCCAGCTCAATGCATTCGGAAGTGAAGGTATCTGCAGCGTCGACGCAGCGGCCGCCGCGGGAGGCTGCTGCGCCTGGGCAGCCACGGCCTGCGGCAGCATTGCAAGCAAGAGCACCGGGAGCACGCTCAGAGCGCGCGACCCCCAATGCAACAGAAGATTCGACCGAAGCAGGCTCTCTCCTTCAACTCTCTCGTGCCGCTGTGAATATCCAAGCTTCATTGTGTGCTTTCAGAATGGCACGAAATGCATCAATTTTCCGTAAAGCGGGCACTATCTTTCGGTCACTCGGAAGCGCTATTCGGCCAGTCCGCACCGAGCCGCATGGCGGGCTGATAGTCTGAAACCGTGCTCGCATCTCTTCAATCCGCGACGCATTGGCTCTTCTTTGGCCGCGACCGGTCCGCGCTTCTGATTCGCGCCGCGGCGATCATCGCGGGCATCTCTGTCCTCGATTGGAAGGTCGCCGCCGAGGTGCCGCTCGGCTTCCTTTACCTCTTCCCGATTCTACTGGTCAGCCGCGTGCTCAAGCGGCACGAAATCATTCTGCTTGCGCTGCTCTGCATGGGTCTCTCGGAGCTCTTCGACGACTTCCACTGGACGCTGCTCACTGGCCTTCCGCGCGACATGCTCTACTTCGCCGCCTTCGCCGGCATCGGCTCGTATGTCTACGAGGCGCACCAGAGCCGCCGCGCGGCCGCCGCGGCTCTCGAAAAGCTCGAAGCCGAGATGCTCGTCCGGCGCGGCCTTGAAGAACAGCTCGAACATCTGATCGAAACCAGCCCCATAGCCATCGTCAGTGCCGATGGCGAGGGAAAGATCCTGCTCGCCAACGAGGCCGCGCATCGCCTCTTCGCGACCGCCGAAGACTTCACCGGAGCTTCCATCAGCCGCCTGCTCCCGGCCTTCGGCAATATCCCGCAGCAGCGCAACGGCAACCCTGCAAACGGCCAGCAATTCCGCACGCTGATGCAATGCAAAGGCCGTCGCAACGACGGCAGCATCTTCATCGCCGACGTCTGGTTCTCCACCTACACCACCAGCCTCGGCCCGCGCATCTCCGCCATGATCGTCGACTCGTCAGAAGACTTTCGCGATCGCGAAGAAGAGGGCCTGCACCAGCTTCTCTCCGGCTCGCGCATCGTCGCGGCCGCCATCTCGCACGAGGTGCGCAATGTCTGCGGTGCCATCGCGATGGTGCATCAGAACCTTGTCCGCTGCGAAGACATGGCGCACAGCCGCGACTTCGAGGCGCTCGGCACGCTTGTGCTCGCGCTGGAAAAGATCGCTTCGATGGAGCTGCGCGAGGCACCCGAGGTCGCCGTAAGCGTGCGCCTCAACTCCTTCCTCGAAGAGCTCCGCATCGTCGTCGAACCCGCTCTGCTGGAAGCCGAGATCGATGTGCAATGGGAGATTCCTGCCTCGCTTCCCGCCGTCTGGGCGGACCGTCACAGTCTCATGCAGGTCTTCCTGAACCTCGTGCGCAACAGCGTCCGCGCACTGGCCGCGAAGACCGACCCGAAGCTCGTGCTGCGCGTCAGCGAAGCGCCGCAGTCAGTCTCGATCGCGGTCATCGACAACGGCGAAGGCGTCGCCCAGCCGGAGCTGCTCTTCCGCCCGTTTCAGCCCCGCGCAAACGGATCAGGGCTCGGCCTGTGCGTCTCCCGAGCGCTGATGCGAACCCTTCACGGCGATCTCAACTACCAGCCCTCGGACACCGGCGCGACCTTCGTCGTCACGCTCGCCCGCTCTGTCGCATCATGAACTCTCATGCCATCGCACAAGCCTGAAGCAAAGACAATCCGGCTGCTGCTGTTGGACGACCACTCGCTCTTCCGCGAGAGTCTCGGCCGCTTGCTGCGCTCGGAGCCGGACTTCGAAGTGATTGCCGACTTCCACTCCGCGCCCGAAGCGCTCGCCGCTCTAGGCCGCCTCGATGTGGACGTGATCCTTCTCGACCACGACCTCGGCGACCAGGACAGCTTCGACAATCGCGATGGCCTCGGCTTTCTCGATGCCCTGAAAGGCTCGCGCTTCACCGGCAAGGTCCTCTTCGTCACCGCCGGCATGAGCGACGAAGAGACCCGCGCCGCCTTCGCCCGCGGCGCTGCCGGAATCTTCCTGAAGCACAGCTCTCCCGCCGATCTCCTCAGCGCGATCCGCCGCGTCGCCGCGGGCGAATGCTGGCTCGATTCGAAGGCCGTGCAGGCCCTTGTGTCCCCCCCGAAACCATCCGGCCTCCCGCAGGAAAGAACAGCCGGCACCCCCTTCAGCGCGCGCGAACAGGCCGTGCTCGACGAGATCTTCAGCGGTCTCACCAACAAAGAGATCGCCGCGAAGCTCGGCATCTCCGAAGGCTACGTAAAAGCCGTGCTGCAGCAGCTCTTCGCGAAGACCGGAGTCCGCACTCGCAGCCAGCTGGTGCGTATCGCGCTCGAAGCCCAGTTCGCGCGCCGCTCCGGTTAGGCCGGGTCTCCGGTTGAGGGTTTCAGATCGCAACGTAAGAGGACCGCGCATCGCAAGCCGGAAGCTTTTCACCGCTTCGGCTTCTGGTTCCGTTCGTAGATGATTCGCAACCCGGTCAGCGTAAGCATGTCGTCGACGCTTCCGATGTGCTTCGAACCTCCCGCAATCAGCTTCGCAAGTCCCCCCGTCGCGACCACCTTCGTCTCCTTGCCAAGCTCCGCGATCATGCGTTCGAGGATGCCGTCCACCAGTCCGATGTACCCGTAGTAGAGCCCGATCTGCATGTTGTCCACGGTGTTGGTGCCGATCACCTTGGGCGGGCGCTTGATGTCCACGCGCGGCAGCCTCGCGGCGCGGGCAAACAGCGCGTCGGCGGAGATGCGCAGCCCCGGCGCGATGGCTCCGCCCAGAAACTCGCCCTTCCTGCTGATCGCGTCGAAGGTCGTCGCCGTGCCCATGTCGACGACGATGCTGGGACCGCCGAAGGCGTCGAACGCGGCGACGCAGTTCACGATGCGGTCGGCCCCTACCTCGGACGGATTGTCCGTGAGCACGGGAAGCCCGGTCTTGATGCCCGGCTCGACGAAGAGCGGCTTGATCTTGTGCTGACCTCCGAAGTAAAGCTCGCAGACCTCTCTGAGGACGGGGTCGAGCGGCGGCACCACTGACGAGATCGCAATGCCGTCCACCACGGACATCTCCAGCTTCGAGAGCCCGAACAGGTTTGCGAGGACCACGCCGAACTCCGACACGGTCTGGTCCACCGGCGTGGTGATGCGCCAGTCCGAGACCAGCTTCGCGGGATGGGCGGCCAGATCGAAGAGCCCAAGAACAGTGTTCGTATTGCCGACGTCGATTGCGAGCAGCATGGAGAGATTCTATTCCGGGCGAACGCCGCCGGAGAGGACGGTGTGCAGAACGCCGTCGTCTCCGGACACAAGCAGGAAGCCGCGCCGGTCGAGACCGGCGGTCGTGCCCGCGTAGCCGCCGTCTTCGTCGACGCGGACGCGCTTTCCCTCGACCCAGGTTGAAGCCGCGGCGAACCGCTTGAGCAGGGACGGCCGTTGGCTGGTGCCGCGAAGCTCCGCTTCGAGGAGGTCGATCTCCGCATCGAGAGCGAGCAGAAGGTGCGCCAGCAAAGCCTCGCGCGAAGCCTCCGCACCGCTCTCGATGCGCAGCGAGGTTGCCAGCGCCGAGAGTTCGGCAGGGAACTCGGAGTGGTTCACATTGATCCCAACGCCAATCACGGCGTAGCGCAGATGCGCCGGAGTTCCCGGATAACTGGCAGTCTCAACCAGGATGCCGCCGCACTTTTTCGTCCCGATCAGCAGGTCGTTGGGCCAGCGGATGTCCGCCTCAAGGTGCGATGTTCTGCGAATGGCAGACTGCGCCGCAAGCCCGGTCGCGAGCGAGAGCCATAAGGCCTCTGACAATGCCATTGGCGGACGGACGATGGCGCTGACGTACAGGCCCTCCCCGGCAGCCGAGTGCCACGAGTGGCCGCCGCGTCCGCGGCCGGCGGTCTGCTGGTCCGCGACGAAGACCGTGCCGTCAGGGGCGTCCGCGTTGGCCGCTTCGACGGCGCGGATGTTTGTGGAATCGATGGTGGCGAAGTGCTCTATGTTCGCGGCGAAGCGCGTATTTGCAACGGATTTTGTTACGTAATTCAGGTCGAATGAGGACATGTAATCATTCCGGTTACAAATAGGGTCTCGGTCAGCCAGGTGCAGCCCAAGACGGAGGCCCGGGCTGAAGGTCCGGGCGGTATTGGCGACATATACCGCATAGAGATCACTTCGCTCAGGCTCAGAAGGACGGCCTCTTTTTTGGTGGCTTCCTGAGAACTAGAAGGTGGATTGGTCTACCGTAATTCTCATGCTCAGATCGACGGCA